>Ga0265295_1007458_pt1 | contig 12595 bp, 10 predicted proteins | sample Munlansysbiofilm_FD_192503 | JGI IMG/M metagenome (GOLD analysis project Ga0265295, IMG submission 192503) | Leachate microbial communities from a municipal landfill in Southern Ontario, Canada - Methane capture system biofilm | ecosystem: Engineered > Solid waste > Landfill > Unclassified ... | reverse complement strand
ACCCTCTCAATTGAATGTTAAAGATGTGACCCTTTTAAAAATTGAATTTTGTATAAAAGGTTGAGAGGTGTATCTCATTCGTTTTGGTGAAATAGAATATCAGGAGAAGAAAAATTACTCGGCATCCTGATAGTAATACTCCCCTTTGCTCTTCTGCTCCCGGTCAAGGTATGAATCCGGCTTATTTATCCGTGGTCTGCCGCTCATATCTCTCCTGAACGTAACACCGAGCTGGGAAAGGAACATATTCATACCAGTTCTCATATCAAACGGCCCTTTTGCCTCTCCTCTGACCCCGGGATCCCCATCAAAGACTAAGAGCCGCTCGCTGATAATATCAATAACGTAAATATCATGATCGATTACGAGGATTGCTGCATCTTTCCCTTCGACCTGACTTCGAAACACTTTTGTCAGCCTGACCCGTTGCTCGACATCAAGGTGAGCACTTGGCTCATCAAGGACATAGAGATCAGCTGGCTGAGAGAGACAGGCAGCAATAGCGACCCGTTGTAGTTCTCCGCCGGAAAGGGTATTGACCGGAAGCTGCAGAATCGGACTTAACGTGAGACCCTCAACAATGTCATGCTGGTACTGAGATGAATCAAAATTTTTTGCTATCTGCCGCAGGAAAAATTCAACCGTATCAAAACTTTCTGCTTTGAGATACTGGGCCTTATAGGAAATTTTGACAGATGTTTCCATGGCTCCTTCATCTGGTTTTTCAACACCGGCAAGCAGTTTTGCAAAGGTGGACTTTCCAATACCGTTCTGTCCGACAATACCGATAACTTCACCGGCAAATATCTCTCCCTGATGCACTTTCAGAGAGAACCGGTCAAATGAACGTTTCATCTCCGGGATGACAAGCAGGGGCTCTCTTTGGGCACCATCCTTATGTGCCCTGACCTCAAAGGCAACCTCGTAATCCCGGAACCTGACATTTTCTTCGGTCAGGAACCCCTGAAGGTACTGGTTAATTCCTATTCTGACTCCCTTGGGCCTCGTGATAATACCAAATACAGCAGGTTTTCCATAGGCAACATGCACAGTATCGGCAAGCATGTCAAGAATGGCAATATCATGTTCGATAAGCACTACCGGTTTTTCTTTTGCAAGTTCCCTGATAGCAGTAGCAGCTGCCATTCGCTGATAAATATCAAGGTATGGTGTCACTTCATCAAGGAAATAGAAGTCAGCATTTCTGGCAAGTGCTGCAGCGAGAGCAACCCGTTGTAGTTCTCCGCCGGATAGATTTTTAATATCCTGGTCTAGGATCTGGCGAATCGAGAGAATGTCAAGGTATTTATCAAGGGCGCCCCGTTCATCTGTCGTCTTTAAAAGATCCCAGACATTGCCCTGAAAGACTTTTGGAATGACATCAATATACTGCGGTTTTACTGATGCCTTGATAGATCCCTTTGAAAGTTTCTGGAGGTAGTCAAAGAGTTCAGTTCCGGTATATTTCTTGAGGATCTCTTCCCATTTGACCTCTTCAGTAAATATTCCAAGGTTAGGACTTATCTGTCCGGAGAGGATCTTCATCGCGGTGGATTTTCCAATACCGTTTGCCCCGATAACGCCGGTGACCTTCCCTTCTATTGGTGCCGGAAGGCCATAGAGAACAAAGGTGTTCGGGCCATACCGGTGTGTGGGATGTTCCAGTTCTTCAGGAAGTGTGATGATATCAATTGCGTCAAAGGGACATTTTTTAATACAGATTCCGCACCCGACACAGAGTTCCTCGGAGATTACAGCCTTCCCATCTTCATTAAGGCTGACCGTTTCATCTCCGGTGCGAACCCGTGGGCAATACAGGATGCATTCAGTGCCACATTTACGTGAATGACAGAGATCTTTATGGACGACGGCTATTCGCATGATCGATCAGGAGATTGTAGTCTCAGAGAGCAGAATGGTCCAGGTGACAAACCAGAATGCGAAGGTGAGAAAACCCTGGTAAAACCAGTCTTTCTTTTCCAGTTTTGATGTATCTATCCGGATAAGCATGAAGATGTGTTTTTGAATGATGATTGCGGCAAGCATGACCAGGATGGGAAAGAGAAACGATTTTCCTGTCCCAGTGGATGGTGTTGCCAGGTCGATTAAAAAACAAATTATTCCGGCGATACACCCACAACCCACAGCTATAAGTGTGCGCAAAATACGCTTCGTATATTCTGCCGCTTCGTCAACGGGAGGAGATACAGAGATTACCTTTTCAGGAATATTCAGGTCAGGTTCTTCTGTCATGAGGGCACCAGTTGTCTTATTTATTTACTCATGAGGCCATATGTAATTTGGTATCATGGCAACGACAAAGGGGATGAGTGGACTTGACCTCATCACGGTAACTGAGGAGATCGAACGGTTGCTCCCCCTCTGGGTGCATAAGGTGTACCTGGATGAACGCCGGCTCTGTGTTATCAGGCTGAACAGTAAAGAACAGGGAAAATGTAATCTTCTCATCGAACCAGGAAGACGACTGCATCTCGTTCCCATCCTTCCGGAAATGCCACAGATACCCCCGGCATTTGCTATGTATCTCCGTAAGTATCTGGCTGGCGGGAGGATTGACGGGATCAGGCAGCAGGGACTGCAGCGGACAATAATTATAGACATCCGAAAGTCAGAGCAGGTCTTTCACCTTATCATCGAGGTATTTGATGAGGGAAATATCATCCTCTGTGGGGAGAATATGACCATCATGCAGCCCCTGACACGGCAGCGGTTTAAAGACCGTGAGGTTCTCCCCGGTGCAGCATATGTCTTCCCCCCGCCTGATGTCAGCTTAATAACGGAGGAAGAATTTACAACCCAGCTGGCTGGTGACGATAGAGATATTGTCAGGTCGCTAGCCGTCGGTTCATTTCTGGGTGGCCGGTATGCAGAGTATATCCTTTCCGTTACGGGCACTGATAAAAATACTCTTGCAAAAGATGCAGATGCCCCGCTCGTATATACTGCTATTCACACACTGCTTGAAAAAGCCAGAACATCTCCAGAGCCGGTGCTGGCAAAGGGAGGGTGTCATCCGGTCCCTGCCGGTGATGAGGAAAAGATCCCGTGTGATTCGTTCAACAGTGCCTTAGCTGCGTTTTACCCGATGGCCCCTCCGGTTAAAAAGCAGGAAGAAAAAAAGCAGGTATCCCGTGAAGACCGGATACGGCATCAGCAGGAAGAGGCCATCATAAAGTTCGAAAAAAATATCATCCGAAATGAAGAACTTGCTGCAATTCTCTATGAGAATTACGGTGTTGTATCAGAAACTATTACCGCCCTGTCACAGGCATCAGAGTCCCGTTCCTGGCAGGAGATAGAAGAAATATTAAAGAAGGATGCCACGGGCGCAGGACAGAAGATCATCCGCGTCTTTCCTGCAGAAGCAGCAGCTGAGATAGATCTCTCCTGTCCGGTAAAGGTCTTCGTGCATGAGACTATTGATCAGAACGCAGGCAGGTACTATGACCAGGTAAAGAAATTTAAGAAGAAACTCACCGGTGCAAAAGCTGCGATGGAACGGAATGTACGGCAGGTAAAGAGCAGGAAGGTGCAGTACCAGCGTCCAAAGAAACGATGGTTTGACCGGTTTAGGTGGTTTTATACTTCAGATCAGGTACTGGTTATTGGTGGGCGGGATGCCGGCCAGAATGAGGAGCTTATCCGGAAATACTTAGAAGGCGGCGACACGTTTGTCCATGCTGATGTGCATGGTGCCAGTGTGGTTGTCGTGAAAGGGAAAACCGAAGCAATGGATGAAGCTGCACAGTTTGCTGCAACATATTCAGGAGCCTGGCGGGCTGGTTTTGCTTCTGCCGATGTCTATGCTGCCCGTCCTGACCAGGTCTCAAAAACGGCTGAATCCGGGGAATACCTCTCACGGGGTTCATTTGTTGTCAGGGGAGAACGGCAGTGGTTTCATGACGTGCCCCTTGAAGTGACCATCGGTCTTCAGAAAACACCCCTGACGCGGATCATCGGGGGGCCGTCTTCTTCGATTACAAAGGTTTGCGACCTGTATGTAACACTCAGGCCTGGCACCTTTGAACCAAATGACATTGCTAAAAAGGTAGTCCGCACTCTTCGCGACCGCCTGCCAGCTGACGATCAAAAAGCTCTCAAGTTTGCCTTGAATACTGAGGCTGTGGCAGGTTTTGTTCCCCCCGGGGGCTCAGATCTGGTGGAAGGATGAAAGCAGAAATTGGAGAACTCCAGCGATCATTTGGTGAAATTCATCTCTTTCCCGAGAATGTTGATGATCTCTGGCATCTTCATCACCTTATCAGTCCGGGCTCTCTGGTTTACGCGATAACGCTTCGCAGCGTAGAAGGTTCTCAGGATAAAATTCGCCCTGAAAAACAGGAAAAAAGACCGGTTCGGCTTGGAATCCGGGTTCAGGACGTAGAATTTCATGAGTATTCCATCAGGCTTCGGGTGTTTGGAACAATAGAATCCGGCGTGGACATGGGTGCTCATCATACCCTCAACCTTGAGCCCGGCTATGAGATTTCCGTCATAAAAACCTGGTCAGGGAGCGATCGTGAACGGATAGATCGTGCGGTAAAAGGCTCTGCAGCAGAAGCAATACATATCCTTGTTGTAGAAGAAGGAGAAGCAGAACTGTTCCGGATACAGGGGTATGGCCCACGGCCGGTATGGTCACTTGCAGCAGGGAGTGGAAAGACTGCAGAGCAGAGTAGCAGGGAAGACTTTGCGAAGACGGTGATTACCCAGGTTTCAACCATTACAGGGCCGCTGATCATTGCGGGCCCGGGGTTTGTAAAAGAAGAGATCATATCAAAATTTAAAAGAGAGAATCCTTCACGACCAGCTCCCCTCGTTGTTGGTGACACCCGTGCAAGTGGACGAAGGGCAGTCCAGGAAGTTATCGGCCAGGGGATTTTAGAAAAACTGAACGGGGATCTTCAGCTGGCACGGGAAGTTACCTGTCTTGACGAACTGATGAAACGGATTGGAAAGGATGAACCAGTCGCTTATGGAATTGATGCGGTCGGGGATGCAATCGCCTGTGGTGCGGTGCAGACCCTTCTTGTTGTTGACACCCTTCTTCGTTCCCCACAGGGTGCAGCGCTCATCAGCCAGGCAGAGGAGATGCGATCCGAAGTTGTGATTTTTTCTTCCCGGTTTGAGCCGGGTGAGCGCCTCTCCGGTCTTGGCGGCGTTGCTGCCCTACTTCGGTATGCATGTGCATAAGCAACATGCAAGTCCAGTCAGAATTCCTCTCTCTGTTCTTTTCAATTCTTTGCTTATCAGATAGAACCAGGAAGATTCAGTATAAGACCGGTTGATGTTTAACCCGTGCACTCGCATATATCTACATGCGTCGTCTGGTGACTGATGCACAAGATCAGGGCCGCTGGATAGGCTTTATCCTCACAATAACCATTTTTGTATTCTTTATCTGTGGGTATGCCATTTTAAATAATATCCACACGGTCATCTCACATCTTCTTTATATCCCGGTTATTCTTGCCTGCTGGCGGTTCCCAAAACCTGGAATGCTATTTACCCTGGTAATTGTTATCGGCTATCTTGGACTTGAATCATTCTCTAGTAATCTTTGGATTGACTTTGATGTTCTCCTCCGCTGCCTGATTATCACCCTTATCGGGTGCGTTGTGGCCTATCTCTCACTTACTCTTCATTACCGTGAAGCGGGTTATCGTCGTCTGCTTTCTGTTATTGATGCTGGCGTATTGGCAACTGACAGGGAAGGGATGATTTACTACGCAAACCCGAATGCCGTGCATGTGCTGAACCGGAAGGCTGATTCCATAACCGGGACTTCGATTTACGAGTATGCAAAACATGGCGGCGAACTGTCTGACTTTGTTGAGCAGTGCCTCTCGCAGCATAATACCGACATCACAAAAGAACTTTACCTGAAAAGAAACGATGGATTTCCAGTCCCTGTGCTACTCACCGGGTATTCCAGGAAAGGGGAAGCTCTGATCCTGACTCTTACTGATCTGTCAGAAGAGAAATGGATGGCTCATGAACTAGCTACCGGCAGGAGGGTCATGAGCACACTAATTGATGCAATTCCTGAAGGAGTGTTCCTGTCAGATACCAGCGGGACAATTATTGAGGTAAATAAAGCCTGCAGGGAACTTACCGGATGGAATATAGGGATGAAAATATCTGATGGAGACACTCATCCTTTCAAAGACGGAGCATCAGAACAGTTATGGCAGGCCATTTTTGAGACGACTCATGCTAAAAAGATTTCAGACCTTCATCTGGAAACTGTATCTGATACACATAACCGTCATTATGAAGTCTCACTCACGCCGGTGGCTGATGATGCCAATATCATAACCCGGGTTGCAGGAGTTATCCATGACATCACTGCACGGGAAATATACCTGAAACAGATCAGGAAACGGGAAGAGTACCTTCGTATGGTCCTTGACGGTCTTCCCCTGGCAACAATGGTTATTGATCCTGCTCATCAGGTTCTTTCAGTGAACCGGGCTCTTGCAATGCTCTTTGAGCAGCATGTAGATGATCTCATCGGGACCAGTCACCATGGGCATTTGTTGTTTCCTGCCGGTGAGCGTCCCATGCTTTCAGATCTCATGCTTGAAGATGAGGTGGATCTACTCCTTGAAGAATGGTATGATGGTATGTTTTCGCCTTCCCCTACGGTTCCCGGTGCCTATGAAGCCATTGATTTTTACCCCCATATCGGAGAGGCAGGAAAGTGGATTATGAGCACTTCGGCCAGGCTGGTCGATGACAAAGGGGAAAAAATTGGTGCTATCGAGACTTTTGAAGATTTTTCCTCTAAAAAGGCAGCAGAGGATGCCATCAGGATAAGTGAAGAGCGGTTTAAGATTGCATCAGATATTGCCACCGATCTCATCTTCGAATATGACCAGGAATCGGATCAGATTTTGTGGTTTGGTGACATCGAAAAATGGCTAGGGCTTGACTCACCTGGCAGGGTGAGCAGTCTCACCGGCTGGGTCAGACTCATACACGAAGAGGATGTTGGCAGGATTAAGGGGTCTTTTATTCATCATGTCCTGACCGGTGAGCCAATCACAGAAGAACTCCGGATAAAACACCGCAACGGCCAGTATCAGACCTGGGTAATCAAGGCAGTTGCATTATATAATTCAAACCTTCAGCAGATTAAAACGGTCGGGATTGTTTCTGACATCAGTGAGATGCGGGCCAACGAAGAGATAAAAAAGAAATATCTTTTAGCAATAGAGAAATACATTGAGCAGTTTGCAACACTCAATGATCACGTCAGAAACCCCCTTCAGATCATTGCCGGGTATAATGATCTACAGGGCGGGGAATATGCTGCCAATATAGCAGACCAGATTGCAAAGGTCAACCAGATTGTTGATCAGCTGGACAGAGGGTGGATCGAATCTGAAAACATCCGCGACTTTTTGCGCCGGCATTATGGGATCTCCGGAACAGAAACCCCCCTATAAATGCCACCTTAGCTGCAGGATTTCAGGTTATTTTGGAAAGGTGGCCATGAGAGTAACCGGGCAATGATCTGATCCCATGATATCATTTCTAATCCCTGCACCTGATATGTGTGGCCTGATGGCCTTGTTTACAAAGAAATAATCTATCCTCCAGCCCACATTACGCACTCGTGCCCTGGTTTTATAATCCCACCAGCTGTACTGATCTTTTTCATTTGAAAAAAGTCTGAAACTGTCAAAAAGGCCGGCCCCGATAACCCGGTCAATCCATTCCCGTTCGATTGGTAAAAACCCTGATACCTTTTCATTCTCTTTCGGACGTGCCAGATCTATCGGGGTGTGGGCAGTGTTGACATCCCCGCAAAAGACAATTTTTTCTCCTGCGGCATCCATCTTCATAATTTTTTTAAGAAATGCATCATAAAACCGGAGTTTGAATGCAAGCCGCTCTTCAGACGCCCCACCGTTTGGGAAATACACATTCATCAGTGTGAACTCAGGAAACCTGGCAGTAATTACCCTTCCTTCTGTGTCAAACTCTTTCCCAAGCCCCCCCATCTCAATTGATTCAGGTTCATTTTTGGAGTAGATGGCAACCCCACTATACCCTTTCCGCTTAGCAGGATTGAGGTAAAAAAAATAATCAGGGACTCTGGACAATTCCGGGGTCAGGGCATGTGCATCTGCTTTGGTCTCCTGAAGGCAGAGGATATCGATGTTTTCTTTTGCAAGTAATTGAGTAAAGGGCACTCCGGGAAGTACTTCCTTCCCGCTTATCGCCCGAATTCCATTCACATTCCAGGAAAATATCCGGTATTCTTTCATAACATTTCTCCTGATTATTATCCTATCCCAAATCTTCGAAGTGCAATAAGACTGTTATGAGCAGCACGAAACGTTGGGGCGTCTATGACACCCCTGGCTCCATTTGCAAACATGCCTGCCGCCACCTGCTCAAAATGTATTGAACCTTTTCCAATCTCCAGGTGTTCCTCGGAAAATTCCCTGCAATCGTACAGGTAAAAACACCTGCTTGCTGCTTCGTGTAAAAATCCAGGCAGACAGCCATTCACATGGGCATGGCCGATATCCAGAGCCAGTGGTATCTGAGTGATAAGATTGAGATCTTCGGGGTACCTGACAATATTTCCTTCTTTCCGTCCCATGTTTCGGAATAGAAATCGCACGCCATATTCATCTGCGGCCCTGATAATATCAACACTGGACCGTGCCAGTTGTCGTTTTGCAAAGGGAAGATCTGCTTTGGCAGAGAAAAATCCCGGATCGACCACTACTTCTGCTCCAACCTCTGATGCAAATTCAAACCGTTCGGTGATGACCGCGACCGCCGCCTGCCTGACTGGTTCAAGAATACTTGAGAGGTTAATTTCCCGCTGTGGCAGCCGTATCATGTAATGGTAGGGAAATGATTCGAGAAGACTTACTGCAGGGATGCGGTGGACTCCTCCATCTACTATCTCGACCCCCCGTGTCAGGGAACCAAGGCTTTCAAGGGCAATATCTAGCGGAGTATCCCGCATACAGGTTGTTGAAATCCAGAGCATAGTATCATCAGGGGTGTATTGTACCCCAGGTCTGTTGCTATATATGGAAAGGATTCTTTAATAGTAATTCATTTCGAATTGATTCCGGATGGGATCGCTATACTTTTATCCATAACCCTTCGTACAATATAGTATATGGCATTGTCCAAAGATTCTACAATTTTAGAAGTACTGCAGGAGAAACCTGATGCAGCAGCAATATTTGCCCAGTTTGGTATGGGCTGTGTCGGGTGTGCAATCAGCAGGGGAGAGACCGTTGCAGAAGCAGCAGCAGCACATGGAATTCCTCTGGAAGATCTGATAGGCGCCCTTGGAATCCCCGCATAACTTTTTTTAAAAACAAATCCCGCATTAAAACCCGGGAAAAAAAGAAAAATTTAGATATATCCGAATGACTGCAAGGTGACATCCGGGTTTACTTCGCCGACATGGTACACTTTTCCCTCGGTCAGTTCATTGATGGTAACTTCTGCCGGTGAGAAGAGTGATGTGTCTATCTGGTAAAAGTCAAAATTTGCTGCTTTGAAGATCTCGTAAAAAGGCTTTCCATATCCTTTTGACTTGTTGCTTGGGATCTTATCAAGAAAATCGACGATTTCAGGGGCTTTCATGGTGAGGTTTATCTGACCATAATAGATAGTAGCGTCATTGGTAGTTCCCATGGCCTGAGTTGCATCGGCCTTTACCGGAGGGATAGGAGCAGATCCGATTGCCGCAGTAATCTTTCTGGTGTCAAACCCGAGTTCGTTCAGCTTGTATATTGCGGTCTCAACACACCGCCCGCAAACCTGGATAGAGCCAACCAGTGATGCAGTAGGTGCAACAACGGCACACATATTTTGAACATCAATGTTACACTCTTTTGCTATCTTTTCCATTACTTCCCCATTTGGAAGATGGTCAGACTCGAGTGCAATTACTGCATCATCACTTTCGTCTTCGTATCCGATGACTTCGTAGGTGTGCTTGGGTTTGAGAGCTAAGGCACGTGCAGGCCCTGAGCCCATGGCAAAATAGTTGCCAGACTTCACCGTCCACCCTGCTTTTTGTGATCCAAGACAGGAGATGGCCGGGTAATCGGTGGTAACCTCGATAAACGGCATTGGTATGTGCTTTATCTGTCCCATCCGGAAATTTACCTCTCCAAGACCCCCCATACAGATCTCAGTAAAGGCTCTTCCTGCTGCATAGCCACCAGTTGCGGATACACCACAATCAACAATTTTTGCACCATTGTCGAGTTCGTGGTATGCGACATTAAAATCTTCAGAATAGTTGGCGAGATTGTCAAATATCTCAAGTGCTAGTTCATTAACGCTAATCATGTTTGAACCCCCGTAGAGTACCTGTATATTTCTGAAGCAGCGGTATTGAACTCTTCGTTTTGGGGGTTGTCATCGATTTTTATAGATATAACAGAATTTTATCCGGATCATACCGAAGATTAATAAGGCGGGTTCTTCCCCTGCCATCGCGATATTGCAGGTTAATAAGCCGAAGACCATCCAGTTTACGGAGCGCCTCATAATAGATGGTGTATCCAAGTTTGAGCTTTTTTTTCACCACCGTATATACTTCTCCCGAAGTGAGCTGTTCATCATCACGGGATAATTCAACAAGTAACCTGAGGACATCCTTCTCCTCGCGGCGCAGGGAATGGAGAGAGTACTTCAGGTGAAGAAATCGTGAAACTTTGTATGCTTCGTGGATATGTTCCTGACCGATCTCAAGTTTTGCATCATTTTCTGCATTCAGCGCAGCCCTCTTTATCATGTCAATACCCACCCGCATATCTCCTGAACGCAGAGTATGGTCTACTACTTCATCTAGCAGGGCATCAGACAAAACACCGGGATATAAGCCCTGCATGACCCGTTCTTTTAAGATTTGAAACGTTTCTTCTACAGAATAAGGGGGAAAATATACCTCGGTCGGGGAGAAAACTGATGTTACCCTGATATCCAGTTCACGGGAGAGGTCAACCTCTACATCTGAAATAATAACCATAACTCCTATCCGGGTGCCCGGGTAGGTTTCATGGGAGCGGAGAAGGAGATACAAGACCTTGTTCAGTTCATTCTCAAACAACAGATAGTTTGCATCATCAAGAGCGATGAGGAGAACCCTATCTTCTGCCAGGAGTATTTCAGCAATGGAATCAAGCACTCGTTTATATGAATTTCCTGCTGCAGAAGGGTTGTGTCCGGCTATCTTGCGATATATCTGGGAGAGGATCATAAATCGTGTATTCTCGACCTGGCAGTTGATGTGAACCGGGATCATTTTTGACTGAATGTCCCCGATATCTGCAAATATTTTCTTTACCGAGGTTGTCTTTCCGGTTCCCGGTGTCCCTTTTAATATAGCATTCAGGGGCCTGCCCCCTTTGATTCCCGGACGGAGAAGAAATGCAAGTTCCCGCATCTGATTGTCGCGGTAATTAAACTGATCAGGGATATAATCAATCTCAAAAATATCCTGATCCCGAAATAGGGTCTCATCCCACATCAACATACTTTTCAGGGTCATCCGGTATTCCCTTTCATCTGGTATTTCACGTATATCAATTGCACTTCATAGATGAAGGCGCATAGTCAAAAACGTTTCGCTCCCAATAATGGTTTTGACAGGAATAGTTCTCCTGAAAATGGTTTTTGAAGTGATTATTCAGTATGTGGAAATAGCTGAAGTCAGTAACAAAATACAGACACGTATGCAGCTTCGAACCATTCTTGCAGAACATCTGCCAATTTTTGTAAAAGGTATCCTGATGGGTATTTGCGATAGCATCCCCGGTGTATCAGGTGGAACAGTCGCTTTTATTACCGGGATCTATGGCCGGCTCATTACGGCAATAGCTCATGTATCTCCGCTCATCCTCACCGATATCATCAGGTGGGATCTGCCATCAGTGCGGCTCCGTCTCTCCCTGATGGATCTTCCCTTTCTCATCATTCTTGTCTGTGGAATTGGTTCAGCCTTCCTCCTTGCTTCACGGGTCATGCTCTATCTGCTTTCAGATTTCCCGACGCAGACAAACGGGTTCTTTTTGGGATTGATACTTGCATCATCAGTCCTGCTCTTTGCCCCGCTTCCCCGCCGCTTCCCTGGCAGTTTCCTCTTTCTGGGCCTCGGCATTATTGCAGGTCTTGCCATTGTCATGCTTAATCCGACGTCCCTGGGGCATTCATACCCGATTCTTTTTTTTACCGGGTTTATTGCCCTTTGTGCGATGATCCTTCCGGGAATTTCCGGAGCATATATCACCCTTCTGATGAACCAGTACGAATACATGCTTCATGCCATCCGGACTCTTTCCCTGCCCGATATTGGTGCATATCTTGCCGGAGGAGTAATCGGACTTCTCGCTTTTACAAGGCTTTTAAAGTACCTGATGAAGCATCACCATGATCCAATCATTGCTGCCCTGACTGGTGTCATGCTTGGTTCATCAAAACTGCTCTTTGACCGGGCAACAGAGCCAGCGCCGCCGGGACTAGAATTATTTATCAGTGTTGCTCTCGGAGTCGGGATAGTGGCCCTATTTCACTATATACA
>Ga0265295_1007457_pt1 | contig 12595 bp, 15 predicted proteins | sample Munlansysbiofilm_FD_192503 | JGI IMG/M metagenome (GOLD analysis project Ga0265295, IMG submission 192503) | Leachate microbial communities from a municipal landfill in Southern Ontario, Canada - Methane capture system biofilm | ecosystem: Engineered > Solid waste > Landfill > Unclassified ... | reverse complement strand
CCTGCTTCGGCATTTCCTGTTCTGGATGAGATGGAAAAAGCGGGTGAGTGCCGTTTTTACAGCTCTGTGGCAGTTGAGCTAACTGCTGCCAAAGAGATGGACTGCTACCGGATAACAGGCTCTTTGTCAGTGCCGGTAGGTCTTTGTTGCTCACGCTGCCTGGCTGATTTTGAGCAAACCTTATCTTCCCGTTTTACTTTTTTCTTCCATGAGTCCAAGTACAACGAGCAACCCGACGAAGAAGAGCTTGAGCTTGCGGAGCAGGATCTTGTTTCTGTCACATTTCAGGGTGATGAAATTGACCTTTTGCCTGAAATAGGCGAGCAAGCTGCGTTAAGCATTCCACTAAAACCATTATGCAGTGATTTATGTAAAGGGTTATGTCCTGTGTGTGGTGCTGATAACAACAAGGAAGCATGTAACTGTGGACAATCCCTTGAGTTTTCAAAGTTTTCAGCCCTCAGAAATTTCAAGGTAAATTCCAGCCAGATTCCGGATAAAAACCGGTTATAAACAGACCAAAACATAAAAAAACAGGTCTTAAAGGAGTAGAAAGCCATGGCAGTACCCAAGAAAAAAACATCCAAATCCCGTAAGAATATGCGACGCGCACATGATTTTATGACTGCGCCAAACCTTTCTGTCTGTCCGGAGTGCAGTGCGCCCAAAATGTCCCATCGTGTATGTCCTTCCTGTGGCATGTACAAAGGCAGACAGGTTATTGATGCTGCATAATACAACCTGCGGGGTTCAGTTCTGAAAAATGCGAATCGCCATTGACGCAATGGGCGGAGATAACGCACCTGCTGTGGAGGTGGAGGGTGCGGTAGCTGCTGCAAAAGAGTATGGTATCGCCGTTACTTTGGTGGGCGATGAGGCACGTTTGCGACAGGAGCTGATCAAACACCAGATCAGTGGTCTGGATATTGATATTCATCATGCCAGTGAAGTGGTGGGCATGTATGATTCACCTTCTGATGCAGTACGCAAAAAGCGTAATTCATCGGTTCGGCTGGCCTTTGAGCTGGTTAGTGAAGGCAAGGCATGTGCAGCGATCAGCGCAGGCAATTCCGGTGCCACAATGGCTGCCGGAATGTTTGTGTTAAAACGGATAGCCGGTATTGAACGTCCGGCTATTGCCCAGATATTTCCCACCTTGCAAGGTAAAACAATGGTTCTGGATGTGGGTGGCAATGTTGATTGCAAGCCAGCACATCTGGCTCAATTTGCCATTATGGGGCAGGTCTATGCCAAATATGCGCTGGGTATTGACAATCCGCGCATCGGCTTGCTGTCAAACGGCGCAGAAGATTCAAAAGGTAATGACCTTACCCGAGATACAAACCAGATTCTGCGTAGGATGTCACTTAACTATTCCGGTTATGTTGAAGGTCGTGACATATTTAATGGAGCAGTGGAAGTGGTTGTGTGCGATGGCTTTGTAGGAAATGTTGTGCTGAAGCTTTCAGAAGGGCTTGCCGAGGCGTTAAGCGCAATGCTAAGGCGTGAGATAATGAGCGACATCTCTGCAAAAATGGGATATTTTCTGATGCGTGGTGCTTTTGGTCGTTTTAAGAAAATAGTTGATTATGCAGAATATGGTGGTGCGCCTTTGATAGGGATTAATGGTGTCGGGATGATCTGCCACGGCGGCTCAAACGCCAAAGCCATAAAAAATGCTATCCGTTTTGCCCATGAATACGCAACCAGTGGCGTGACATCACGTATTGCAGAAACTCTTTCAGAAAATTACAGTGCTTTGTTTCACCGTCAAACTAATGGATGCTAACTGTCTGGAAGCTGCTGCTGCCGACCCCTTGATTGCTTGTCCCGCCTGCATACAATCCCGTAAAAAACCATAAAAGGAGCCTTATTTAATGACATCAAATGCTTTTTTGTTTCCTGGTCAAGGATCACAGTATGCTGGCATGGGTAAAGAACTGGCTGATAACTTTGCTGTGGCCAGACAGGTCTTTGAGGAAGCAGATGATGCCCTTGGCTTTAGTTTGTCCGGCTTATGCTTCAACGGTCCTGAAGAGGATCTGAAGCTTACCTTTAATACACAACCGGCGATTCTTGCCACAAGTATTGCTGCCTTGAAGGTATTGCAACAGGAAACAGGATGCAGTGTAACCTGTGTTGCCGGTCACTCCCTTGGCGAATATTCTGCCCTGGTTTGCAGCGGTGCTCTGTCACTTGCCGATGCTGTCAGAACTGTACGTTCTCGCGGTACTTTTATGCAGGAGGCGGTTCCAGTGGGCGTGGGGGCTATGGCTGCAATGCTTTCAATTGAAAAGGATGAACTGGAAGCAATCTGTGCAGAAGCAGCTAAAGGTGAAGTTGTATCACCTGCCAATTTTAACTCACCAGGTCAGATAGTTATTGCAGGTCATGCAACAGCTGTAAATCGTACCATTGAAACAGCAAAGGCTAAAGGTTACCGGAAAGCCATGTTGCTGCCTGTCAGTGCACCATTTCATTGTTCACTAATGCAGCCTGCTGCTGAAAAACTTGCAACAGTGCTTGATCAGCTTACTATCAATCCGCTTGCATTGCCTGTGGTTACCAATGTGGAAGCAAAGGCAAATACCGATGCAGGACGTGTAAGAGACCTACTTGTAACCCAGGTATGTGCCCCTGTTTGCTGGGAGCAATCAATACTTGAGATGGTTCAGCTTGGAGTTGAACGGTTTATTGAAGTTGGTCCTGGCAAAGTATTATCAGGGCTTGTAAAAAGAATTTCAAAGGGAGCATTAACCGCATCAGTGGAAGATATGGCTACCTTGAAGGCTCTGCCATCTGCCTGATCAAACCAGTGAAGGAGAGTTAATATGCTTGACATCAATCAGATTATGTCCATCCTGCCGCATCGTCATCCTTTTTTACTGGTTGACCGTGTTGTTGAGCTGGAAACAGGCAAGCGCATAGTTGCCTTAAAAAATGTAAGCGTAAATGAACCTTTTTTCCCAGGGCATTTTCCAGGTCATCCGGTGATGCCAGGGGTGCTGATTGTGGAGGCAATGGCGCAGGTTGCAGGAATTTTAGCTTACCAGTCTGATGAAACGATTCGTGATAAAGTCACCTATTTTGCGGGCATTGATAACGCCAAATTCAGAAAGCCGGTAAAACCTGGTGATCAACTCCGCCTGGAGGTGGAGGCAACAGGCTGCAAGCGTGGAATCTGGATTTTTTCAGGCAAAGCCTTTGTGGATGGAAAACTTGTTACTGAGGCAGGACTTAAAGCGACTTTTGCCGATAGAAATTCCTGACTGATTTCAGTCAGTTTGCCAAGATTATATTGCTTTTAAAGTAGTAGTGGCAGATGCCTAACAAATAAAAGGAGTAATCATCATGCCTAAAAACAGGATTGCTGTTGTTACAGGTGCTTCAAGAGGTATAGGTCGCAGTATCGCCTTTGCCCTTGCTGCCAAAGGGGCTACCATTGTGGCAGTTGATCTTGATCAGGAAGCAACAGATGCCATGGTGGCAGAGCTTAAGGCTACAGGTGCTGATGCTTTGGCAGTTGTTGGCAATGTTACTTTGCCCAGTGATGCAGAAAAAATAATGGATCTGGCTGTGGAAAACTTTGGCCGTATTGATATCCTGGTCAACAATGCAGGTATTACCCGTGATGGTCTGCTGATGCGCATGAAAGATGATGACTGGGATGCAGTGCTAAATGTAAACCTTAAAGGTGCTTTCCTTTGTACAAGGGCAGTGTGCAAGGTGATGAGCAAGCAGCGCTATGGCAGAATTATCAATATTGCATCAATTGTAGGTCAGATGGGTAATGCAGGGCAGGCAAACTACTGTGCCAGCAAAGCTGGATTGATCGGGCTTACAAAATCAAATGCAAGGGAGCTTGCCAAACGTAACATTACGGTTAATGCTGTGGCACCAGGTTTTATAGCCACTGCCATGACCGATGCACTACCAGAGAAAGTACGTGATGAGCTGACAGCGCAGATTCCGCTGGAACGCCTGGGCAGTGCAGATGATATAGCCAATGCAGTTCAGTTTCTGGCAGCAGAATCATCAGGATATATTACCGGACATGTGTTAGCTGTTAATGGCGGTATGTATATGTAACAGAAGCAGAATTTTGCAGTTAGCGTGACAAGATGAAATTTACTTTGACAACTAAGGTTGCGGTTTGCTAAGAAGCAGGAATACTCAACAAAACAGAGAACAACTGTTTATAACACATGGAGGTGTGAGATGTCAGATGTAGCAAAGAAGGTTAAGGAAATTGTTGCAGAGCAGCTTGGTGTTGATGATGACAAGGTCGTAAATGAGGCCTCTTTTATGGATGATCTTGGTGCTGATTCTCTGGATACTGTAGAACTGGTTATGGCACTTGAAGAGGAATTTGATATAGAAATTCCTGATGAGGATGCAGAAAAAATTCAGACAGTTCAGGATGCCATTGACTATATTTCAGAGCATTCCTGAAACTTTGCGCAAAATATTTAATGTCTGTGCAGGTCTGTTGCCAGGTTGCAGGTGATAAAAGCTACTATGGTTACAGGCTGGTTTAAAGGGGGGAGGGGAGGTATTCATCCCCCTTTTTCATTTTAAACTCGAATAAAATCGCCAGAAATGGAGTGATTGATTATGCGAAGAGTTGTGGTTACTGGAGTTGGTGTAGTTTCACCTTTGGGTACAGGAAATCAAAAAAACTGGGATGCACTGGTCAATGGTCAATCAGGTCTTGATCGGATTTCCCGTTTTGATGCCAGCACCCTGCCTGTACGTGTTGCCGGCGAGGTGAATGATTTTGAAGCAGAGAAATTTATTGATAAAAAAGAGATTAAAAAAATGGATCTCTTTATCCAGTATGCACTGGCTGCTTCGCAATTTGCCATGGAAGATTCCGGTCTTCAGATCACGGAAGAAAACGCTGACCGTGTCGGAGTGTTGGTGGGTGCTGGTCTTGGAGGTCTTCCAAGTATTGAGAAATACCATCAGGCTTTGCTTGATGGTGGCTACAAAAAAATCTCGCCATTTTTTATTCCCATGCTGATTATCAACCTGGCTCCAGGACAGATTTCCATTAAATACGGTGCCAAAGGTCCAAACCTTTCTTCTGTATCTGCCTGCGCAACAGGCACACATTCCATTGGTGATGCCTATCACATGATTGCGCGCGGTGATGCTGATGCCATGATTGCCGGTGGTACAGAATCAACCATAACCCCGCTTGCAATTGGTGGCTTTGCCGTTATGAAAGCACTTTCTGACAGCCGCAATGATGACCCTAAGCGTGCTTCGCGACCTTTTGATAAAACCCGTGACGGTTTTGTTATGGGTGAGGGTGCTGGTATCGTGATTCTTGAGGAATACGAGGCTGCCAAGGCAAGGGGAGCCAAAATATATGCAGAAATTGCTGGTTATGGTCTGACAGGTGATGCGTTTCACATGACTGCACCGGCTGACGGTGGTGAAGGTGCTGCTCGCTGTATGCAGATGGCCATTAAAAACGCCGGCATCAATCCTGAGCAGGTAACCTATATCAATGCTCATGGCACATCCACGCCCTTTAATGACCTAAACGAAACTTTAGCCATTAAAACAGTTTTCGGCAGCCATGCTGAAAAACTGATGATCTCTTCTACAAAATCAATGACAGGGCATCTGCTTGGTGCTGCCGGCGGAATAGAGGCAGTTTACTGCTGTATGGCAATGGATCAAGGTGTGGTGCCGCCAACCATTAACTACGAAGTTCCTGACCCTGACTGTGATCTCGACTACGTACCCAATACAGCCCGTGATGCTGCAGTACAATATGCCATGAGTAATTCACTGGGTTTTGGGGGCACAAATGCAACCTTGCTGTTTAAAAAGGTGTAAGCAATGAAAATAGCCATTGGCAGTGATCATGGTGGTTTTTGCCTGAAAGAACAGCTGATTCCTTTTCTTGCTTCTAAAGGTATTGAGGTTGTTGATCTGGGTACAGATAGTGAAGAGTCGGTGGATTACCCTGATTTTGGTGAGGCGGTTGCCAGGCAGGTTGCTGGAAATAAGGTTGATGCAGGTGTTGTAATCTGCGGTACCGGCATAGGTATATCCATAGCTGCCAACAAAATTGCGGGCGTGCGTGCTGCACTGGTCACTTCACCGGAAATGGCACTCCTTGCCAAAGAGCATAATAACGCCAACATCCTTGCCCTGGGCGGCAGAATACTTGCTGTTAACACAGCAAAGGCTTGCCTTTCCGCATGGCTGGAAGCTTCTTTTGAAGGCGGTCGCCATCAGCGCAGGATTGATAAAATAAGCGCACTGGAGCCAACCGGCTGCACTAAGTAAATCTGGCAGTTTATCACTTATGGGCGGGACTTTAATTGCAAGTTCCGCTTTAACTTTGTAAAAAGCATTAAAAGGAGCGGCTAAATGTCCATATTAGCTAAGTTTGATCCGGAAATTGCGGAAGCTATTTGCCACGAAACAGAGCGGCAGGAATATAACCTTGAGCTTATCGCTTCTGAAAACTTTGTTTCCGAGGCTGTTTTGGAAGCACAGGGTTCTGTAATGACCAACAAGTATGCAGAAGGTTATCCTGGCAAAAGATATTATGGCGGCTGTCACCATGTGGATGTTGCTGAGCAGCTAGCCATTGAACGTGCAAAAGAGCTTTTTGGAGCTGATCATGCCAATGTGCAGCCCCATGCCGGATCACAGGCGAACATGGCAGTTTTTAATGCAGTTTGCCAACCAGGTGATACCATATTGGGGATGAATCTTTCCCATGGCGGTCATCTCACCCACGGTAGCCCGGTCAATTTTTCAGGACGCTTTTATAATGTAGTTCCCTATGGTGTTTCACCGGATACCGAGACAATAGACTACGCCGAAGTAGAACGTCTTGCAGAAGAGCATAAGCCCAAAATGATTATTGTCGGTGCCAGTGCTTACCCGAGAATTATCGACTTTAAGGCTTTTCGTACTATTGCTGACAAAGTTGGTGCAAAGGTTATGGTTGATATGGCACATATTGCCGGTCTGGTTGCTGCCGGTCTGCATCCAAACCCTGTTCCTTATGCTGAGTTTGTTACCACAACCACACACAAAACATTGCGTGGTCCCCGAGGCGGGATGATTCTTTGCCGTGAAGAATTTGCAAAAACAATAAATTCACAGATTTTCCCGGGTATACAGGGCGGTCCATTGATGCACGTTATTGCAGCCAAGGCGGTTGCTTTTAAAGAAGCATTACAGCCGGAATTCAAACTGTATCAGCAGCAGATTGTAAAAAATGCCAAAGCTTTGTCTGAAGCGTTAATTAAAAGGGGTTTCCGGCTTACTTCAGGTGGTACGGATAATCATCTGATGCTGATTAACTTCACCGGTACCGAGACAACCGGTAAAGCTGCTGAAGAAGCACTGGATATGGCAGGTATTACTGTGAATAAAAATACAGTGCCTTTTGAAACCCGTTCGCCGTTTGTAACTTCTGGCATCCGTATCGGTACTCCTGCCTGCACAACCCACGGGCTTAAAGAAACAGAAATGGAGCAAGTGGCAGATTTTGTGGCTGATGCCATTGCCAATATCGGCAATACCGAAAAACTGGCAGCAATAAAGTTGCAGGTTAATGAGCTGATGAAGCAATTTCCGCTTTATGCCTCAAGGCTGACATAGATAATAGTAACGTTTATCCTGAAAACTAAAACTGTCTGGCTGATTTGTATGTAATCAGTCAGGCAGTTTTTTGTTTTTCAGCCAGGCTCCTAGTCGTATTCAGGAATACGCTCAAAGGCTTTCAGGGCATCCAATGGTAGCTGCCCTGTTTCTACTCTGGCGTAAACCTGTAATTCTGTTAAGGCTTGCAAGATCATTTTTTTGTTTTTGGGAAATTCATGGGGACTCATCTCAAAGGTGAGGCAGCCGTTGTAATCTGTTTGGCGCAAGTGGTTTAAAAAGCGTGTCATTGGCAGGTAACCGCGTCCAGGCACCAGGTGCTCCTGACCGTAGCCGTAATCGGAAAAATGTATGTTGCGGATTCGGCCAGAATTGTAAAAATGGTAAAAATCTTCAATAAAGTTTGCATGGCCTGAGCCGATATGGGTGGTGTCAAAAGTCAGGTACAGGTTGCGCTCCAGCATAAATCTGATCATGTCCTGGGTTGATGACAGTATGTGCGGATTAGAGCCAAAAGGGCCGACCCAGGGCATGTTTTCAATGGTGATTAAAACTTGACCATCAAGCCCCACCTCTTTTTGAAAATCCTGTATTTTATATAGCCAACGCCAAAAGCCTATCTCCAGCCCCAACCATGATGGCGGGTGGAAGTTAACCAGAGGGATTTTTGTTTCAGCAGCAAGTTTTACGCTTTGATGTAAGGATTCAATGGGACCACCCCAGCCATCAAGGGGCATAAAAGGGGCATGGATAGAGTTTATGGGTGTGATTTCCTGAAGCTCACACACAAGCCGTCTGGTGTTTACCCGCTGAAATTCCTGGTTGATGATCAGCTCAACACCGTCAAAACCAGCCTGTGCAGCCAGCTCACAGGCTTCTTTTACCGGCAAGGTGTAAAGAGAGCCGGTGGACAGGGATATCTGCAACCTGCTTTCTGCTGCCGATGCAGCTGTCTGCTGACTGTTATTGACTGCCGCCAGCATCATGAACATCCTGTATTAAAAAAGAAACAGTTGCAGGGGAGGGGGCAGCGGTTGCCCTTGAAACAATAATCATAATAATGATAACCAGCGGTGCCCCAAGGAATGCCGAAGAAGTGATCGGAAATACTGTTTTTACAATCGGTATAAAATCACCCAGTAAAAGTGAACTGAAAGTTATGAATATACCAGCCAGCATACCGGATATTACGCCAGCAGCATTGGCTCTGCTCCACCAGATGCCCAGTAAAAATGCAGGGAAGATGGTGTTGCCTGCCAGGGCAAAAGCGATTGCTGTAATTTCAGCAATCATACCAATATCCAAAAAAGACAGCAAAAGTACTACGGCAGAAAGTAAAAGAAAAAACGCTTTTGCCATTAAAAGCTTGTTCTGCTCTGTGGCGTTTGGTCGCAGGATGCGAGGATAAATATCATAGGCAAATGTAGCAGAACCGCTTTGCAGCAGACCGGATATGGCGTAAAAGGCAGCTGCCATGCCGCCTGCCACCAGCAGACCAACCAGATATTCAGGCAACCCTGCCTGGGTGGCTGCGTAAACAATCACCATATCGGCTGTTGCCGGATCTGCCACTTTAAAAGGTGCGCCTGAATAGGCATCCAGCAAACGGGTTAGTACACCATAGGCAGGTGCCGACCAGTAGATAAGCGAAATAAAAAACAGACCAAGAACCACACCCCAGCGGGCATCGCGCATACGTGGTGTCAGATAAAAGCGGGACAAAACATGTGGCAGCCCGCAGGTGCCAAAAATCAGCGTAAAACAAAGGGCAAGCCAGTGGTAAATGGAGACCGTGGTAAATGGTTCTGCCCAGAAAAAGCCAAAATGCTGCTGTAAATCCACCATTGCCTTGCCATAACCAAACTGGGGCAGTATCCAGAAGTAGCCAAGTTGCTGATTTAAATACATAAGCGGTACAATAAAAGCGGTTATCAGTACAAAATATTGCAGCTTCTGGTTGCGTGCTACTCCCAGGGCACCATAAATTACAATCAGACCGATGGTTATTGCTGCACCAAGCAGCAGTGCAGAGCGGTAATCAATACCGAATATCCATGCCACAAGCAGGGCAATGCCCCGATATTGGGCAACACAGTAAATGATTGAAATGGTGATGGAAATAAGGGCAGCAATGGTGCGGGCTGTTTCTGATTCATAGCGAAACCCTACAAAATCCGGTGCAGTAAACTTGCCAAAGCGTCTTATCTGGCTTGCCATGAGCAGCAGCAGCAGAATATAGCCACCGGTCCAGCCGATTACAAAGGCAAGGGCATAATAACCTTTTACGTAAAATATTCCGGCAAGCCCCATAATGCTTGCCGCGCTCATCCAGTTACTGGCTATGGCTGCACCACTGCCCAGCCAGCCTGTGTAGCTGCCGCCAAAACCATAGTTTTCAGGATGCTTGCGCAATTTGTGGGTTAATCCACCAAGTATGAATAGTACGAACATGCCGATAACCATATATAATGGTGTGGTGTGGTCTATTGGTGTAGGCATCAGCTCATCTCCTCTTTACTGCGACCTTTGGCACGATAGCGTATCGCCTCAACATGGCGGTTTTCATTACGATCCAGCCAGATGTTAAAAGCCACCCCCACCAGTATAAACCAAAGTGGCAGCAGTTGACCGGTTACCCAGTAGGAAACAGGCAGATTGAAGATGATGATTTCATCAAGGAGCATACCCCATTCTGTTTTAAGCAGTAAAAAAATCCCGAACTGGCAGACAAATACTGCCAGAATACAAGGGATCAGCAAAAGCAGTATAAGTTTTACTTCCTTTGCCATTGTGCCTTTGCGCGGCTTGAAAAAGTTGATTGATGGAGGCAGGTTTTGCTGATTGTGTTCACTCATACAGGACACTCTCCTGTTGTTTGATAATGGATAAAGTAAATATTTTTTCCTTCACCCATAAACCTTAGCATATATTTGCTTAACGGGTAGTCAGGCAAGCTGTAACGCCAAAGATCAGGTTGCAGCATGTTCACAAAACCGGTTTTTTGGACCATCATATTTGCCACATCCATACCGTAGTCATCAAAATCAGTGGCAAAAAAGAAATCTGCACCAGGTTGCAGGTAAGGTTTTAGAAGGTTGATGAACTCATCATTTACCAGCCGTCTTTTACGTTGCCGCCTTTTAGGCCAGGGATCCGGACAGTTTATGAAAACTGCCCTTAGTGATGAATAATTAAGGCAACGCCGTATAAACGAGCGTGCTTCATCGCGAATTATCCTGATGTTTGCAAGCTCACGTTTTTCTGCACGCTTACAGGTTTTAAGGCAGCCCTGGTTGTAAAAATCAAGGGCAAGGTAGTTCCAGCCCGGATTGCGTGATGCCATTTCAGCTGCAAAATCACCTGTACCGCAACCTATTTCCAGAACCAGCGGATTGGGGTTGCCAAATATCTGCTGCCACGCAGGAGGTGATGTCAGGTCGGCGCAAGGTAGAAATAATGGGGAGTTAATTGTAATTATTTGTTGCATGATTTCATATTCATATCATATTTTTTGTGCTATTTCCCATACAATTTGCTTGTTTGTTAGCTTGATACAGGTATGATATGAAGTTTAAACAGAGGTGAAAATAAAGGAGTACAGTTTGTGGAGTTTGCAGGCGGTATTATGATAATGGGATTACTTTTGGGGCTACTTTGTGTGGCAGTATTCATCAGTATTCCTGTTTTAGTGCTAACCCTTGGCAAGCGGATATCAGAATTAAATCAGGCGACAGCAAGCCTTTCTGTACGCATTGCCGGGCTGGAAGAGCAGATAAACCGGCTTGCAGCAGGTGGCAAGAGTATTTGTACGGAAAATCACGATGAAGATATGGTTTCCGGACAAAAGTATAATAGTCAGAACCCGGAGGAGTAAATGGGATTATTATCAGGTAAAAAAGCTGTTGTTTTAGGGGTTGCCAATGAAAAAAGTATTGCCTGGGCCATAGCCAGGCTTTTTCATGCCGAAGGTGCAGAGCTGCTGCTTACCTATGCCGGTGAAGCCATAGAAAAGCGTGTGCGACCATTGGCAGAATCCATAAATGCACTGGTGGCACCATGTAACGTTACCAATGACAAGGAAATTGATGAGCTGTTTCAGTATGTTGGCAATAGTTGGGGTAAACTGGATATCCTGGTGCATTCTGTGGCTTTTGCCGAAAAAGAGGAGCTTAAAGGAAGTATTTTGTCCACCACCCGCCAGGGTTTTGCCACATCGCTTGATGTTAGTGCATACTCTTTTATCGCTCTTTTAAAGGCAGCGCAGCCACTTATGTCAGGACATGATGCCGCGGCTTTGGCAATGAGCTATTATGGTGCCGAGAAAGTATTTCCCAATTATAATGTGATGGGGGTTGCCAAGGCTGCTCTTGAGGCATCTGTACGTTATCTTGCCGCAGGGCTTGGTGAGCAGGCAGTGCGCGTAAATGCCATTTCTGCAGGACCAATTAAAACTCTGGCTGCTGTTGGTGTGGCAGGGTTTAATCATATTCTTAACACAGTTGAACAGCGGTCACCGTTGCACAGAAACATTACCCAGGAAGAGGTTGCCAAAGCCGCGCTTTATCTGTGCAGCAACCTGTCTTCCGGTGTTACCGGAGAGGTTCATTATGTGGATGCAGGCTACCATGTTACCGGTATCTGAAAAACTTTACTGAGTGTATTGACAGCAGAGCCATAAGCTGATAAAAACTGTCTATTTTAGCACGAATTACAAAACCCTTTCTTTTTTGCGAGCTGTTTTAATACGTATCCGGAAACAACAGCTATCCAAATTTTAGTTTTAATGCGAGAGTGGCGGAACTGGCAGACGCACCAGACTTAGGATCTGGTGGGCAACCGTAGGGGTTCAACTCCCCTCTCTCGCACCATCCTTCAGATTCAAATCCCATCCAAGTAAGGAGCAGCAGATGCAGGCCAATATCGAAGTTATTAATGATGCAAAACGTAAGGTGCAGGT
>Ga0265295_1007456_pt1 | contig 12596 bp, 10 predicted proteins | sample Munlansysbiofilm_FD_192503 | JGI IMG/M metagenome (GOLD analysis project Ga0265295, IMG submission 192503) | Leachate microbial communities from a municipal landfill in Southern Ontario, Canada - Methane capture system biofilm | ecosystem: Engineered > Solid waste > Landfill > Unclassified ... | reverse complement strand
CGACCAAAACCACTTCATCGCCAATTTTAGCTTCCGGGACATCGTCCAGTTGCAGCATACATTGATCCATGCAAACCCGACCAACCACGTTGACTCGCTTTCCGCCAACCAAAACCTGCTGCCCGTCTTCCCGCCTGAAACCGTCACCATAGCCAATCGGAATCACGCCAATGCGTTCTTCCTTGCTGGTAATATATTTCGAGCCATAGCTAATCCCCTGCCCTGCCGGAAAAGTTCGCACCGAAATCAGCCGTGCTTTCCAGGTCATAATTGGTTTAAACTGAAGGGGCAGTGGCGTTGTGCTATCCGGAGCCATCCCCATCATCAAGTCACCCGGTCGAACCAGGTCATAATAACTATTAGGAAAGTTTAAGATTGCTGACGAATTAGCCGCATGAACAATTTCAGGTTTTAATCCCTGCGAATCGAGTTCTTTAAGCAAGTCATTGAATATTTTTATCTGCTTGTTCGTCGCATCAGATTGCGGTTCATCTGCTCTGGCAAAATGGGTGAAAATCCCTTCAACAACGATTGGAGAATTTTTCAAAGCCCGCAAAAACGGTGCGACAACTTCAACCGGCATACCCAAACGCCCCATACCCGTTTCAACTTTTACATGGGTTCGTAAAATTCCGCCATGGATTCGAACATATTCCAGATAAGTCTGGGTAAGCTCACTGTTGAAAAGCGAGAGCGTGATGTTATGCTCAATCGCTTCAGGAATTTTTGAAGCAGGAGTAAAACCGAGGACCAAAATGCGGGTTGAGATACCGGCATTTCGCAAAGCAAGCGCTTCTTCAAAACGCGCCACGCCACACCATTTTGCACCACCGGCAACACAAGCCTGGGCAATCGGCCGCATTCCATGTCCATAACCGTTCGCCTTTATCACCGCCATAACATCCGTACCGGTCAGCTTTTTAATTTCCGCTACGTTGTTCTTGAGCGCATTTAGGTCAATTTCGAGCCAGGTTGAATAAGTATTAATATCCATAGGCAAAAAGTATATCACTTTCCCTTGACATCTCGGTAATTTAGCATAAAATCTAATCCATGATCAATAACATTCGCAACACCAACTTTGCTGTCGAGAGCGGTACTCCCGTTTTCTTTGGCATAGGCCGGATTGCGTCTGTTAGCTGATTTTTCTAATCTCAATTTAAAATCAAGCAAAACCACGGCAATCCAAAACCGTGGTTTTTTTATTCCCAGATTTCCAATCAGAACCACGGCAAACAAACAACAAGTAAAACAAGAAGGAAATTATGGAAAAAACTAATCAATCAAATAATCAAGATTTCGCGAACTTGCCGGAACTGGCAGGATTTACTTTCAGACGTTTCAACGGTCCGGAAGATTACCCAACCATGGCAGAAATCATCATGTCCAACAAAGACGAACCGAACGCAAATATCACAGATGCTGAAGAAATTGCTGTCGATTATGCCCACATGTCAGAAAGCGTTCTTGACCGGGACATGCTTTTCGTTCTTAAGGATGGCAAGCCGATCGCATACAGTCGCACCGGCTGCCTCTTTGAAGAAGATGATAAAAGCTGGATCTATTCCTTGACGATGAAAATTAGGAAGGATTGGCAAGATAAAGGCTTAGAAAAAATTATGATCGAGTGGTTGGAAGCTCAAGCCAATCTGAACCACCAAAACCATCATCGCGGTGAAAAAGCCTTGCTTTCAACCTTTGCATATGACTATAAAACGGAACTAATTCAGTTGGTATCCGACCTGGGTTATCAAACGGTAAGATATTTTGTCGACATGAAACGGGATTTAAACGACCTGCCACAGGCAGAACTGCCGGATGGAATTGTCGTAAAACCAGCCCTGCCCTCGCAATTCCGCCAGGTTTGGGAGGCAGATGTTGAAGCTTTCAAAGACCACTGGGGCTACATTATCCCGGAGGAAGAAGAATATCAACTATGGCTAAAAGATAAAAACTACTTCCAACCCCAGCTTTGGCAAATTGCCTGGGATGGCGATGAAATTGCCGGCATGGTCTGGAACTATATCAACATGCCGGAGAATGAAGAGAAAGGACGCAATCGTGGATACACTGAGGGAATTTCTGTCCGTCGCCCCTGGCGAGGAAGAGGAATTGCCAAAGCCCTGATTTGCCGCTCAATGCAGATGATGAAGCTCTTGAATATGGATGAAGTCGCCTTGGAAGTCGATAGTGAAAACCCAAGCCACGCCACCAAACTTTATACCGACCTTGGCTACCGGAGCTATCTTCAAAAACGTATTTTGCGTAAGCCTTTGAAATAAATGTGGGGGTGCACATTTTTTGTGCACCCCGACAATTGCCTCGGCAGGAGAAAAAACTATGCTACAAATTAATCGAATCAACAAAACTTACAACGTTGTGGAAGTCTTAAAAGATGTCACTTTCAGTCTTGCCGATGGTGAACACGCCGCTTTGGTCGGAGCAAACGGCAGTGGTAAAACCACCTTATTCGAAATAATCGCCGGAAGACTCCCAGCCAACAGCGGGAATGTTATTACCGGCAGAAACGATTTTATCGGCTACCTACCGCAAAATCCGATTGCGATCGATGCCAGAACCGTCCGAGAGGCGATGCTATTAAGCTTAAACCAAATCAACCCTTACCCAAGCCACGAACTGCCTCCAAAAGAAGAAGCCGAAGCACTCAAGCTTTTGGCAAATCTCGGTTTGGCAGCATTCAGCCTTGACACCCCGCTAAAAACCCTCAGTGGCGGTGAAGGCACCCGACTTCAATTGGCAGCTTTGCTCCTTCAGCGACCTGAAATTTTGCTTTTGGACGAGCCCACCAATCATCTCGACATCCCTGCTTTGGAATGGCTCGAAGATTTTGTGGGCCACTATAAGGGCATCGTCTTGCTCATCTCGCATGACCGTGTTTTTCTTGACCGGACTGTCAACATAATTTTTGAGTTAGATGAAAATAAGCCCGGAATTCGAAAATTTGTTGGAAACTACACTGCCTACGCCGAACAAATCCAGATCGAAAAGCAAAAAGCTTACGAAAACTGGAAAGACCAGGAAGCTGAAATCCGACGCCTCAAAGCCGATTGGATAAACACTGCCGAACAAGCTCGCTATTCAGAAAACAGCACCAAAGATTCCACCATGCGGCGTTATGCCAAAAAGGTTGCGAAAAAAGGCTTGGCGAAGAAACATCGCCTCGAACGCTATCTTGAATCAGATGAGCGCATTGAAAAGCCGATGGATAAATGGCGGATTAACATCAACTTCGCAGAAACTGATCATCAGAGCCAACAAATTTTGACCTCTGAAAATTTGAGTTTTGCTTATACTGATTCCCAATTATTTAAAAACCTTAATTTGCACCTTGCCGCCGGCCAACGGGTCGCCCTGACTGGTTCAAACGGTAGTGGTAAAAGCACGCTTCTCAAAATTCTGATGGGAGAGTTGGCGCAAAATGGTGGCAGTTATCGCTGGGGAAACTCCGTCGTTCATGGATACATGCCTCAAAAGCAAGAATCCCTTGACCCTAAGCTGTCGGTTATCGAGCAAATTCAAGCGGTAAAAGCAATGAGCCTAACCGAAACTTATCACTTTTTGCATTATTTCCTGCTCGACGAAGAGCATGCCGTTTTGCCAACCTCGGCTTTGAGCTATGGGCAACGCGCCCGTTTACTATTAGCGCGTTTGGTTGCTCAGGGTGCCAATTTTTTGGTGCTTGACGAGCCGGTCAACCATCTCGACATTCCCTCAAGAGAGCAGTTTGAAAAAGCCCTGCAAGCCTTTAATGGTGGCATTCTTTTGGTGGCTCACGATCGCGCCTTCATCGCCCGAACTTGTAACACCCTTTGGGAGTTGAAAGATGGCAAAATGAAGCTTGATGTCCCGGATAAAGCATGGAGCGAATGATAGCGCTAAGGGAAATCACGGGAATCAGGTCTTTTTTTCTGTTTCCCGTTTCCTGTTTCCTGTTTGCCGCTAGCCCCGGGTCGTCAACAAAAAATCGGACTAATACTTAAGTGATACAAATTCTGTTTCCTTTTTCCTGTTTCCTGTTTCCTGTTTCCTGTTTCCTATATTTCCCGCTTCCCGTTCCCCGCTCCCCGTTAAAATGGTTTACAGGTAAAATAGAGCCAGGTATCTATTTATGGAAATTAATCAAAAAAAGACAGAAAATTTCGACTTCAACATCCTCGCCAAAGACGGAAATGCCCGCGCAGCCGAATTCCACACACCTCATGGAACGCTGCAAACGCCCCTTTTTGCACCGGTAGGCACCCAAGCAACCGTCAAATCCATCACTCCCGCCCAATTAGAGGAGCTTGGTGCAACACTTGTCCTCTCCAACACTTATCACCTCTTTTTACGCCCCGGCGCAGATTTAGTCGCAAAAATGGGTGGCTTACACGAATTTATGCAATGGCACAAACCTATGCTGACCGATTCTGGCGGTTTCCAGGTTTTTTCACTTTCTAATACACGCAAAATTGACGAAGACGGCGCCACCTTCAAATCGCATATCGACGGCTCAACCAAACGTCTGACGCCCGAAATATCGATTGATATTCAAGAAAAACTCGGTGCTGACATTATCATGGCTTTCGACGAATGCGCCGATCCAAACAATCGCGCCTATATCGAAACAGCAATGGAACGCACGCATCGTTGGGCGCAACGCTGCCTTGAAGCGAAAAAACGCGACGATCAAGCCCTCTTTGGCATTGTTCAGGGCGGTGTTTTTGACGACTTGCGCGCAGAATCTGCCCGAACAATCAGCTCGATGGACTTCCCCGGGCATGCTATTGGCGGTCTCTCAGTCGGTGAAACGAAAACTGACATGTACCGTTCAATTGATGTGGTCAACGCCATTCTCCCTGAAAACAAGCCTCGCTATCTGATGGGCGTAGGCACTCCCGAAGACCTGATTGAAGCTGTTTCGCGCGGTGTTGATATCTTTGATTGTGTTCTTCCGACCAGACTTGCCCGCCACAACAGTGCCATGACCATGAGCGGCAGGCTCAACATGATGAATAAACAATATGCCGAAGACAGTCTGCCAATTGACGAAACCTGCAGCTGTTACACTTGCCAGACTTTCAGCCGCGCTTACCTTCGCCACCTGATTGTTGCCAAAGAAATGCTTGCCGGCACCTTGCTTTCCATTCACAATTTGCACACGTTATTGCAACTCGCACGAGACTTGCGCCAAGCGATTATTGAAGGTCGCTTGCAAAATTTTGCCGACGAAGCTATGGCAAAGCTTAATATTCCCCGCATCCCCGAAAGGTAAATATGACTATTATTCAATCTATCATCTTAGGCATCGTTCAGGGATTCACCGAATTTTTACCTATCTCCTCATCAGCTCATTTAGTTATCATCCCCTACCTCTTCAACTGGACGCTCGATCCGCAAAAAAATTTCATCTTCGGCGTTTTAGTCCAGCTGGGCACATTGGTTGCGGTGATTGTTTATTTTTGGTCAGATTTGCTCAAAATTTTCAAAGCCGTTTTCAAGGGTTTGAAAGACAGCGCTCCGTTGAAAGATAGCGACAGTCGTTTGGGCTGGTGGATTGTTTTGGGCACAATCCCAGCCGGATTAGCAGGCTTATTTCTAAAAAGTAAAGTTGAATCCGTCTTCAACAGTCCAATAATTACCGCTGTTTTACTGCTTGCTACCGCCCTTCTCTTAGTGCTTTCCGAACGCTTCAGCAAAAAAGCAAAGAATTTGGAAGATTTGAATTGGTTTGATTCTCTTTTTATTGGCTTGTTCCAGGCACTGGCAATTTTTCCCGGAATCAGTCGTTCCGGTGCAACCATTTCGGGCGGACTTTTCAAAGGCTATACCCGCGAAGCAGCCGCACGCTATTCTTTTTTGCTTTCAATTCCGATTATGTTGGCTGCTGGTTTACTGAGTTTCATTGACCTGCTGCAAGCTGATTTCTTTCTCAGCTTCCTGCCTATTTTATTGATTGGCTTTGTAGTTGCCGGTGTAATTGGTTATTTTTCAATTCGCTGGCTTTTGAGCTACGTAAAAAATCACAGCATGAACGGATTCGCAATCTACTGCGGCGTTCTGTCTATTGTTACAATCGTTGTTTCAATTTTACGTTGAGAGAACTTTTTTAGCTAAGTAAACACCGGTTTCTTTGCGGATAGAAATCCCGCCATAATGATCAATCCGTCTTTGGAAAAAGGCGGTCATTTCGGCTTTGCCCTCTTGTCCCATCGTTTCTTTGACGAGTGGTGTGGAATATGCATAATCAGTTAACATCTGTGCGTTGGTAATAAAGAGGTCCCCCGAATACAAATGCAATTCGATATCCTTAAAGAATGGTCTCAATTGCATTTCGCCATTTACAAGATTAAAGTTTTTAGACATGCTGTGCGGTATTTCTAATTTTTGTGAAAAACGTTCCAACAAGACATCTAAATCGTTCATATAATGATCGCCATTGGTCGCAGCCATAAAAATCCCACCGGGTTTTAGGGCTTTTTCGACCTCAGTCAAAACATGCGAAATCGAAGGAACGTGATAGAGCATATGATTTGCAATGACCAGGTCGAAGCTTTCCGGGGGGAAGGCAAGCGACATGCTGTCCATACACACAAAGGAAAAGCGATGGTCTTTATAGAGAGAATGATGCGCCTCTTTTACCATACCCTGCGAGAGGTCAGTCAGTGTCATCCGGCTACTTTCCGGAATGCGGCTCAGGCTGTTGCGCCACAGCATGGCATGTCCACAGCCTAATTCCAAAACATGACAGTCTGGCTTAATTGCGGCAAGCTCAAGCACAAAATCGTACCAATTCTGAGTAGCCGTACTAAATTTCTGGTGAACCTGAATTCGCGAAGATAAATTAGCCGAATCCTGATATTGTTCGGTGGTTAAATATTGAGGGTCATTTCGTAAATCATCAACGTTTTGCATATTTTCCTTATAGCTAATTCAATTATACCTGTGGAGATAAATTGGAAGACATATTCACCGAAATCTGCTAAATATGCAAACTTCCAAAGAATTAGTCTTGTTTTAGTCTTGACCAATTTAATTATATTTTATAAGCATTTTGCTTTGTTTCAATAAAAAATCTTGACATTAACCTTCGAAAGTGATAAATTAAGATGTCTCTAATAGAGGCAAGTAACTTGTTTTACAGAAAGTAGAGTAAAAATGTCAGAAAGAACACAAGGGACCATCAAGTGGTTCAGCGCCCCCAAAGGCTATGGTTTTATTGGAATGGAAGACGGGGACGATATCTTCGTTCACTTTTCCGCAATCAATATGGAAGGCTACAAACGGCTTAAAGAAGGACAAAAGGTTGAGTTCAGCATCGAAGAAGGCCCTCGCGGTCGGCAAGCAGCTAAAGTGGAACTCATTTCAGAATAGAAGAAGTAATTAACAACAAAAGCCAACTCAAAAGGTTGGCTTTTTATTTTTAAGTTTTATTCAGATGAAACAATCGCATAAAGCTCATAATCTGAACCACAGGCGTTGTTACAAATAATCCTGCTATTCGTTCCTTACTCGGGTATATCTCAATCCCAACTAACCAATAATATCATTTGCAAGACGAGCAAAGCATCTTTTACAAAGCTTTAATCGCCTCAGCCATTTGATTAAGGGCTTGTGTCAAAACCGCCCGCGTGCAACCATAGTTCAGGCGCAAAAAGCCTTCGCCGGCTTTACCGAATGTGGAGCCTTCATTCATACAAACTTTGGCAGTACGCATAAAGAATTCCTGCAAGTTCCCCTCAACCGGCAATTCACGACAGTCTAACCAAGCTAAAAAGGTTGCTTCAGGTTTGCTCCAACGGATTCCCGGCAAAGAACCTTCGCTAATCTCTTGACCAATAAAATCGCGGTTCCCCTCCAAATAAACGAGTTGCTCCGCCAGCCATTCGTCCCCAAACTCATAAGCTGCTTTTGCCGCAATCAATGCCAACACGTTGGGAGAGCCAACCAAAAAACTTTTATATGCTTCATATTTTGCGCGCAGCTCGTCATCCTGAATAATCGCAACCGAGGCGTGTAAACCGGCAATGTTATAAGTTTTACTGGGAGCCATAAAAGTGGCGGTGATTTTTGAAATTTCGGGGGATAAGGAGGCAATCGGACGATGCTTTTTGCCCGGATAGACGATATCGCCATGGATTTCGTCAGAACAAATGATGACATTATGACGCAAACAGATTTCCGCCAATTTGCTCAGTTCGTCCTGATCAAAAACACGCCCGGTTGGATTATGCGGATTGCAACAAATATAAATTTTCACCTTATTTTCGATAATTTGCTTTTCGAACAAATCAAAGTGAATTCGATAAATCCCTTTATCATCAAGGTACATCGGATTCTGAATTCCAAGCAAACCGCATGCTTTTGGAGATTCAATAAAAGGGGGATAAGCAGGGGTTTGGAAAATGACCGCATCCCCTTTTTCACAAAGTGCCCGTAAAATGAGTGTGAAGCCGGTGACAATCCCCGGTACATAACCAATTTGTTCGAGATGAACATCCCAATCATAGAGTCTTTTCACCCGGTCAATCACAACCTGATCCAAACCAACCGGCGTGTTGCCATAACCAAAAATGCCGTGATCAACGCGTTTGTGCAAGGCATCAATAACGGCCGGTGGGCTTAAAAAATCCGTGTCCGCAATCCACATAGGCAAAACTTCCTTGGGATAACAATTCCATTTGAGGCTCTCAGTTTGTTTCCTGTCAATAAATTGATCAAAATTCATATCTCTCCTTTGTTACCCTCACATTCTAATCCTTTTTTTGTATTTTTGGCAGGTTTCGACAGTAATTGACCACCTGCAATTCCTATCGCCTTTAGTGCTTGTCCTATCACCTATCCCTCTTTTCTGGTATATTTACATCCTGAAATTCAACGAAAATGTGAGTACATATGAACTTGCCCAACAACCTCCTCCTTACGAATTCCCCTGATTGGAAAGATTACGCTCTGCTGGATAGCGGTGACGGAAAAAGCCTTGAACGCTTTGGCAAATATCTTCTGATTCGTCCTCGTCCTCAGGCAGTTTGGCCTCGCTCCTTAGCATCCAGTGAATGGAAAAAAGCCAATGCGACCCTGATCGAGGAAAAGCAAGAATATGGCGGCAAATGGAATATCCTTAACCCGATGGATAAATCCTGGACGGTTAATTACAAAGACCTCAAATTCCAATTGCAACTCGCTTCTTCCCGACATGTCGGTATCTTTCCCGAACAAGCAACCCATTGGGATTGGATGCGAAGCCAAATCGATGCCAGCAAAACGCCGCTCCGCGTGCTGAACCTCTTCGGCTATACCGGCGCAACAACCGTCGCCGCTGCTGCCTCAGGCGCAGAAGTAACCCACGTCGATTCCTCCAAACACGCTGTTTCCTGGGCAAATTTAAATGTCAAACTCTCCGGATTAAAAGAAAAACCGATTCGCTGGGTTGTCGAAGATACGCTCAAATTCATCAAACGTGAAGCCCGCCGCGGCAACACTTACCATGGAATCGTGATGGATCCCCCTAAATTCGGGCGCGGTTCCAGCGGTGAAGTTTGGGATTTTTTCAAAAAAACCCCCGAGCTGATTGAGGCTTGCAAAGATATTTTGGCGCCCGACGCCCGCTTTATCATCATGACAGCCTATGCCATCACAGCTTCTGCCTTGCTTACCCACCAGGCGGTTGAACAAATCGTCGGCAATCGTGGCAAGCTTGAAAGCGGCGAATTGGTGACAAAAGAAGCGAGTGGAGGTCACATGATTTCTCATGCAATCTACACTCGCTGGTCTTCAAAATAGAACTCTGTAAGGAGGGGTCTATAGCACCCGATGCGAAGCGAGTGGTGTAACCCCTCTCTGAGCAAATGAAGTTCTAATCTATGAGGGTTTTATAAGAAAATACGGCCGGGTTGAAACCCAGCCGTACACTATAATTTTTTTTTGCGAAATAATACTCAGACAATTCACCAAGACTGCCTAAGCTTCTTCGCTGTTCTTATTAATTTCAATCCGTTCGACGCGGTGTCCGTCCATTTCAGTAACAATAAAGGTGAAATCACCCCATTGGAATTTTTGTCCGACACGGGGTATTTCGCCTAATTGATTCATCACAAAACCGCTGACAGTCTGGTAGCCGGCTTTGTCTTCTTCAGGCAAAAAGTCGACGCCCAATCGTTCTTTCAAAACGTCAATCGGCACCAAACCATCCATCATCAACGAGCCATTGTCCAACTCCTCGATTTCGAGGTCTTTGTCAAATTCATCTTGAGGAATATCGCCAACAATCGATTCCAAAACATCATAAAGGGTAACCATCCCCTCAACCCCGCCAAACTCATCCATTACCATTGCCTGATGAATACCGGTTGATTGAAAATGCTCAAAAGCTTTGACTGCTTTCATATTGCCGGGTAAAAACATTGGTTTAATAACGTAATTCAAAATATTGAAGTCTTCAGAATATACGTCAACCCCAACCAAATCTTTGGCGCGGATAATGCCGACGGTTCTGTCAAGATCTCCTTCCGCCACCGGCAGACGCGAATAATTGCTTTCCATCATTTCACGAATCATCACTTCGCGTCCGTCATTCAAATCGAGCCAATCCAAGCCAGTGTGCGGCGTCATAATAGCATCAACCCGCCGTTCACTAAAGCGAAAGACACCATCCACCATCACTTCTTCCGCTTCATCAAAAACACCGGTTTGACGGCCTTCTTGAATGTAACCCTTCAACTCTTCTTCGGTGATGGAAGGCTCTCGGCTGACATCAATGTTAAAAACTTTGATACCTAAATTGGTCGATGCGCTCAAAATTTTAATGATAGGACTGAGCACGCGTGTCAGACCTTTGATTATAGGCGACAACCTGGATACTGCATTTTCAGGCTGACTGACTGCAACCCGTTTGGGAATTAATTCACTTAAAACAATTGAAAAATAAGTGAGAATAACCGTCACTGAAACCAGAGCAACTGTATCGGCAATAGGTGCAAGCCAGCTAATTTGCTTAAGTACGTCAGCAACAGGTCCCGAAAGATTAGCACCACCGATACCGCCGACAAAAGTATCGATTAAAGAAATCATAATTTGAACGGCTGAAAGATATTCGGAGTTTGGATCTTTGAGAAAATCCAGGGCTATTTTAGAGCCTTTATCACCTTCATCAGCTCTTTGTTGTAATCGGGTACGTTTGGCGGAAACCATCGCGATTTCATACATCGCGAATTGTGCGTTAACCGCATAAAGAATAAAAATTAGTATGATATTTGCTATATAAGGGGGCATGTTAGTGTTTTTTGTGTAAAAAGTGTTCTCCTGAGGCAATTCTACCAAAATTTCTCAAAAATGCACAAAAGATTTTACAAATCATCAAAACAGCTAACAACTAATCAATTCATTATCGAAAAAATCTGTCCGATTGTGATAAACAAACTCAACCCTGCCCCGATTAAAATCGAAACGGCTTATCCCACAATTGCAAAACTGGACCCATAAAGGGACATTGCGATTATCCGGCTCATCCGGTCGGATGTTCAAAATGACACGCACCATGCTGTTGAAAAAACCACCATGGGTAACAATTCCAACTCTGTCAGTTTTTTTGCTGTGCCGTTCCAATAGGGCGTCCAAAACGCGTCTGGCGCGTTCGAGTGGTTCGTGGTCAGGCTCTTTACCGCCCTTCCACCAGCCAGCTTCATCAATCTCCTGATCCAATTGAAGCCCGGGATGATTCTCCTTCAACCAAGCAGAATTAACGCCATATTCCAAACTGGTTTGAATCACATCGCCAATCTTTTGGTCAAGGTAAATCCCACCAATTTCATGCACGTCCTTCAAGCCAATCAAAGGCAATCCGGTCGCTTCAGAAATCGCGGAGCCGGTCTGGATGGCGCGAATCATCAGACTACAATAAAGCTGATTGAGGTTTACTTCGTGGCGATCTTGTCCGACGGTCAGTTTTCGCTCCTTTTTATGCATCGTGGAAGCGATAAAACGTCCAAGGGTCTCAGCCTGAATCTTGCCCAGGTCGGTCAAACCCGGATCGGAAACACGCCCGGAATCATAATCTCCCCTTTCCCAGCTCACATTATTAGTCGATTGCCCATGGCGAATAAGATAAAGTTGCATAATTATACCGGTTGTGGATTATACCCGATTGATCGCAGCTTTGTGTCCGACCGAGTCTGCTCGCCTGCTCCCAGCAAGTCTCAATATAAAAAATTACATAAACATGTAGATCGTGTAATGTATATACATTGGTAGTAGCAAGTCCCAATCACGAATTCTCAATAATCGCCCATATAGTTTGACCTGCCCAAATATTGCGGACGCTTAATGAATTCCGCGATGTGTTAATAATTCTGACAATCGATACGGATATTTCCATATTGAGAATTCCTGACCTGACAATCCAATTTGATTTGTATTAGAAAAGCCAGATCTTCCCCTATCCTCTCATCCTAATCCCTATTTTCTTCATTAATTCCCCAAACGAGATGTTATACTTATCAACCGAATTTAATAGAAATGAACCATAAACTATGTTAGACAAACTTGAATCAATTCTCAATCACTACGCCGAACTGGAGCAACAGCTTAATGAAGTTGGGCAA
>Ga0265295_1007455_pt1 | contig 12600 bp, 15 predicted proteins | sample Munlansysbiofilm_FD_192503 | JGI IMG/M metagenome (GOLD analysis project Ga0265295, IMG submission 192503) | Leachate microbial communities from a municipal landfill in Southern Ontario, Canada - Methane capture system biofilm | ecosystem: Engineered > Solid waste > Landfill > Unclassified ... | reverse complement strand
CAAAGTAATTGCCCCGGTCCATCGGCAGCTGGAACTCCAGATCACCGTCGGCAATTTTTCGGGCAAACTCTTTCAGCACCCCAAAGGGCCGGAGAATCGCCGTATGCACCAACCCCAAAACCAGATAAACGATGATCAATACCAGCCCAAAGGTAAGGGTAATCATGATCGTCAGATTTCTTTTCATGGTTGCTTCTTCACTGCCGTCGGTCAGAATGATGATCTTCCCCAGCATTTCTTCCTGGCCATCCGCTGCGGTTCCGGTTAGATCAATAATCGTCTGACGATTCCTGATACCATCATAAAGAAGGGCCTGATAGTTTTCATCCGTCACCAGGGTGATCTGGTAGGACTGTCCCCCCATCGCACCGGATTTTTTTGTGTCGCCAGCATGCCAGTCTTGTTCGATGGTTTTAGCGACCTGGTTAATCTTGGTAACATCGACCCGATTGACCTGGGAGGTGCTGATGGTGGTGATTGCAGCCAGGTAGCCGGCCATCATGATCACCGTAAACAGAATCACCATATTTCTTATTTTCATGGACTTCCTCACCTAAAGATTCTATTTTTAAAAAAGAGACCCGGACTATTCGTTTTCCTGGGTCTCGAACATATATCCGGTGCCCCAGATGGTTTTAATCAGCCTTGGCTGGTTGGGATTTTCTTCGATTTTCTCGCGAATCTTCCGGATATGGACATTCAGGGTGCCATCACTGAAAAACGCATCCCCCCAGATTTTGGCAAACAACTCATCTTTGGCAATCACCCGGTTTTTATTTTCATAAAGGTATAAAAACAGCTTGAATTCCTTGGTTTTGAAACCGACATCTTTGTCTTTGCGATAGACCTTCATGGCGCCCTTATCAATTCTCAGGTTGCCGCAACGGTCCTGCGCTTCTAATTGCGCACTGACCCCATCACTGCTCCCGGCTTTTTGCGCCGCCCCATCATAGCGTTTGATGATGACCTTCACCTTGGCCAGCAAAACGCTGAGGGAATAGGGTTTTTTAATATAATCATCACCACCGATATTCAGGGCAATCAGGACATCATCATCACTCTGACGGGCACTGATAAAAAGAATTGGCACGTCGGTATTTTTTCGGAGTGCTTTACACAATTCAAACCCGCTGTCATTTCCCAGATTGATGTCCAGCAAAATCAGTTTAACCTGATTATTTTCCATGAATAAGATGCAATCATCAAAATTGGTCACAATGGCGCAGCTCCGGCCAAACATTTCAAAATATTCACAGGTCGCTTTCGCTAGTTCTACTTCATCATCGACAATTAAACAATCCCAGTTCACACGTACTCCCATCCCCCCGACCTGGTCGGGAAAGTCATCACTTTTGATTATTCTGATAATCCTTTGTTAAATGATACCATTATTGCGCTATAATTGCATCTGGTTTAGATTTGACCAGGCAGTATTTCATCACTATAAAACTATCGAAAAAAGACATGTCTTACCTAGATAGGAGACATGTCTTTTTCTTTACTTATTATCTTTTGATCAGCTATTGATCTATTGCGGTTTTTGACCACCCTGGGGTTGACCCTGGCCAGGTCCCCCCATTCCCATTTGACCATTACTGGTAACGATCCCGGTCAGTGGAATTTCCACGGTCTGAGTGCCACAGGTCAGGGTATAGCTCGAGCCCTGCACCAGATCTGGGGTGCTGATCACGACGGATTGATAGCTTTTCTCCGGAGTATAGGAAATGATGGTTTTGCCGCTGGCATCAGTCAATTTTATTTCAGTCCCAGCTGCACAGCTTGATGTGAGGTTGTAAAGCAAGGATGTCTGAGTCGAGGTTTCGGAAAACGACTGAGCCATTCCGGTACTGCCAGCAATCACAACCGTTCCGCCACTGACATCGGCAGTGCCATTATAATCCAGGGCACCATTGCCGCTGTTGGTGGGGCCGCTGACATTAACAGAGCCTCCTGAGATGTACAGCGAGCCGTTACTGTCAAGTCCGTCACCAGCCGCATTGACGCTGATGGTGCCACCGGAAATTGAAACATAGACGTTCGCATCATTTTCCATGGCCGCACCACCGCCTTTTCCGCCGGTGTCTGTTTCCGCGGCACTGGCACTGGCACCATTAAACCCGTCATCCGATGAAATCAGGTCAATGGTTCCGCCTTCTACAATGATCGCTGTCCCTTCAATCCCCTCGGTACTGTTTTTAATGGTGATCGTCCCGCCGCAAATGTAAACATAGCCTTTTGTGGTATCATCGGCGTTCTTTGAGGTAATCCCCTTGCCTGCTGACGAATCGATGGTAATGGCGCCGTCTTTGATTTTGACACTGTTTTTACCGCTAAGCGCATCATCAGCTGAAGTGATGTTATAAGTACCCCCGGTAATAACCAGATCATCCTTTGACACAATCCCATGATTATTGTTTGTTGTAATATTCAGGGTCCCTTCGCCATTGATGGTCAAATCCGCTTTGCTGAAGATCACCCCATCGACCGTATTGGCATCGGTCTGGACATAGGCACCACCATCGGTTAAGGTATTGACCGTATTGGCGTTCAAGGTGACAAAGACCTTGTTGGCACTTTTTACATAGATCGGGGCATTATCGGCACAATTGATGGTCGCACCACTTAGCACAATCTGAATTTTATCGGTATCGGCTGCTGCTACGACAATCTGCCCGTCAGTTAGATTTCCGGTGACTACATAGGTCCCTTCTTTGGTGATTGTCAGAACCCCGTTACTGGCGCTGGCGCCGTCACCAGTTACCTGGATATTGCTACCATCCAGGGTAACCTGAACTGCGGTCGCGTCGTCATAGCTTGTTTCCAGATCACGGTCGGTAAATTCCGGATCGACAACAATTGTCGAGGTGGGTGATACCACCGCACTTAATACCGCAGTGGTCTCTGTTACTGCCTCGGCGGTAGTTTCTGCCGTTGTTGTTGCCGAATTTGAACTGCATCCAGCCAACAATACCATCATGATTAATAAGAATGGTATCAAAATCTTAAGTCTTTTCATTGAATGTTTTCCTCTCTTTTCTTTGCTAGACTTTTTGAAACGTTTATCTTGATATCCCCGTGATTGGCAAACAATCAGGGGTAAACTCAGCATCTCAATGAGAATCTGATGAAAATCTAAGGTGCCCGCCTCTTTTTTCTTATTATAGGCGGGTTATGTGACGGCTATATGGATAAAGGCTGTTTTTTTATTGAAAGACCCGATTTTATTTTGTATCATTGGCTCAATTTCATGTATAAAATTCCGGACTATTCTTTTTTTGTTTTTTTGCAAAGTCAACTTGACATTTTATGCAAAGCGAACTATACTAATAATGCAAAGTATGCTATGCAAATCAATAGAAGGTGCAAAATGAAAACACGAATCAAAGAATTACGAAAAGAGCGAAAACTATCCCAGGAAGAACTGGCACTGGCAGTGGGCACGACCAGACAGACCATTACCTCCATCGAAGTCGGCAAATATACTGCTTCGCTGGTGCTGGCCTATAAAATCGCCCACTTTTTCGGGCTGACCATTGAAGAAGTTTTTGACTTTTCAGAATTAAATGAATTTTAGGAGGCAGGATCATGGAAAAATTTAGAACCAAGGTTAAACGAAGAATTGCCATTTCTTCAGGAATGGCATTTATTGCGATGGTGTTGGGAGGAATTAATATTTATTCAATAATTATTACAGACCACTCAAGCGCAACACACTCTGATGGTTTTGTGGCGGGATTCCAGTTTGGTCTGATCGTAAGCATTTTCGGGCTGGCGGTATTTGATATCATCAAGTTGAGCCTGGCGATCAATGATGAGACCAAGCTGAGAATATTGTACAACAAGGAACATGACGAGCGGCTAATCGCAATCCGCAATAAAGCCGGTGCGCCAATGATTGTCATTACTTCCATCATGATGATTATTGCTGCCATTATTGCCGGGTATTTTAACATTATCGTTTTTTATACCCTGATCGTCGCCGTAGCCGCCCAACTGTTGGTCAGTGCCATGGTTAAGCTTTATTGTATGAAAACCATGTAAGGGGTGGGTAGCCAATGATGAAGAAAAGCCGTTTATTTCCAGTGACCGTTATGGTCATGCTTCTCTGCCTGGGATTGATGGCCATTAACTGGCTGATCCTGCCCCTGCCTAATTGGGCCGTACGCAGCATTGGTTTAATGATGCTAGCCGACCTGCCGATGCTGGTTTATTCCCGAATAAGATTTGTACAGAACAATCGATAAAAGAAATGGAGCTCGTGATATGAAAACAGATATGAGAAAAGAACTGAAAATTGGAATCCTGCTATTTGCCGTTTTTAATCTTATCAATTTTTTCACCAAAAATATACTTCCGGAAATACCAGCATTGCATTTTATCCTCGGTGCACTGGTAGGACTGGCTCTTTGTCAGATAATTATTGGTATTTTACCTGAATCTACTTACTTGAAACTGAAGAATTTTAAAAAGAATTGCTAAACGAAACCCTCAACAAAACAAATTGTTGAGGGTTTTTGTCTAAAATTAAATAAAAAGGCCCATTTCGTTTTTTAGACTATGAATAGTTTTTTGTAAAACTGGCATATATCCGACAGAATCGGCCAATCAGTCCCATCAAACCCTGTTTTTCCCTATTCGTCTCGCGATGATTGCAACAAACTGACTTATTCTGTTTCAAAGCTGGTTTTGCATTTTGGGCAGCGGACGCTGATTTTCCCCTTATCACTGGGAACCCGCAGCTTAGCCTGACAGTTTGGACAGGATACCACCCGATGATCGACCAGTTTCAGAATTTTTTCTTTATCCAATCCCACCACTGCATCATTGCCAATTAGAAAAGTGGGAACCCCTCGAATACCCCGACGGGTCATTTCATTTTGGGCCTCCGCATCATAATTAACGTCCTTTTCAACAAACTGAATGTGATTCTGCTTGAGAAAAGCCTTTGCCGTTTTACAGTGTGGACAGGTCTGTGTTGTAAATAAGGTTACATCTTTCATTACTATCACCTGATTTCTTTTTATACTTACTTGATTTGTTTATTAAGATGCTTCATCTTAACAGATACTTACCCGATTCTCTGTAATTTCATCACTGAGAGAATAAAATAATGAAAATCCTCAAAAACAAAAACAGCCTGACAAACTGAACTATTCCTGATGGCTTTTATTTTTAGTTTTTTTTATTAATCATCATCAACTGCTTACCGTTTTTTCGTCAGTCAGAAATCACAACTCAGCTTTTATATTCTCCAATCATTTTCACTTGCCACTAACGCCTTGTCTATTCAACTATTACGACTTGATCAGTGCTTCCACTTGGATTAGAAACTCCCGCAGCGATCGCGCCCGGTAATCAAGTCGTGGTTTGATCAGATCATTGCCGCAGGGGGTCAATATAACCATATTTACCGTTTTTCTTGACTTCGGCGATTTCATGAACAAAATAATTGGCATTCTGATAGATAGGCTGGATCGTCACCTTTCCAGTTTCATACTCACAATAACCACACCAGTAATTTTCCTCCGGTTCGATTGCACGATATTAGACATATTCCAGGGTGCCTCCCGTACAAACGGGTGCCTTTAGCGTGTTTTCAATGAACAATTTCGGTTCAATAAAATTTCCCTTTTCATCCTTCGTTACATAAAATAACACCATCCCATTGACATCACCAAACTGGAATGAATCCCGTCTCAAAATTTGACCCGGTGCCCCATGTCCAATCATTTCGACCTTTTGAAACACGCCATCTGCCGTTACTGATACACCCCCCTGCCATTGAAGTGCGGCATGCTTCCCATTAATTATCATGCAGGGTATTTCTGTTACGGGTATTATTTCCGGTACGTTCAAAGTTCTTTCAGGTTTCATCTTGGATAACCTCCTTACCATCACATGGTTTTAAATCGCTGACCAGACCAGCCTTAACCGTATACTGCTAAACCCATTATAACAGCGGGCTTTTTTTCAAAAGGCCAATAGTCTGAAACAGCAACCGGAATAATCCTGTTTTTGTATTAATTAGTGCGAATTTAAACAGCCGCCGAAAGATCTTGGTTGATCTTCCGACGGCTGTAAGTAAGAACCCCTCTGAATACTTCTAATCGTTGAAAAAAGAGCAAAAATCGTAATGATAATATTTAAATTCGTCATTATAACCGATGGTTAGACCTAGCCTTCGCAATTCTTTGAAATCCCGATACATGGTGCTGCGACTGCAATCGGGAAAGGTTTTCTGATACCAGTCCACGTAAGTGTAATACTGTTTGTTTTGATTGCTTTCTGGAAATCCAGCATGACAGGACAAATAATCCTCTGGTTCTTCCATCGCCCATAGATACTCCCAATCTTCTTCATAGCCAAGTTTTTCATAAAAAGGGATATCCTCATTTTCAATAAACAAAACGATATTTGCCTACCGGTTGATTGCTCGACTGCATCAGTTCATGCGCCTTCTTCTCGATCTGGTCTTCGGTTGCCAGTGCCTCCGTGCTTCGGCTCATCATCGTACCTTCAATTAGCAGGGCATCGATTTCGGTTGGCAGGTGATTCTTAAAATACGCTGTGGCCTTTGCCTTTTTCCCGTGATCCCGAAAATCCCCGGTGTACACCACCGATTTTCCCCCAGCTTCAATAACAAAGCCATAAGCATCGTAGCCGGAATGATCGACCAGATAGGGACTAACGGTGAAATCACCGATTATCAGAGAGTGGCTGCTGTCAAAAAAGATGGTGGGATTGGCCAATGCATTGCCCCCGATAAACAGTGCCGTGGTATTATAAATATGCAAAGCCGCTTTCCCGATATAAACTGGGATCTTCGAGTTGACCTGTCCAATTAAACCGACACGATCCCCGTGGCTATGAGAAATCAGCACTGCATCCACAACCTTTTTATCGATTATGGCCTTTACCCCTGGCAGAAGTTCGGTGTCGACGGGAATGGTTTCATCAAGACTGGGCAGCGCTTTGCCAATGTCCAGGAGAATACAGGTGGTTTTTGTGGCCAATTCAATACAGCTGCCGCCAATTTGATGGGCTCCGCGGTGGATGGTGATGTTCATCGGTGACACCTCTGCCTTTCATTTACTTTCTATTTCGGCCAGTCTGATTCAGTCACTTTTATAATCATCTCTTGTTTTTTTCCATCCTTTAAGGCCAGGAATTTAACCAAATCACCATCCTCTGATCCAATCACTTTTAAGCGGTCATAGATTATGGGAATAATTGGTTCTCCATGGATATCTAAAAAGCCCTTCTTCTGATATTTTGCCACAAAAAAATAATGCCCAGTTTTGTATCCAATTTCAATTGGCAAATACCCGACCTTATCGTAAATAACGGGCAATATTACTTGATTGTTAAGATTAACAACCCCTGTCTTCTGGTTTTTTGAAACCATCAATGCGGGTTCACAATTTCGGCATCTCTTTATTTTTAATGCTTCAATGCGATCATAAACAGCTGGTAGTACCATTTCCTTTTGCATATTATATAAGCCGAACTGCTCATCTTTCATGACTTTGATATACAGATAATTGCCGATCGGTATCATTTCAAAACCGCCATTTTCACCTACCCGATCATAAATGGCTGGTATCAGCACATTGTTTTTTCTGTCGATCATACCCTGCTTACCATTTTCTTCAATCACATAATAAAGATTATCTTCATCGCAATAAGGGTCGCCATCAAATCCGGCATTGATCAGATTTTCATAGACAATTGGGATCTCAACCTCATTTTTTGTATTCAGTACCCCTTTCTTGTTATTTTTGGTGACCAGAAAAAAATGTTGCTCAAAAACACCGCCATCATGCAGATCGTAGACATCCTCAATCTCATCATACACAATCGGAATGCATACTCTGTCGCCACTCATTACAACACCCATCTTGCTATTTTTTGTTACAATAAAACACCGTTCCTGTTCATTGTGATACCATGCCATTTGGGGAAGAACTTGAATTGAATCATATTGATTAGCCAGAATCTGGTTCTCATTTTTAGTGGCAAGACCTTTCTTTTTATTTTTTGTTAACAGATAAAAAGACTCGCCGCTCGTATTGAGGTAATCGTGATCATCCCGTAGTTCTTCCACCTCGTCATATTCAGGTAGAAACACTTTTTTATTTCTCATCTATTGATCTCCTTGCTTGAAAACATATTAGGTGTTTGCAAAACTCAATAAATCCTTTGGATAAGGCATTTCTTGTATAGTATATTTATACAGCTCCTCACCAAATCAGATTATATTTATCCAAAATAGTTCTGGAACGACTTATTTACGTCAGTTTTTATAATCAGTTTCGCAATTACCTACTTAATCTTTATCTGCCACCGATCCAACTACCCAACCCTTACAATTTTAGTGTAAGCCGATTTACCACTTCATCAAGCATCATGACCAGATCCTGGTATTGTTCATTTTCGATTAACGTCGCCATTCCCTTTGCCCAGTCGGCCAGCTGATCCTTCCCTTAAATCCTCCAGCACTCTCGTAACAAACTCCGCAATGTTGACAAGTTTATCCTTTGACACAATCGTGCGCATATTCACTGCCCACTTTATCCCTTCCCATTCCATTTCAACCGGTTCGATGATAATCTTTTTGCCCTCCCGATCAGGCAAATCAAAGGACACTCTGATTTTGCTAGTCTCCTCTTTGAGATCGGCAATGAACTCATTGATGTAGTTGGTTCGCTGTTGTTGGTGGAGCAGATTCAGTGCCGCTTCATAACTAAGCACTGGCCGACTGATCAGCTTTTCCCCATCAATCAAAACCCCATACTGATCGCCTTTAACGATCAGCACATAGCTGTAAATCTTAATGCAGTCGACAAATTCATAGCGTTCACCAACGACTTGATAGCTGTCCAATTCTGCTTTGGGTTTAAATAGAATGAATCAACGGAAAAAAGATACCTGGGGGATTTGATGTTATGGAAGTTTTAATATTAGTAGTATAACATTTTAAAAAAACGGGAAAAGACAATAGTATGATACTGAAGATGATGATTAAGGAGTGGAGCCGGTAATAGAAACAGCATCAGCCATTTCTATCGCATTTTTTTGAATACACATGCTGTATTTTGTTTTCAAAGACCCTTATTCTAGAATTTACAGTTGCGTTGCTTGGATTAATTGTAGTATAACAAATGATGGTGGACATATTTGGTACAGGTGAAGCAATTATTGAAATTATTTCGATCTTTTTTTAATTTTTAATCAAACAACTGTGATTTATCTTATTGCGATCAATTTTACCAGTCTTTAAACTAACCACTACGTATAATCTGATCTACAAAAAATCCTCCCTCTTTACAGTCATTTCCTACTGATTGAGGGGGGGATTTTTATTTCGCTGATATTTCTTTACACAATCACCCGAACCGCAAAGGTCTCTTTGCACTCCGGACATTTGGCCATATGTTTACCCCGCTTGATCGGCAATTTCAGGGTCTTCTGACAATGAGGGCATTTCCGGTAACGATAACCTCGGATATCTTTGATTCGCCGAAAAAAGATCCGCCCCGCTTTTTTAACGGGGTTCCACAGCTTCAGGAATTTTTCGTTTTCCATCCGCCGCCGACTGATATTTCGGGAAAACCCGCGCAACACCATCAGCAGGATCAAGCCGTTTGACAAAATCATCAGGATCGTTGAATGAACCATCATATTGATCAGCATCAGCCCCAGAGCCATAAATAACCCAACATAATAGAGCTGATCAATACCGTAACGACCGACCATGAAGCGGATCAGCTTATTTTTTAAACTTTCCATTGATTGTCTCCCAATCTGTTTACACACAGGTTCTAAAATATTAATCCCAAAAATGAAAGCAAGAACTGAATCGCGTAAAAGCCAATAAACAGCTTGATAATGGTGCCCAGCGGTGAAAAATTTGATGATCGCCGACCAGATCTTCCAAACCAGCTACGTCTACCACCTAATTGGTTCAGCAAATTTTGATATTTTTCATTGTCCGGTTCCATCTCAACAGCCATTTTGGCATGTTCAACGGCAATATCCCGGTAACCCAGGCCATAGTTGGCGATGGCACTATAAAAATGCCATTGAGCGCTGCGATCTGACAGATGATTGAGGACATTGAGTGCTTCCTCGTAATTCCCTATATTGATATGGTTTGCTGCTGCTTCAAAACTGTAGGCCTGCCGCTGGCTGGAATAAGCTCTAAAAATCCACGCAAAGGGATCAAAGCCTTCAAACGGATCGGCCTGGCCGGTACGGCCATCACTACTGGCATAGCGATAGGTATAGGTTCTGGTTTGCCCCCAATTACCTTGTGAATACGGACTGGCCGTGCCATAGGCATTCCCATAAGCAGGATTCGCCTTGCCGCTCTTGATCAAGTCATAGGCAGCATTGACCTCGCTCATTTTCCGGGCTGCTTCCTGATTGCCCGGATTCAAATCGGGATGGTACTGCTTCGCCCGTTTTTTATATGCTTTTGAGACGTCCTCATCACTGGCATCGTGAGGGACACCTAAAACTTGATAGGGATCCAAATTCATTGTGATTCCACCTTATCTGCAAATTTATTCTTAAAATTAATTGTAGAATGATTGTACCGCTAAATGTTTAGGTTTTGTTTAAACAATTGAAAGAAAGTTTTTCGCAGGATCATTGTTCCCCATAAATAGAAACTGCCACTAAAAGATAACGGCCTTATCGTCATCTTTTAATGGCAGTTAACATCTCAAATCGCTGTCATTTATTCCTGCTGTGACAGAATCCCAATGGTGGACCGACCAGGCAGCACAAAATAATTATCTCCCAGAGTCACACCGATTTTGGCGGTTTCACCGGCAAATAGGTCAAAGAGCCGTTTCTGTTCCACTGTTGACCATTCTTCACCGTTGCCGGGAACGTAGTCCTGAATCGACCGCCAACCCGTTGCTTCCTTGACCGTATCTACCACAAACACTTTGCCGGCATTGACTAGCAAATTCATCACTTCATCAATCATAAAGAGATCCATGGAATCCTTCAGAGTTTTGGCGTAATCATCCAGCTCGGTACCGACGGTAACAATATAGGGAAAAACCAAATCCCCCTGCTTGACATAACCCCTGAACAGCTGGCTTTCAAAGGGCACGCCATTGATTTTAACCGATGTATCGGTTTTTTCAGTGACCTCGGCTTGAAAGTAAATGGCTTTAGGCCTGGCAATCTGCTTAACCATTTCATAAATCGGCTCGAGAATATCCAGCATCGCTTCGTTTCCTCTTAAATGCAGTTCTTTATCCAGGGTTTCGCTATCGTAGGAAAAGGGAAATTTTTCAAAAATTTTATAGTTCATTTTGCTTTCTCCAATCTTTTTTATGATTATACCCATCTCACAAATAAATATTAAATACAAATAAATTTTATGTAAAAATGATACTTTAGACAAAGCAATTCTCGCTTCCGCTGGGTCTGACTCAATCGAAAAAAACAGCAAATCACCACACCTCGATATTCGGGACAACCCATCATCACGGGAATCGTGCTGCTCATTTTTTCCGATCACTTCTTTTTATCAACATCTACCTAATTATTTATTCTAAACGAATCCGGATTGTGATAAAATGATTTCACCAACTTTTGTGAAATCCTTTACAAAAGTAAAGTAAACTAAAGGAGAACCACGTAATGAAAAGAAAACTGCTGCCCTTATTACTCGTCTTAGCTCTGCTGTTAAGCGGCTGTGCAACGACCGATTCCAGCAACGGTAATCCCGATCCCCTTTCTGATGGGACCACCACACTGCAAAAAGAAATGGACGAGATCCAGACGATGCTGGAAGAAATTGGAACTTCCGTCGGACAAAGCCCTGCCGGTGATGAAAAAGCCTATACCCTCCTGAATGAAAAGCTCAATAGTAAGCCTTATTTCTTCGATATTCTGGTAAGTGATGCCGATTCCAATGTAACCCAGGTTGCTACGAAGATGGACAGCCCCTTTATCGGTCTCAATTTAAAAAGTATCAACCGTCATCCCGAACTGTTTGTCAATACCCCGGCGATGGTCATTAAGCCTCACATCTCCAGCGATGACTCCCCCTATCTCTACGCTTCGGTACCGATCAAAAATGGCGGTTGGGTGATTGCCTACATTGATCCCTATACCTTCGGGGCTGAACTCAGCAAATTGACGATCGGACAGAACCTGGACCTTGGCGTCATCGATACCAACGGAACCAATGTCTACACCAGCAATATGACTGAAATCGGCAAGAATATCTTAACCGATCCTATTTACAGCAGTTTTGTTGAACTTCAGACCCTAGTTAAAAATAAAATTATCCCCAATACCCAGGGCGAAGGAACCTATACCTATAATGCCGCTGGTACCAATGAGCCAGTGGCGAAGCAAGTAAAATGGGACACTGTTAACGCCTTTGGCTCGGAGCTGCGGATTTATGTCAATTCCGAACCCGGTGCCGGTGAACCCGCAACCACCGATGGTGACCTGCGTCAGTTTACCGACGAGGAATTATCCTGGCTGGATACCGCCAGCACCTTTATCTATGATGAATTTACAACTCTTGAAACGCTCACTAAAACGGCGGTGACCGTCTATCAACAATCC
>Ga0265295_1007453_pt1 | contig 12605 bp, 6 predicted proteins | sample Munlansysbiofilm_FD_192503 | JGI IMG/M metagenome (GOLD analysis project Ga0265295, IMG submission 192503) | Leachate microbial communities from a municipal landfill in Southern Ontario, Canada - Methane capture system biofilm | ecosystem: Engineered > Solid waste > Landfill > Unclassified ... | reverse complement strand
CGCCATCGCTCCACTGTACGAAGTGGTAATTTATATCAGCAACAGCGGTTACGGTGGTTCCATCGGAGCCGTGATTAACAGTCTGGATTGCTTCACCTATGAGTGAGCCATTTGCACCTGCTGTGTATGTTAATGTGTAGGAGTTGATGGCAAACTGTGCCACAACAGTTACATCAGCAATTACATTCACATCGGTACGTGGGTTAGCGGTTACCCCGTCGCTCCACTGTGCGAAGTGGTAGCCATCGTTCGCCACGGCGGTAACGGCTGCTCCATCAGTCCCATGATCCACGGTTTGGGTTGCGTTACCTTCTAAAGAACCGTTTGCACCAGAGGTGTAGGTTAACGTGTAGCTATTAATGGCAAATTCAGCCTCTACAGCTACATCCTCAATTACATTCAAATCGGTGCGAGGATTGGCAGTTACGCCATCGCTCCACTGTACGAAGTGGTAATTTATATCAGCAACAGCGGTTACGGTGGTTCCATCGGAGCCGTGATTAACAGTCTGGATTGCTTCACCTATGAGTGAGCCATTTGCACCTGCTGTGTAGTTTAATGTATAGGTGTTGATTTCAAATGCGCCCGTAAGCGTAACGCCATAAGCAGGCATAATGAAGGTTCGATTGCCTTCGGCATCAACATTAACGGTAACAACAACGCTGTCGGCATCCGTTTTATAAGCTCGCAAGCTATCCACGCTTAGTTTGTAACCTACGTCAGGTGTATCAACAATGGTTATTTCGCTACCAGTAACAATTCCCTCGCTTGGTGTAGTACTTAGCATTCCGTTGGCAAGGGTGGCAATGGTTAACACTTGGGGCAACCCTTCGAACTGTGCTTCGATGGCCATATCTCCAGTGATATTAACATCGATCCGTGGATTAGCCGTTACGTCATCGCTTCACTGTGCAAATTGATAACCATCGTTAGCAACTGCGGTTACTAATGTTCCATCGGTTCCGTACTCAACAATTTGAGTTGCTTCGCCTGTGATTGAACCATTGGCATCGGCCGTGTAGCTAATCGTGTACATATTGGAAAACGCAGCCGTAAGGGTAACACCAAATGCTGGCATAATGAATGTTCTATTGCCTTCGGCATCAAAATTAATTGCGACCACAGCGCTTTCATCATTCGTCTTATAAGCTCGTAGGCTATCTTGGGCTAATCTGTAGCCTAAGTCGGGAGTATCAGTAATGGTTATTTCGTTTCCTGCAATCATTCCCTCGGCTGGTGTGGCATGTATTGTTCCGTTTGCCACGGTTGCTACGGTAAGAGTTTGAGTGGAGGTATTGTATCCATACACCCAGTTTGAAGTAATTCCCGTTAAACCAAGGTTGTTTAACGTGCCATTACGACCTAAAGAAGAGGAATCGCTTAGCGTGGTTTCACTGCTATTATTGCTACTTACTACTCCTTGATTGAATTTGTAGTATCCAAACAATTCGGTTTCATCATTGGCAACATTCGTTAACATTGTATTTACGATATCATTCTTTGTAAGGGTTTTATTCCAAAACGAAACTTCGTCCATACGGCCCTTGAAATACTTATCCTCATTCCAATGGCTTTTGCCCAACCAAACATTGCCTCTTGCTACATTTCGGGGATTATGAATAATCTGATTTTTAACTGGTACACCATTTATATACAGAGTGACGTCTCCTTTTGTAGTATTCGCCATGGGATTGATTGTCATAGCAACATGATACCATGTATTGGTTGTAACCACTGCGGCATCGGTTCGCAAATTACTGTTACTTGAGCTCCTTGCAATTTCAACTTCAAGTGCACCTGTTCCATCTACGGTACGTAGAACTATATCATTGGAATGGCCATTTACTCCATTCCCCATATCCAAAATACGGGCATTGCCTGTAAATTCATCCCATTTAACCCAAGCCGCAAAGCTAAATTCTTGTGAAAGGTCGATGTCAGTTGACAGCTCGGGTAGGGCTACGTAGTCGTCTGTTCCGTCAAAATGGAGGGCATTGTTCGTTAAAGAAAACTCGGCCGTAATAGTAACGCCATAAGCAGGCATGGTAATCGTTGGCTTGCCATCGGTATTAACATTAACAGCAACAACAACGCTTTCGTTGTCCGTTTTATAAGCGCGCACGCTACCCTGGGTTAGATTGTAACCATATGCGGGCGTTGCCGTGATAATTATTTCGCTACCAGAAACGATACCCTCAGTTGGTGTAGCACTTAGCGTTCCGTTTGGAACGGTGGCTATGGTTAACACTTGTGGCAACCCTTCGAACTGTGCCTCAAACGTCACATCTCCAGTTATATTAACATCGGTACGCGGATTGGCAGTTACGCTGTCACTCCACTGTGCAAATTGGTATCCATCGTTAGCCACTGCGGTTACAGGTGTTCCATCGGTATTGTACTCCACAGTTTGAGTTGCTTCACCTGTGATTGAACCATTGCCATCGGTGGTGTAGGCAAGCGTGTACAAATTGGAAAACGTAGCAGTAAGGGTTACGCCAAATGCTGGCATAATGAAACTCTGGTTGCCTTCGGGGTCAACATTAATTACAACCTCAACGCTTTCGTCATCCGTTTTGTATGCTCTAACGCTGCCTTCGGTTAGTCTGTAACCTAAGTCGGGTGTATAGGTAAATGTTATTTCGTTCCCTGCAATCATTCCCTCGGTTGGTGTGGCAGTTATTGTTCCATTTGCAACGGATGTCGTAAGAATTTGAATGGAGTTGTCGTAACCATCCACCCGGTTCGAGGTGGTTCCCGTTAAAGAAAAGTATCTTAACGTACCGTTGCGACCTAAAGCTGAATAATCGCTTAGCGTGCTTACACCACTATTATTGCCATTCGGTATTCCGTGGTTGAATTTGTAGTATCCAATCAGCCCTGTTTCTTCGTTGGCAATATCAATTAACATACTATTTAAGACCTCGTTGTTTGTAAGGGCTTTATTCCAGAACGATACCTCATCCATGCTGCCTTTGAAGTATGGATCAGCAGAAAATTTACTCTTACCCAACCAAACGTTTCCTCTTGTTGTATTTACGGGAGTAGGAAGCGTGTCGTTTTTCACAGGAACGCCATTTACATAAATAGTAATATCACTGTTTGTGCTATTGGCAATGGGATTGATTGTTAACGCAACATGATACCATGAATTGGCGGTAACTACTTCGGTATCGGTTGTAAACTCATAGTTGGTAGAAAAATATGATATTTGAGCTACTAATTTACCCGTCCCGTCATGGGTACGTAGGAGTATATCATTATACGTAGATGCTCTACTGTACCCTATTTCCATAACACGGGCATTACCTGTAAACTCATCCCATTTCACCCAAGCAGCAAAGCTAAACCCTTGCGATAGGTCGATGGAAGTTGGCATTGTGGGCAAAGCCACATAGTCGTTTATTCCGTCAAAATGTAGGGCGTTGATTGTTAAAGCAAATTCAGCCACAACAGTTATATCCGCAATTACACTTACATCGGTACGTGGGTTGTCAATTACACCATCGCTCCACTGTGCAAAATGGTAGCCATCGTTTGCCACAGCGGTAACGGCGGTTCCATCAGTACCATGATTCACGGTTTGGATTGCTTCACCTTCTAATGTGCCGTTTGCGCCTGCAGTGTAACTTAAATTAAAGGTACTAACTGCAAACTCAGCCGCAATTGTATGTGTAGCTGCAACGTTCTCAAAGGTGTAAGTTAAAACACTTCCTACGCTAACACCATCAACAAAAACATCGGATACGCTGTATCCATAATCTGGTAAAATGGTGAAAGTCATATTTTCGTTCTGAACAACATGAATTTCTCCATTTGGAGATATTGAACCATTTAAGCCAGCATTTGCCGTAATGGCGATAGTTGTTGGCTGGGTTGTACTAAAGGTTGCGCTAATTGTATGGTTGTTAGTAATGTTGTTAAAGGTATATGTGTTTCGAATTCCAACACTCATACCATCAACATAAACCGATGAGACATAGAAACCTGCACTTGGAGTAATGGTATAGGTATGATTTGAACCATACTCAACCGTTTGCTCACCTGCGGGGGTGATTTCTCCATTTGCACCCGATGTTGCAGTGATGGTATAGGTGTTTATGGCAAACTCAGCCGTATAGCTAAGATTTTCGGTTACATTAACATCGGTACGTGGGTTACTGGTTGAACCATGCTTCCCTTTCCCAATATAGTCATCGCTCCACTGCACAAAATGATAGCCAACGTTAGCCACAGCGGTAACAGGCGTTCCATCGGAACCATGATTCACAGTTTGAGATGTTTCACCAGTAAGTGAACCGTTTGCACCTGCATTATAAATTACTGTATAGGCGTTTATGGCAAACTCAGCCGTAAGGGTAACGTCAAATGCGGGCATGATGATGGTCTGGTTGCCTTCGGCATCCACATTAATTCGAACCACAACGCTTTCATCGTCTGTTTTGTAAGCTTTTAAGCCCCCTACAACTAGATGGTAACCATACTCGGGCGTAGTGGTAATGGCAATTTCGCTACCGGCAACGATTCCTTCGGTTGGTGTAGCACTTAGCGTTCCGTTAGCAACGGGCGGTGTAACCGTAAGCGTTTGAATGGAGGCATCGTAACCATCCACCCAGTTCGAGGAGGTTCCCGTTAATGCAAAATTATTTAACGTGCCGTTACGGATTGAGGTTGAAAGATCGCTTAACGAGATTTCGTCTCCATTATTACCACCCTTAATTCCCTGGTTGAATTTGTAGTATCCAAACAGCTCGGTTTCAGTACCGGCAATATCCGTTTTCATACTATTTAGGATATCGTTCTTTGTAAGGGCTTTATTCCAAAACGATACTTCGTCCATACTGCCCTTGAAATAGACATCGGCATTCCATTTGCTCTTGCCCAACCAAACGTTTTCCCTCTCTACATTATTGGGAGTTGGAACAGTGCCATTTTTAACGGATACCCCATTTACATAAATAGTAACATCGCTGTTCGAACTACTTTCAATGGGATTAATTGTTAAAGCAACATGATACCATATATTGGCAACAACAACCTGATTATCAGTTGATAATCTAGAGGAACTTGTATTGTTAGCAACTTGAGCCACTAATTTACCAGTCCCTCTGTCGATACGTAGGTAAATATCATCGGAAATAACATTTTCCCCATTCCCTATTTCCATAATACGAGCATCGCCTGTAAATGCGTCCCATTTTACCCAAGCAGCAAAACTAAATCCTTGCGATAGGTCGGTGGTAGTTGGCAACGTGGGCATAGCTACATAGTCGTTTATTCCATCAAAATGCAGCGCATTGACAAATGGGGTAAACTCTGCCTCAATTGTATGCACAGCTGTAGCATTTGCAAATGTGTAGGATGAAACATTTCCAACACTTACACCATCAACCAAAACATCCTTGATATTATGGTACTTATTGGCTGTAATGGTGAATGTAATATCGCCGTTTTCAACCACTGGAACAACGCCGCTTGGCGAAATTGAACCATTTAATCCAGCTGTTGCTGTAATAGCATGGGTTGTTGGTGCTGCATTACTAAAGGTAGCACTAATGGTGTGGTTGTCAGAAATCCCCTTAAAACTATATGAAGTGGGTAGTCCAACACTTACACTGTCCACCAGAACCGATGCAATAAAGAAACCTGCATTTGGGGTAATGGCAAAAGTAGCATTTGAACCATGCTCAAAAGTTTGCTTGGTTACGAGGGCTATTGTTCCATTATCGCCCGCTGTTGCGGCAATGGTGTATGTATTTATGGCAAACTCGGCGGTAACGTCAACATCAGCAATTACATTGACATCGGTACGTGGATTTTCAGTTACACCATCGCTCCATTGCACAAAGTGGTAACCATTGGCAGCCACAGCGGTAACAGGAGTTCCATTGGTGTCGTAATTCACAGTTTGGGTTGTCTCACCGATAAGTGAGCCGTTTGCACCTGCCGTGTAGTTTAGGGTATAGGTGTTTATGGTAAACTCGGCCGTAAGGGTAACATCAAATGCAGGCATAATGATGGTCTGGTTGCCTTCGGCATCCACATTAATCCGAACCACGGTGCTTGTGCTACCCGTTTTGTAGGCTTGTATGCTGGTTAGCGTAGATCCTAAATCGGGTGTTACGATAATTGCTATTTCGCTACCGGTAACAATTCCTTCGGATGGTATAGCACTTAGCGTTCCGTTTGCAACGGTTTCAATAGTAAGCGTTTGTATGGTGGCATCGTAACCATCCACCCAATTCGAGGTGGCTCCTGTTAGAGCAAAGTTTTTCAATGCGCCGTTACGGTTAAAGGTTGAAGAATCGCTTAGCGAGGTTTCACCGGCATTACTACCGTCCTTGATTCCTTGGTTGAATTTGTAATATCCAAACAACTCGGTTTCAGTGCCGGTAATATCCGTTTTCATACTATGTAGGATATCGTTCTTTGTAAGGGCTTTATTCCAAAACGAAACTTCGTCCATTCTGCCCTTAAAGTACTTATCACCAGTCCATTTGCTCTTGCCCAAGTTAACGTTTTCTCTTTCTACATTTCGGGGTGTAGCAAGTGTGCCACTTTTAACTGCTACGCCATCTATATAAATAGTGCCATGGTTGTTATCGAGCGTAAGGGCAACATGATGCCATACATTGGGAGTAACCACTGCGCCATCGGTTGCCAATCTATAGTTAGTAGTGTTGTTTGCAACTTCTGCCAACAGCCTACCTGTCCCATTATCGGTACGTAAGAGAATATCGTCGGAGTGACCATTTGCTCCGTTCCCTATTTCCATAATACGAGCGTTGCCAGTAAATGCGTCCCATTTAACCCAAGCCGCAAAACTAAATCCTTGCGATAGATCGATGGTCGTTGGCATTGTAGGAAAGGCTACATAGTCGTTTGTTCCATCAAAATGCAGCGCATTGACAAATGGAGTAAACTCTGCCTCAATTGTATGCGCAGCTGTAGCATTCTCAAAAGTATAGGTTGAAACATTTCCAACACTTACCCCATCAACCAATACATCCTTGATATTATGGTACTTATTGGCTGTAATGGTGAATGTAATATCTCCGTTTTCAAACACAGGAACTACGCCGCTTGGCGAAATTGATCCATTTAATCCAGCAGTTGCTGTAATTGCATGGGTTGTTGCCGCCGCATTGCTAAAAGTAGTGCTAATGGTATGGTTATCAGATATATTACTAAAAGTATATGTAGTTGGAAGTCCAACACTTACACTGTCCACCAGAACCGAAGCGATATAGAAACCTGTATTTGGGGTAATGGCAAAGGTGGCATTTGACCCATGCTCAACCGTTTGCTCGCTTGCAGGAGTTATTTCTCCATTTGCGCCCGATGTTACTCCAATGGTATAGGTATCTATGGCAAACTCAGCCGTAACTTCAATATTGGCATTAACATTGGCATCGGTACGTGGGTTCTCCGTTGAGCCATCGCTCCACTGTACAAAGTGGTAATGATCGTTCGCCACGGCAGTAACGGGTGTTCCATCACCACTAGGGTCAACTATTTGGAACGCTTCTCCAGTTATAGTCCCATTGCCATCGGCGATATAGTTTAGGGAGTGTACGATACGTATGGAAATATCATCGATGGATAAATACATAGGCGAATATCCAATATCACCCTTTATACCGATATAATAAAAACCTGTTTCAGCAGGACTAAATGCTGCTATAATTTTCTGGTAATCGCCGTTGATAATCGCCGTTGTGGGGACAATCGTATTTACCATAGCACCGTCGTGAGGTTCCGTACCATAAGCAACGGTAATGGCAGCCTCCTCTGAGTGGTTCTGCCTGGCGTACATGGAAAACCCATAGGTTTTATCCGCTTTTAAAAGTATCGCTTTTGGGGTAAACATCCAATCCGTATTCGCATACCTTAAGTATGCGTTCCAATTGCCCGTATGCGGTGTCCTATTGTTACTGGTATTTGTATTGTTAGCAGTCCAGAAACCGTTGCCCTTTATTGACTGTTGCGACCAACCGGTGATGGCATTACCGTTCACATGTGCCTCCTCGAAACCTTCAAAATAAGGAAGCGGCAGTGGATTAGAATAGGCAACTGTTTTCGACCGTGTATTGTTACCAAGATGCTGATCTCCTTCAAGAACAACAGTTGCTTCAATAATATAATCGCCTTGGGTAGTGAAATCGTAGTCCGTGGCAATAGTTACCTGCTCACTGGTATTCTTGGCAAGCGTGCCTGTCCAGGTGTATGTAGATGGGGTGCTCCCATTGATTGAATAATTGATATCACACGCTGTTAAATCCGTAGTGCCATAATTCATCAATGTTACCACTATATCGTGATTGCTAACATAGCCTGCTGTGTTCTCAATAGATGCGATTCCAGCATCTAAGGCAGGTGAAAAGACCGAAGGACCGGCAAAATCATCTATGATTAAGTTTAATTGAATGGTTGAAACATCCTGTATAGCAACATATACCTTTTGTCCATTATACGCCGACAGGTCATATTCATATTTTGTTGCCACTCTAGGCGGATTAATGTTTTCTGCCAATACCACAGTAAAGTCCTCTTCTGCAGTGCCAGTAGTGGATAGCTTGACGTTAAAAATGTTTCTGACGATAGCGTAATTCTTCGCATAAAAAGAGATTGTATAATTCCCTTCCGTAGGAGCAAGAAGGGGTGTAATTAGCCAATCATTGTGCGCAGCTTCGCTAGCGTGAATACAAGCTGAGGCATCTCCATTAATTGTATAGATGTAGTTTGTGGTTCTTTCCCAGCCTTTGGAATCACCCTTATTAATAACCGTCCAGCCCTCGGGCGGGAATAGTTCATCCTCGAAGCCCTCGCTCAGGTTCTGCGCGAACAGGTTTAAAGGGATTTGAGCAATGAGGAACATTGCCAGAAAAAGAAAAAGTTTGTTCATAATTGTTTTAGTTTATTAAATTAAGTTGATATTAGTTAGAAAGTTCATAAAGTGGAAAGTGGAATGTTTAAAAACCTCTCGATCCCCTAAAGGGGAGGGGCTGCGCGCTGTTCCTTTAGGGAAGAAAAGGGTGTGCGGTAACAAAAAAATGTTATCATAAGCCATGTTAATTACTGATTTCATATGTTAAACTACTTAGTGTTGGGTTTGTCTGTTTAATGTTGTGCATTATCGATTTTCCCGAGATACTCTCCAAAAGGAATTTGTGCGCCAACGCATCGAATGGGTTGCTAAAGCTTCGGTAGTAAACCAGCTTTTCTATCCGATCAAGATTGCTAAATCGATTAAGCAGATTAAAGGATAATCCAATATTTATCTCTTGCGATTTAATATTATATAGAATATAAACCCAGCTTAATGCGGTGGGATTTTCTAAATTTTTGGTTTGTGTAAAAATTTTGTTTTTCATGAAGATAAATTATGCCGCAAGTGTACCGTTTAATTCATAAATCCATGTCCCACTGGCGATATATTTAGTCCCACTGGAGTAATTGCTTGATATAAAATGGGTTGCAGGGGTGTTTTTTTAGCTATTTTATTTTGGGGTGGTGCTTCTGTATGGGTTTGTTGCGTGGGAACGAAGAAAATAAAGGGCTAATAGTACTAAAGCCATACGACAAAGTCGTGCGGCAGCGGGGAGGGACAATATTCGGATCGCGAATTCAAAACTAATCCAAGGGGCAGTTTACCGTGGTAAAAAGGCATCCATGAGGAGATACTTCTATGGTTACAATATCCATTTGCTATGGACTGCTGATGGGATACCAGTTGAATACACCTTCCTTCCTAGCAGCAGACATGACTCAAATGCTTTGAAACAAATGCCTTTACTTTTACCACCAGAAAGTATCGTATATGCTGATAGTGCTTACACAAACTACTCCATTGAGCAAATGCTGAAAGACGCCGAAGATATTGACTTACTGGTACAAAGGAAGTCAAACTCAACAAAAAAGCACGAGCCATATGTGGACTATTTGATAACATCAATGAGAAAAAGAATCGAGACAACCTTTAGTGGAATATCCTATTTTCTTCCAAAGAAAATCCACGCTGTGAAAGAGCTTGGGTTCTTATTGAAAGTAGACATATTCATTTTTGGTTATGCGATTTCGAGAACATTATTTTAAATAGCACCTTGAGTTAATTACTGCAAAACAATTTTGTATATTATCTAAATTTCATTTATACTTGTGTAGTAAATGCCAGTTTATGAAATTATACCGTTTTTTTAGTTCAATTCTAACCGTAATCTTTAGGCTGTGTACTTTTAAGCGTACACATCTGGCATGCCTACTATACCACCCTGATTATTACGCTTTTACCCCCACCCCGAAAAGGCAGGGATGTGTTGGTATTGCCCCGCTAGAAGCCTTTGTTGTGGGTATTACCATGAGTTTTATAGCACACTTTTATTTGATAGACAGTTTGTGCCGTATTGCACAACAAAATATATCTTTAAATTAGGGAAGAATAAGTTTGACTGAGGCGTGGTTGTACAATTCTTGCAATTGCAAGTTATGTACAACCTTTTCAACAAACCATTCTAATGAAGTTCTGCTATAAGAGTTTGTAGAACAGCAGATAATTGTAGTTTAAAAGTTCAGCAAATTCCGGATAAAACATGATATTAACTCCAAATAAGTTCATAATGCACTAATAACATGTGCTTAATAGATGTTAGTTTTATTCTCTAACACAACCTCTAATATTAATTGTGCAAATAAAAACAATCAAAGAAACGAAGAAAATAATCAAAAACATAGCAACTATAGCTATTATGGCTATTACATTTCATATAGCTCATACAACCGAAGCTGCAGAATTAACAGTTTATGGTAAAGGTGGTGTTATTTATGGGGAAGGTACTGTTCAAGTTTGCCCTGAACAAAGTACTGACGCATGCGCAACCCTATCAGTTAACCTGCAGGAGATAAAAATAAGAGGAGCTGATGGTAAGGTCATTACAATTGACAAAGATGATGTTTGTGTTCTTATAATATCCAACAAAACCTCTGATACACATTTTATTCAAGGCGAGTCTATTCAAATTAAATTAATTGAACGATGAAAAAATCTGAATTATCAATAATGAGAAAATATCTCTTGGTATTCTTGCTTGCGTTTGTTGCAAATTACTCTTACAGTATAAACATTCCTGTTTACGGAAGGGCAGGTGCTGAAGTTGTTGATGGTAAAGTTAAGATATGCCCTGGCTTTGCATTCAATAAGTGCGCTACTATTTCTGTTACCTTGCAAGAGGTATGGGACCACATTTTTAAAAGTGATGCTAGTGAACCTCCTTTTGCTACAGTCACGCTTTATGATGCCGATGGCAATGAGACCATGACAAAATTATTACAAGTGAGTGAAATAAACACTAATAAATTTCATAAAAATCATGCGCCTCCGTTTATATTTGGTGATGATATAATTTTCAAATAGGTCTCGAAAGTCTGCTGTACTTCTGATAAATAAGAAGTACAGCAGCCTTGATTAAGCATTTCTGTAATAACTAAAAAACATGTACAATGAAAAGAACAATTTCATGTTTAGTCATGTCATTACTTGCCATCAATGCGTTCACACAGCAGCATGCGCTTCATCAAGTGGTACAACTTAATGAAACAGAGTTAAATTTGAGCGATTGGTTTAGTAATCACGATATTCCAGCAGGTGACCTGTATGCTGTTCTTCTCCCACTTGGCAGCTGTCCGAGATGCGAAGGGGCAATAGCTCCATTTTTTAAAGATATATCCCGTAAAAGTAGTGATGCGGAAACCTTACTGATAGTTGTTTATTCATATAAACTTGCAGCATTGGAATATCTTAAAAAAAAGGATTATGGTGCCTCGAAGATTTTTGTACTTGATCCCAACGATGAATTTTTTGATAATTTCCGATTTTCATCCAAAAGTATTCAGGTTCCGTACCTAATGAAGTTTTGTACTAAAAGTGGTGTTTTATTAAAATCGGATGCTTTACTTGGTTTACATTACAAAGACGAAACCTCTGAATCCTATTTAAAAGCCTTTGAGAAACCACAACATAAAGTTAGCAGTTTTTTATTAGACGATAAATCCGAAAAGCCAAACTTAAAAAGTAAAGGTACTGGTCTTCAATTGTCAGTATCCTTAAAGGATTATCCAAGTATTGATTTTGAGCCTGAGTTTATGATTAACTTTAAACAGTACCTCATTAATCAATCCAAATTTATTTTATCTGAAATTATGAATCTTTCCATTTCTGATAATATGCAACACATGACAATTGATGATCACCTCACCAGTAAATCAATCCATTATATATTGAAAGATTCAGTTTTTAAAATAAATACCATCATACCTGATTCCTCTATTAACGACAGATTGTTTATTGAGGACGATATACCCTCTATGCTTGTAGATTACCTAGAAGGTACCAATGTTTTGCATACTATGTTTCTCAAATCAATAGTAAGCAATGAAAGAATCTCCAGCACTGCATCGTTACCTCATTTATTCTGGGAAGATAAAGAAAATGAAACACCCATGACAATTTTTAGACACACACGAGCATGATTATTTCGCAATAACGTAACTTTGCAAAAAAAAAGAGCCATGACAGCGACACAGGACAAAATAGAGTTTGACCAAGTTATTGA
>Ga0265295_1007452_pt1 | contig 12607 bp, 11 predicted proteins | sample Munlansysbiofilm_FD_192503 | JGI IMG/M metagenome (GOLD analysis project Ga0265295, IMG submission 192503) | Leachate microbial communities from a municipal landfill in Southern Ontario, Canada - Methane capture system biofilm | ecosystem: Engineered > Solid waste > Landfill > Unclassified ... | reverse complement strand
ACGAATCGTGAGGAGTGGCTGGCCGGCACAGATCCGACGAATGCCTTGTCGCGGCTGAGCATTGAGTCTGTCTCGGCTGCGGATGCTGACGGATCGTTCCGGCTTCGGTGGCAAAGTGTTCCGGGGAAGCGTTACCGGGTGGAGCGCGCGGAGCGGTTGGGGGGTACGTCTGTCTTTGAGGTTATTCGTTCGAACATTCTTGGAACGTCGAGGTCGACAGAAGCCGTTGATTTAGAAGCGACAGCGGAAAAGGGATTTTACCGGGTCGGGGTGGAAGAGTAGGGACGGTGATAGGTGGAAGGTGATAGGTGGAAGGTGGACGGTGGACGGTGGAAGGTGGAAGGTGATAGGTGGAAGGTGATAGGGGCGAACGCCATGTGGCGTCAGTTCAACGTTCAAAGTTTTGGAAACCCGATGTCTGGGTCGGAATCGGCATCGGGAACGAGAAACCAAACGCGTACAAGATCGATTACGATTGCGATTACGATTAGGAAACGGTTAAGAGTGTGAGATCAAGTGTTTTTTCAGAATCGGCACCCAACGCACCTCTTGACGAAACGGGCTGTTCTGTGTACTGTTAGGGTGTTTTCAGGTGGGGATTACTGCTGCTTAACTTGAGTTGGGTTGCTGGTGTTTTTTAAGAAAGAACCATGAAGATTGTCATCGTTGGAGCTGGAAATGCAGGAAGGTTGCTTGCCGAACGACTGAGCGGCGACCGCTTTAGTGTCGTTATGATTGATGAGCGTGCGGATGCGTTGGCGCAGGCCTCCGAGCAGTTCGACGTCATGACCGTTTGCGGTTCGGGGGCGGATCCGTTCGTTCTGGAACAGGCAGGGGCTGATAAGGCTGATTTGTTTGTTGCGATTACGGATCTTGAGCAGGTCAATATTCTGGCGTGTTTGCTGGCGCATGCGGCGGGTGTCCCGCGAACGATTGCGCGCGTATCGAGTCCTCGCTATCGGATCGGCACGTCGAAGTTTGACCTTGGAAAACTCGGAATCGATCTACTCATTAACCAGAAGATCGCCTGCGCCGATGAGATTTGCCGGGCGTTGGCGTTGCCGGGCGCAATTGAGTCGTTTGATTTGTTTGAGGGGAAAGCGATGGTGGCCGGCTTTTCCGTTTCTTCGGCCAGCCCGATCATCGGCGCCACGCCGGCGACGCTGCCGGATCGGGAGCTACTCGGTCGTTTACGCATTATCGCGGTGCGTCGCGACGGCGCGTTGATTATCCCACGTGGAAACACTGTGTTCGAGTTCAGAGACTCGCTTTATATCGTCGGCGCACCTGAAGATGTGAAGCTTTTCGCTTTGTGGATGAGTCCCCACCAGTCGCACTTTCAGAAGGTGATTATCGCAGGCGGGGGTGACATGGGGCTGGCTGCAGCGAAGGTGTTGGAGCAAGGTGATATTGAAGTTGTGTTGCTTGAGCAGGATGAGACGCGGGCGATGCTTTGCGCTTCGGAGCTCGAACATACGCTCGTGTTGCGTGCAGATGCGCTTTCGGGCTCAGCGCTTGATGAAACGGGCATCGTTCCGCGCACGGCATTTGTTGCCGTAACAGGGAACGACGAAAACAATGTAATGAACTGCTTAATGGCGCGTAAGAAGGGTGTTGATTTCACGATTACCCAGATCAGTCGTACCGATTATCTGCCGGTGATTGAGAGCCTGGGGTTGGTTGACTGCACAATCAGCCCTTTTGAATCGATCACCCATGGCATCCTGCATTATTTGCGCAGCCGAAACGTCCGCGCCGCGGCATTGTTACATAATCTGCCGGGAGAGTTGCTCGATATTCAAGTTTCGCGGGAGAATAAGTATGTGGGCCAAGCCGTTAAAGACATTCGTTTTCCGCGGGAATCCATCGTTGCGATTGTTCTTCGCGGCAAGGCGGTTCTTCCGGCTACAGGGCAACTGAAATTGTGTGGAGAGGATCGCCTGCTTGTGTTTGCGGATCCTTCCGCCGTACGTCGGATTCAGGACATGTTCCGGAAATAGTCATCTAACGATGAATAAACGTGCAGTTATCCATATCGTGTCATATATGACCCTCGTGATCGGGCTGGCCATCTTCGGTTGCTCGGCGATTTCGCATTATCTCGGCGATGCTCCAAGCGTACAACGGGCTTTTGTTTCCTCGGGTTTGTTGATTGTTATTTTATCTGCCGTGCTGGCTGCGTTAACACGTGGAGCGGTCAGTCTGGGACGGCGCGAAGGATTTGGCGTTGTGACGATCGGCTGGATATCTGTGGCGATTGTCGGTGCGTTGCCGTATTTGTTTTCAGGCGTGATTCCTGAAGTCATTCCGGCTCTTTTCGAAACCGTTTCCGGCTTCACGACGACAGGCTCCACGGTGCTCGGGCGCCTCGAGGATGTGCCTCGGGGGATTCTCTTTTGGCGGGCGCTCACACATTGGTTTGGCGGCATGGGGGTGCTTGTCCTGTGTGTGGCCATTTTGCCGTTTCTCGGTGTCGGTGGGATGCAGATTTATCGTGCTGAAATCCCGGGCCCGTTTAAAGATCGCTTGACGCCTCAAATCGCAACAACAGCTAAATTGCTTTGGGGTGTTTATGTGTTGCTGACGCTTGCCGAGACCCTCTTTCTGATGTTTTTGGGCGGGATGGGTGGATTCGATGCGATTTGTCATGCGTTTTCTACCGTTGCGACAGGTGGGTTTTCAACGAAAACGGCGAGCATCGCGCATTACGACAGTGCGACGATTGACGGCATTATTACAGTCTTCATGTTTCTGGCCGGTATCAGTTTTTCGCTCCATCATTTTGCGCTGATAGGGCGCCCGTTGCGGTATTTCAAGGATCCGGAACTGAGGGTCTATTTTTTATTTCTCTCCGGTTGTATCGTTTTTTTGACGTTGAACGTCTGGCTCGATCGTTCCGGATCGTTGTCGCGTAGTTTCCGTGATGCGTGTTTTACAGGGACATCGATTTTAACGACGACAGGCTTTTGTACCGCGGACTTTGACCGATGGCCAGAGGCTTCGCGATTTCTGCTTCTTGGCATGATGTTTGTGGGCGGTTGTGCGGGATCGACAAGCGGCGGCATGAAGGTTGTGCGCGTGATGGTTGTGTTTAAGAAAATCCTCCGCGAAGTCAAACTCTTCATGCGCCCTTCGGCGGTGATTCAGATTAAAATCGGTGGCAAGCGTGTCGACCAGGAGGTGGTTACGCATATTTCCGGTTTTTTCGCCGCCTTCTTGATTGTCTTTGGGATTGCTTCGTTACTGATGACGTTTTATTTGCCAGACCTTGAGAGTGCGACGTCGTCCGTTGTGGCCTCATTGTGCAATGTAGGGCCGGGGCTCAACGCAGTGGGTGCGACACAAAATTATGCAGGCATCGCAGCTCCGGGCCAGGCGGTGTTGATCGTGTGTATGCTGCTTGGACGCCTTGAGCTGTATACCGTGCTCATTTTGTTCCTGCCGGGCTTGTGGAAAAGGTAGGAAAGTAGGAAGGTAGGAAAGTAGGAAGGTAGGGCTGCAGCGGAGACGCCGAATTGAGAATTGAGAATTGAGAATTAGCAGGTAGGGCGAAGCTGTCCCCAGCTAGCCGTTGTAATCGGAGTCGGGATCGGTATCGGTAAAGTGTGAGATTAAGTGTAAAAGACGAAGTGTGGAGATTAAGTGTTTCTTTCGGAATCGCAATCGAGAAAGCAGAAACCAGTACCTAGAACTCAGGAACTAAACGACCGCAAGATCGATTTGCGATTGCGATTACGATTTTGTCCGATGAAATACCATTTAAACCTAGCACACCCCGAGGCTGACCGATTACACCAGCGACACGATTAATCTTGTGTAATCCTATGATCTATGGTCATCTATTCAATGAACGTTTCATTTGTATTCGAACAAGGGAAAGCACACATGCATGCCTATGAAGAATTCATCACGACGATTCTTTCGAAGTTGATCGTGTTGGCGGCGGGCTTTCGGCTTCGTGCAGATACCCTGCAGGGAGGCAGGGTATGAACGTAATGATGACAAACAACACGTGTTTAGAGCAGGATGTTGGCGACGGCCTCAAACGCCGCATCACGATACTGAGCAATAACATCGCTCGGGTTCAAGTCGCGCCGGATGGTGCTTTTGCCGACTCTGGGCTGAATCGTTACGGCTTTATCTTGGAACCTGACGGGGTGGACGTGCAGGTGACGAAGAACCAAGACGCCGCTGGACTGACGTACCGCACATCAGGGCTCACGATTTGTGGTGCCAAAGATGGCACGGCATTGAGCGTTGCCGACGGGCAGGGGCGAGTGCTGCTGGATCAGGTTGCGGCGACGGTGCAGGCGCAGGGTGCCGTTGCGCGTTTTTGTGCCGCCCCCGACGAGGATTGGCTGGGATTTGGTGATCAGACGCGGGAGCGGCTCTTTCATCGCGGACACTATGCCGACTGCCAAACACTGAACGTGAAGGCGTACATTCCTGTTCCATTCTTCATGTCTACGCGTGGCGTCGGGGTGTTGGTCAATACCACGCACCGTATCGTTTTCGACATGTGCAAGTCGGACCCGGAGCATTTCGAGTGGCGCGACGGTCGGGGTGTGATCGACTATTACGTCATGGTAGGAGCCTCGTTCCGGGAGCTGATCGACCTCTATACCGGCCTGACTGGCCGCCCGAAGCTGCCGCCCGAGTGGGCATTCGGGTTGTGGTACATCTGCCGTACGCAGGCCAACGACTACGAAGCCGTTAACGATGCCCTCAATTTTCGTCGTGAGGGCATTCCCTGCGACGTCCTCGGCCTTGAGCCGGGTTGGATGGAGAAGCACTACGACGAATCGCTCGATAAGAGTTGGAATCAGACGCGTTTCCCGATTCCCGGCTATGCATTGAAGGGGCGGCATAATTTTCTCAATGCTATCCAGCGGATGAACTTTCATATGGAGCTTTGGCTTTGTTGCGATTACGATCTCTCTTATGAGGCCGAACGACGTATCGGAGCCGCTGCCGGCGAGGCGCCCGAGGTGGCAGAGTCAGCTTTCTTCCAGCACGATGCCGAACAGGATACACACTTCCAATACCCCCGCCCGATGGACACCATCACGAAGCCTGAGGAGCCGTGGTTCCAGCACCTTCAGAAGTTTGTGGATCAAGGTATTGACTTCTTCAAGCAAGACGGAGCGTTTCAGGTGCTCGAACACCCAGACCGGCTGTGGGGGAATGGCATGCTCGACAGTGAGATGCATAATCTTAATCCGCTGCTCTATGTCCGTCAAATGCAGGAGGGTTTTGAAAATTACACCGGGCGGCGTGCCGTCACGTTCACGCCGTCAGGCTGGACCGGGTTCCAGGCATGGTCGGGCACATGGACAGGGGACACGGGCGGACGTCTGCCGACGCTTGGTGCCATGCTCAACACCTCTATTGTCGGTCACAGTTGGATGACGAATGACATGGAGGTGGCTGAGCCGGAAGGCATCCATTTCGGCTATTTATTGCCGTGGAGCCAAATCAACAGTTGGACCTACTTCCGTATGCCCTGGGTGCAGGGACCAACTTTGCTGGCTATGCATCAGACGTACAGCCGGTTGCGCGCCCGGCTGATCCCGTATCTTTATACATGGGCTTGGCACGCCACTCAGACCGGCTTTCCGTTGCTTGCGCCTCTGATACTGGAGTTCCAGGACGATTTGCAGTGTCGGGACGTGATGCACCAGTTTCTATTGGGCCGCGATCTCATGGTGACGATTTACAAGTCGGAGGTTTACTTTCCCGCCGGGCGCTGGAAGGACTACTGGACCGGTACCGTCATCGAAGGTGCACAACATGCGGATATTACGTGGCCTAAGGACCGTGGCGGCGGGCTTTTTGTGCGCGAAGGCGCTATTATTCCGTTCGGTCCGCTTATGCAGTACCGCGGCGAGCGCCCGCTGGATGAAATTGAGCTCTACGTGTTTCCAGGCTTGAAAGAAAGCACTTTTGAGCTGTATGAAGACGACGGCGTTTCGTTGGAACACCGGCAAGATACGTTTGCACATACGCCTGTAACGGCGCGCAGTGAAGCGGCCCGCGTCATTATCCGCGTGGGTGCGTCACGCGGTGCTTTCAAGGGGCAGCCCGCGTCGCGTAGGTGGTCGTTTTGTGTCGCAGTTGATTTCACGCCGACACTGGTTACGGTTAACGGACAAGCATTGGGCGTTGGCGACTGGCGTTTCGATACGGTCCGCCGCGAGCTGTTCGTACAGACATCGGGAGCGTCAGTCGAGTTGGAGGTCACAGCGTAATTTCTTGATCCAGGCGCAATGCCGCTGCATCTATCAGGCGTTGTGCCTCGCGGAGTCCAGTTCTCAGCTAATGTTTTGTGGTTGAGCGGCTATTGGTTTGCGTGTGAAGCTTAAGGCTGAGGCTCGCTTTCAACCTGCGATTTGCCGGACGCTCAGAATGCTGGCTTCATCTTTTCGCAAGGACAGCTCGAAGCCGCGCACTTCGATTTTAATAGGATCGCCGAGTGGGGCATGGCTGATCAAACGCACTTTCGTTCCGCGTGTCAAGCCGAGCGCAAGCAATTTGGCCCGGTATTGTCTCGTTGTGTCTGAGTCGCTGTTGTCTTCGCCGGTTTCGTATCCCGTGACGATGGCAATGTTTCCTGGTTTCAGTTCATTCAGTGTCATCTTTCATGGCTCCTTTCAAAAAGTCAGTGTGCTCAGTTTAGCCAATAAAACCCAGCATTTAAATAGGTTGCAAAGAGTACCCAGCCGAGATAGGGGAGTAGGAGGGCACCTGCCAATTGGCGTGTCTTCCAGAATGCGCAGATGAGTAAGACGAGTGTGAGATCGAGGATGACAATATCGATGAAGGCTAGTCCCGGTGTCTGCTGACCGAAGAAGAGCCACGTCCACGAGAAGTTGGTTGCGAGATGCACAACAAGCACGGACGTGATTAGCCGAACGTGGGGTTTGGCTGGGGTACGGTAGTAAAGAATAATCGCAATAGCGATCATGATGTACAGGATCGTCCAGACAGGAGAAAAAATCCAGCCTGGCGGGGTGAGCGGCGGCCTGTTAAGAGAGGCATACCAGTTGTTCATTGTTATCCTCCATGCGTCATGAAAGATTACGATTTTAACGAGCATTCAGCAAGAAAAATCGGGTTTCCGTATATAGGAAGGATCAGGCGGCTTTCTGGAAGGTGGAGGGGGCTCTCTGTCTGCGTGCAACGCGCAGGCGGGTGGGCATAATTAGGTCAAATTGCTCATTGACAATTGGATGTGAAGGATATAAGCTACGCTTTAGTTTGTAACTGAGGATGTATTTTTATCAGTCAAACACGAACAGAATGATTGGGTCCTTGTGAGATATCTTTACTAGGGTTGAGGAGAATAACGTGCACTGCAGTTCGTCGCTATCTTGCGCTCAAGCACAGCTTGGCTATTCCAACCGAGTCCGACGGTGCTATCGTTTCTACACTGAGCGCAATGGGCATCGATTCGGACGGGCTCTTTAACAGCGTTTTTCTTGTGAGGTAACGTATGAACGGTCAATGGATCATCGTCCTCTGGGCACTGATAGGCTTGATCTTCCTCTTGAAGGCTCCGGGGGTTAGGGATTGCTTTGCTCGATTGCGGAAAATGTCTGCTTTTGGGATCATCTGCGTCGTCGTCAGTCTTGGTTTTCTCGCAGACGTTTCTTATACGAAAGACGGTGTTCGTACGAATCAGACGACCGCCCTGCCGTCGGCACCTTCAATCATCACTCCCGGGGATGTTCCGAGCACACCTGTTCAGACGCTTCAATCTCCATCGCTCCCCGCATGGTGGAAGTACGATCCGACAGACACGGACGGCGACGGCATCCCCGACCTCTGGGAAAAGTGGACGCATGGCAATCCGCTTGTAGCCGACAGTCATCTTGACCGCGACGGCGATGGTCTGACGGATCTCGAAGAATTCTGGAACCAGACGGATCCGCGTACGGCTGATACGGATGGGGACGGGTATGACGACGGCTTTGAAGTTACGCATGGCATGAATCCGCTCGTCAGCGAAGATTTTACACCTGACGAGCCGGATGCTAACAACAACGGACTGCCTGATATCTGGGAGGCGGCGGGGTACATCTTCAGTTTTCATGATTCGAATAACAACGGTTTCGATGATTTTTATGAGCAGTATGACCTTCCTGCGGAATCGGATGATAATTTTGATGTGCTTGTTAATATTTACTCCACACGCAGTGTGTTGCTCACGTGGGGGAACGATGAGACCCCGTACAGTCTCGTAGTCCTCGCCTCAACGGGCACCACCGTTCGTTTGCGGCTTCCCTTCGGCGAAGATACCGCACTTCGTCTTTTGCCGATGCCGGAAGGCGTTGACCTGCCATTAGGTGAACTATGGAAGGGCCGCATGCACGTGTCCTTTGCCTCAAGATCGGGGGAAAGGCTCCCGGGTAACGCGGTCGTATCAGCAGATGGTCTCATTGCCCGCAAAATTGTGAATATGGAAAGCGTGATCACGCGGTTTGCTGATCCGCTCTCGGAAGGGATGCAGGTTCGCACCTCCGGCGCATCTGGGAACACGTTCCTGAGCACGGACATCGAATTTGGAAAATTTGATGTTTTTCATATGGACGCTTACCATGATGTCGGCGATGTTCTTGGACCCTTTACCGTGATTAATACAGTTGGTTTAATAGGAACGACGTTTTCCTGGTATTCAGCGTATGGTGACATGTATCCTCCGACGGGAATCGAGTCCTGGTTGACGCTTAGGCGATTACCCACACGCCTGAATGAAAATGTAACGGTTGTCACAACAGCGGAACTCGACGCTTCGACTGACGCCTATGTGTCAACCCCCGTAACCCGGTGTCCGCGAAACGCATTCACGGTTAATTTTTCGACGAGCAATTTTTCTCCGCATCTCGCTGAGACCTGCCTAATTTCGGTGGTGCTCCCTGGCTGCTCTTGCCAAAACGACCCCGGCTGGTTGGAAATTGAAGTGCGCCGTGAAACGACGGGCGGTTTTCAGCACGTTGCTTACTTAGATATGGATCCTTCTACACCGGGTGTGAGTCGCTACGGAGATACTGCGAAACTTCTGAGCCAGTGTGCCTTTACCTGGAATGGTATGGCGCGAGCCAGTCTCCCGCTGGCCGATCATCCCGACGTGTTTGACGGGCCGATGGGTTCGTTTAATCGTGCGATGCCAGCGATTGTTGCAGGATCACCGGTCCCGCCTCCTTTCTATACGCTCGTTGTCCGTCTGTGGAATCCGGAGAGGAGCCAAATCGTGGATATGGTGGAGCGCAAGATTTATGTTCCGCAAGTGGTAAATCTTGTTTCCTTCGGCGGAGAAGAGGCTTTTCAAAAAGCTGTATATTCTCAAGGAATCAGCGGAACCAACCGAATTACTCTATATCCCGGGTGCACAGAAGAAGAGACAAGTACAGCGTTTGCTAAGCTTCCCGCCATGACTCGGGCATTCTATCCTCCTGATATGAATTTGCGTATTGTGATGACCAGTTGCGTGGAGGGACGTCGCAAGTCGGTTCTCATTGTTAGCGGGACCACGCAAGGATCCAGAAGAGGTGACGCTTCAGGATTTCGGAAGCGGAATGAGAGACCTGACGGTGACATGGCAATCTATATTGAAAGTTTTTGGGGCACACTGAAAAATAGTTATGACCTCATGCTTCGTGGAAATAACGATGAGATTCTTCTTCCTATGACATCGACGCAGTTTGCGCAGTATATCGCAGCGACGATTGCACATGAAATTGGCCACAGTTTGGGGCTGGTTGATTCCGACTGGCTGGAAGCTACACCGCCTGGGAAGCAAAAGAACCATAATAAAACATGGACAGGGCTAAAGCTGATGGATGCCGGAGGGCTCTATTTTGTAGGCCATCGACTTAATCCACGCAGTACTGCTTACTGGCTACCCTATAATCTAAGTTATCTAAAATTCATTCTTCCTAAGGAGTAATTATGAAAAAAACAATTGCCGGTTTTCTATTGTTTCTGAGTTTTTTACCTGCACGGGCAGAACCCCCTGTTGGTTCATTTGACTGGTGCACTCCACTACCATTATTAGCTGCTGTAAGCGATATTGTTGGTGTAGGAAGCATTGTTGCTCCAATCGGAACAAACGCTCTAATAAATGTTTCGCAATATTGGGTTGGGAATCCACAAACGAACCAGATTTCAATTCGTATTGACGAAGGCGAGGCGTTGCCACCTACTGGTGGCACTAACTTTGTTTTCCTCCTCTCACAATACACCTCATTCGGAGATGTTGAGCCTCTAGGATCGCGTTTTTCTTACATTTTTGACATGGACTATCATCGACGTCGGCACCTGCCAGACAGCCTGTTCTTTCTTGGTGGAGATCGCTCATGGATACCTGTAACACCAGATAACGCGCCGCTCATAAGCTGGTGTTCAAACCTTGTTTATGTTTCACAGGTTAACACCGATCGGCAAGCTTTTTATGAACTGATCCGAGACGGTTACCGCCTGAACCCGATGTCATCACGAATTAACCGAGATTCGGATTATACGTTTATGTATTTTCATTACTTCAACGACACTAATTTTATGCAGCAAATTTGGAGTGACACAAATCTTGTTCGACGTGCGCGAGGCTGGGTAAATATCTCCTATCAGCAAGAAACCGGCTTGTTTTTGCCAGAATGATTTTTGTTGTAATTTCACCCGACGGGCTACTGGCTTCCTGATAACTTGCGCTATTTGCGCTTTGTATTGCCAAAAGGAGAATAAGATGAAAATCATGACAATTATAATGCTCTTGGGAACAGCTCCCGTGACAAAGGTTGAGATCGATCTGCCGATGAGTTGGAGTTCTGCTTTGCCGCTTCAGGCAGCTGTATGCGATGTCGTTGGAATCGGGCGTCTTGTTTTACAACACCCGACGAATGCCATCGTCGATGTTATGCAATACTGGATCGGGGGTGCTCAGACAAACCGATTGTCGTTTCATACGGTCGAGCATGAAAAACTACCCGGGGGAGGAACGAACTTTGTGTTTTTTCTTTCTCGTTACGGCTCATTTGCGAATTTGGAACCGATTGAGTGTCGATACACATATATCTTTGATATGAATTGTCACCGCAGCCGGTATGAACCAGACAGTCTGTTTCTTCTAAACGGCAACCGCTCATGGTTCCCAGCAATAGAGGAAAACGCAGCTATGACGGCCTGGTGCTCGAATCTCGTATATACTTCTCAAGTGAACACGAATCGTCAAGCATTCTACGAGTTGATTCGTGACGGCTATCGACTCAATCCTGAACCGTCTCGAATACACCGAGATTCGGAGTACACATTTATGTATTTTCATTACTTCAACGACACTAATTTTATGCAACAAGTGTGGAGCGACACAAACCTCGTTGGGTGGGCACGCAAGTGGATTGGTAATCGGTATTGGTTAGAAACAAAAACCTGGCTGTCTGACTAGAGACATTCAGTTTGCACAATACATTGCCGCGAAGTCTTAGGTTCCTTTTTCCAGTCCCATTTGAACCACTCCAATAAAGAGGAGAAGAAATGAAACGAATACTAATTGCCATTACCGTAACGATGATTCTCATAGGAAGCATTCTAGGAGAACAGACGAACAGGGTGTGTTTCCTACCCAAGATCGTTAGATAAATGGCTGTTGAAAAGGGGAATGGGGGAATCTATGAAAACAAGCTTTTTTTTTTGCACATGTCTACTATGGGCCTGCTTCTTTTTATCATCGTGTTTTCTATACGAAGTCATGCGAATGGGAATGCTTCATGGACGAACGAAGAAAGGGCTGCTATCCGCAGTCGGCAATCACCTCTTCCTCTTCAGGCGATAGTCTGTGACAGCGTTGGTGTAGGTGTTGTAAAAGAATTATCGACCCATCAATGGGGGGAAACTGTGAGCATGGAGGAGAAAGACTTTTTCTCTTCTTTATAAAATGCCACTTTTCTGGCAGGAAAATGAACCGCGAGACCCTTGGTTTTACGACAATGAAAGGTCCTGGTTTTATGCAACACCGGAGAACTCAGACTTGCTTGCTTTTGCTTCGAACTTGGTCGTCTCCGCTCAAATAACGATGAATCGGATGGCTTACTACGAACTCATACGGGACGGTTTTACACAACATGTTCCTGATTCTCGTATTTATAAAGATTCGGAAATGTCTTTTATTTACTGAGACATTGGATGCCGACTAATTTTATGTTAGAAGTTTGGTCAGATCCACTTCTACCCGATATCATCAAGGATGGCATCAACAACAGTTTTAGGCTCAGAACCGGGAAATGGCTCCCGTAGTACTTTGCTCTGCTCGGGAAAGGGACGGTGTCCTAGCATTAAACCTACATTCTACAAGATTAAAATCAACTACCCGGAGTCCGATAAAACGGCGGAGGCGGGGATGATGAAGCGGCGGTAAACACGTGTTTGCTTTTTTCTGAAATGCATTTATTATTATCATTCTGTTGGCTGGGTGGACAAGCGTGGATTTGGTGGACTAAGTGGACTTCTTGGACTTCGTGGGCACACGTTTTTGTGACTGCGTCGAGTTGAGCAACTGGCTCGTAGCGCCTTCTGTACTGATTTCTGAATCCTGAATTCTGTCTTCTGAAAGCGG
>Ga0265295_1007449_pt1 | contig 12610 bp, 15 predicted proteins | sample Munlansysbiofilm_FD_192503 | JGI IMG/M metagenome (GOLD analysis project Ga0265295, IMG submission 192503) | Leachate microbial communities from a municipal landfill in Southern Ontario, Canada - Methane capture system biofilm | ecosystem: Engineered > Solid waste > Landfill > Unclassified ... | reverse complement strand
CGGTAAATCATATCGGTGTGGAACCATTGATTTACGCCGCAACCAATGATAATCATAGATTTTCCTTCGGTTTTTTCGGCATTTTCGGCAAACTGACGTGCAGTGGATATCACCTGAGCAGCCGGAACACCGGTAATCCTTTCCTGCCAGGCAGGCGTGTAGGGTGCATCATCGGTATAAGCGGGAGAGGGCACGCCGTCCACTCCATTCGTCAGGCCATAATTGGCAAGCGTGAGGTCAAACACCGTGCAATACATAAAAGTACCATCGGGCGATGTGCGCACCGGTATTTTCCGGTTGAGAATCTCTTCGTGTGAAGTGGCATTAAAATGCTCGTGTTTGTAATCGTCGCCACCAAAATAGGGGAAAGCCACCTCGGCCACTTCATCGTATTCATCTGCAAAAGAAAGCTGTGGCAGAATATCCTTGCCGGTGGTTGCATCCACCATTTCCAGGTTCCATTTTTGGCTTTTGTCCCAGCGCGAACCTATGGTGCCATTGGGCACCACCAGCCCTTTGCTTATTTCGTCGAATACTACGGGTTTCCAGTCTGCATTTTCGGTTTCAGCAAGCTGAGTATTCATATCGCTTGCCCTAATTACCCTGCCGGCCACATAGCGACCATTCTGTTTCTCAATTTTCACCAGAAAGGGAAGGTCGGAATATTGCCTTACATAATTTTCAAAATAAGGCGTCTTTTTATCCAGATAAAACTCTTTCAAAATCACATGTCCCATGGCCAGTCCCAGTGCGGCATCGGTGCCTTGTTTAGGCTTTATCCACAGGTCAGAAAACTTGGCAGCTTCGTTAAAATCGGGGGATATGTTGATGGTTTTGGTGCCTTTGTATCGCACCTGAGTGTAAAACGGCGCATCGGGAGTGCGTGTGATGGGCACGTTGGAGCCCCACAGCATCAGAAACGAAGAGTTGTACCAGTCGGCACTTTCGGGCACGTCGGTTTGTTCGCCCCAGGTTTGGGGTGAGGAAGGCGGCAGGTCGCAATAAAAATCGTAAAAACTAAGTATTGTGCCACCCAGCAGGCTCAGATAGCGGGTGCCTGAGGAATAACTCACCATCGACATGGCCGGAATGGGCGTAAAACCCGCCAGGCGGTCGGGCCCGTATTTTTTGATGGTGTAGATATTGGCCGCAGCTATAATCTCTTGTGCCTCTTCCCAATCCAGGCGGATAAGGCCGCCCAGTCCGCGTTCGCGGATGTATGCGTTGCGCGTATCTGCATTGTCCATAATGCTCTCCCAGGCAAGCACCGGGTCATTGTGGGTCTCTTTGGCCTTGCGGTAGGCTTTTGCCAAAGTGCCGCGTATCATAGGATACTTCACCCGGTTGGCGCTGTATAAATACCACGAGTAACTGGCACCACGCGGACAACCACGGGGCTCATGGTTGGGCAAATCAGGACGGGTCTCGGGATAATCGGTACTTTGAAGTTCCCAGGTTACCAGTCCATTTTTCACGAATATCTTCCACGAACAGGAGCCCGTGCAGTTTACGCCATGGGTAGAGCGAACCACCTTGTCGTGTTGCCAACGGTTGCGGTAAAAGCGTTCCCAGTCGCGGGGCGTATCTGTGGTAACCACATGTTTATCAGGGCTTACAGATGCTTCTTTGCTAAAATAAATAAGTTTATTGAGTAGACTCATGGCAAGGGGGTATATAAGACAAAAGAAAACGTGCTTGCAATTCACGGGTATTCATGTGCGAATATACACATTAGTGCTCATAAAGTCTGTGAGTGAATGAGGTTTGTGATGCTTTATATCCCTCTGTAAGCTAGTTTATATTTATTCTAAATTAGGGTAGGGTCCTAAACCTTTGCTAAACAAAGATTCAGAAATAGATAGGTCATTCGGGAATTGCGCCTTCCAATGTGGTTGTGATTTGATGTTAATTTCTTTCTGATGCCAGGTAATCTTTGCCAATGGAATAAAACATTCCGGCACCGGCCACAGTCCAGGCCACCAATGCGATATATACAAAAAATGACGGAATCGCCATTAAAAAAGACAAATCTAATGCCTGAGCAAGCCTAATGGTGCATACGGTGTACATTCCCATGGGGAATATCATTCCCCAGTACTGAGGATGATATTTCAGGGGTAGGTGTTTGAAAATATGGCGCCAGATACCCAGTATCACAATCAGAGGAATCCACCAGGTACCAATGGCCCAGAAAAAGAGCGTAAATCCTTTTAAAAAGGGCAGGATTTCAACAATGAAAGACCAGTTGCTTGCATGAAGCATCAAGGTGGAACCGGCCAGGGTTGAAATGGCCACGGCTCCCATGTTTATCCAGTAAGGCGGTGCAAATTCTTCGGCTTTCATACTGAAAAACGACATCCGGTAAACGATAAGTGTGATGATAATGATGTAAAACATGCATCCGCACAGAAACATGATGAGCGAGAAAAAGAGGATTTGTTCGTGGGCAAAGGGGAGATAGCCGGCCAGTTGAGCGGATAATATGGAGATGGATTGAGTGGAAACAATAATCAACAGCCACACGCCGCTGATGGCATCTTTAAAGGATGGTTTAACTTTCTTAACAGTAAAAACAGTGAAAACCATATAAATAAGGAATATCCATGCTGCGGTTCCTATATAAAACAAGGTGGCGGCAACCGGATAATTCTCGGCAATGATTACAAACTGACTGCCCAGCACGCAGGTTCCGGCTACAAAGGTAAGCAGACCGGGACTTTTACCATGATCGCCGGCATCGGCCATAAACAACTGCGAATACATTACCATTCGTGCAAGGTAAAGGATAATCAGAAAAAGATAAGCGGCAATATTGAAATAAAACAGCGCATAGGCAATCGGAATAAAATTGAAGTTGAAGGCAGCTATGGATACAATGCCTGTGGCCATAACCAGCGCGAAGTAGGCCGTAGGCAGGTTAGAAAGGTCGCGAAGAAATGTGCTGCTGAGAGAGTGTTGTCTTTGCATCATTTGACCGGTTTGCCGTAAACTAAGATGGATGATGCATACAAATTAACGAAATAATCAGGGATATAAAAAACGACTGACCTTTTATTTTGAATTAGATATAATAATCAATTTCATGATTATCATATCTCCGTCCTTTCAGGATTTAACCATTTTGTGTGAAAACCTGAGGATGATAAATTCGGCCGGACGAACGGCAGCCATCCCGATTTCGACAATGAGCCGGCCCTCAAGAATATCAAGGGCAGTCATGGTCTTGCCAAGTCCTACAGCAACATAAAAAGCATGTTCTGGTTTCACCCCCTGCAATGCGCCTTGCCGCCAGAGTGTGGTGAGGAAGTTCTCAATCATTCCCTGAACTTTCACCCAGGTATTTGCATCGTTGGGTTCGAAAACGAATTGTTCGGTTGCCTTTTTAACAGATTCCTCTACAAAATTGAAGAACCGCCGCACATTCACATACCGCCACTCATTGTCGTTGCCGGCAAGGGTTCTTGCACCCCACACCAGTGTACCTTTCCCTGTAAAGGCGCGGATGATGTTGATGGATTTACCCGCATTAACATCCACGTTATATTCGGCTTGTTGCTCATGCGATATTTTTACTGCCGGGCTGATGACTGCGTTCAGACTTATATTGGCAGGTGCTTTCCATACCCCGCGTTCGTTGTCGGTTTTGGCATAAACGCCCGCAATGGCACCCGATGGCGGAAGCAGGTTCAGGGCTTCTGCACCTTTGGTAGTGAGTTCTTTAAATTTCCCGAAAGCAACCTGTAGCGTATTGTTCAGACTTTTTTCAAATTCATCAATGCTTTTTTCTACATGCCTGAAAATAGCCATAGCATTTCCACTGGCAATGTAAGCCGCATCGCGGGCAATATCGGCCCGTCCTTTGTTGGTGGTAACTCCGGCATAATCAGCCGACACATCAATGGTTCCGGCATCCGTAAGCAGCGCAGCACCATCGGCATAGCCAAACAATACTGCCGATGGATTCCAGTTGGCATTGCCGGTGTCAATTACTTTTATGACCGAAGGTGAGGCATCGATTAACAAATGGTGAGCTGCCAGTCTTTTTATGGAGTCCTTTAGCGCCGGATTGGCAAGGTAGTTAGCGATATCTGTCTTGATTTTAAACATTGTATCAACCGGATAAGCTGTCGCATTGATGTCCTGAACGGCTTTTAAAATGGCGAAAGTAAGGTTGGTAAATGCCTGCAGGGCAGTAGTGAGGTCAGCCGCCGAGGTAGTGCTGTCAGTAAGTCTGTATGCGTCCAGGGCTGCCTGCAATGCGTCGCCCAGCGTTTTTTCGGGTGCCCCGCTAATGGTGCTTTCCGATGTCACCATAGCAGCCCCCGCAACTTCGGCCAGTTTTACATCTGACAGCAATTTCAGAATGCCAGCATCGGTAGTCAAACTTTCAAGCTGAATGGGGCTATTGGTTCCATCGCGTTTCAGGATCAGGTTTTTCCGGCGCAATGACCTTGGCAGGTTGGCATTTATCCAGGGACCATAGGCAGCACCATATTTCAGGTTATTCATGCCAATTCCGTTTCTGAATTCTGCTACTTTGGTATTGAAATCGATTGCATCCGTAGCTTTCACGAGGTCGCACACGGTAATCCTGTTCATAAGTTTGGCCGATTGTGCCAGGGCTTCTTGCTGAAGTCCATAGGGACCGCCGCTCACCGAAACCGCTTCAGGCATAAGGATAATGGTCGGTTCATCCTCCTTTTCGAGTTCGGGTAGTCCCGCTTCAATAGTGGTGGCCTGAATTCCAGACCTGGAGGAAGGATATTTACCGACAGAAACAATAAAACACTTGCCTCCACCATTGGCATAAAACATCCGCAGGCTATCGTAGAGGTAAAGTATACTTTCGGCCTGACTGCTCACGAAATTGTTGTCGCCATTAAGGAATATCTCCACATTTTGCGAAGGCGGCCCCCCGAAAAGTAGCTCATATTCGGCAATAGACTCAATGCGGGTGGGTTTATTCAGCAGCGATTCCCCGTTACGTATTGCCATTTCAGTATAACCGATAAAGGCCGGTATCGCTGTTTCAACCGGTGCTATCGAGGATAGGAGACTTGGGATTTCTTTCACATAAACCCCCGGTGTTGTGTATGGTGTTGCCATGCTGTTGGGTTTTAATTGTTCTTTAAAAGTTATGATGTAAATATTTCAATTGCCGTGCGAACGGTTTTTTTAAAGGAAAATTCATATCGCGGCCCTGCTCCGAGCAGAGCGCCCGTCAACCAATGTTGAGGAAGTGTTTCGCTATACTTTAAGATGAAAATGGAGAAGATTGTACAGAAATGTCCTGCTTGAATCCAACTTTTAATTAAGAACGCACATTCTTAATTCAGGCCAAATATAAGTAATGAGGTAGGACAAAGTCAAGTTTTAGGGTCTGTTTAACAAATAATTGTTATATTCTTTACAGGCTGAATTATCAGGAAAAGCCTGATACTAACTGGATGCAGGTATTTTATAAGTAACATCAGAAAAGGCTATTTTTTTTGAAAAGAAATGTCTTCTGTTCACCTTTTTACAACCCTTGAGATCCTCTCAATCATTTCATCACCAGTTCAACCCTCCGGTTCAGTTTTCTGCCATCTTCATAGGTATTGGACGAAACCGGGCAAAGCGGCCCAACCCCAGTTTCTTGATGGAGAGCGTAAATTTTCATTACGGGAATGATGAGCAGAGAATAAAATGTGAATTTTCGCAAATTTTTGAGTATAGCAATTATTCATTCACACGCTATTATTTTGGTGACTTCGAGATTGAGAAGAAATTCAATCCCGATGAAACAACTTATTACCACTATCTTGCAGGAGCCGATGGCTTGTTTGCCATATTAAAAATAGAAGGTACCACTTCTAATTTGTATTATGTGCATACCGATTACCTTGGCTCATACCAGGTGATTAGCGATGATGAAGGAAATAAGCTGGAACATTTTAGCTATGACCCCTGGGGTCGCAGGCGCAACCCGGCCGACTGGACTTTTAACAATGTGCCTGATCCGGTTTACTTTTACCGAGGCTATACCGGCCACGAACATCTTGATTGGTTTGGCCTCATAAATATGAACGCCAGGCTTTATGACTCTTTTCTGGGCCGCTTTCTTTCGCCTGATCCGCAAGTGCAATCACCAGACTATGGTCAAAACTACAACCGTTACAGCTATGCGCTGAATAATCCGCTGAAATATACCGATCCAAGCGGCGAGTTTTTTATTATAGACTCCTGGATTGTCGGTCTGATTTCCGGAGGCTGGAAGGAAGCTAATAAAAGAGCACTAAATGATATTAAGGTTTGGGGAGGTTTATTCGCAAGTGACCCGAACAAATCCTTTGGAGGCAGGGTATGGGAAACGATTTCAAGATTCACCTGGCAGTTGCCGCAAACATTAGGAGGCTTTATAACATCGCATACCTACAATACCATTGGCCTTAAAGGCGGGGTTGAATCTGTTAATTATAAATATGGCGCAACGGTGCTTAGAACCCGAAAAAATGACTGGGGAGGAATTACTCAAGGTAGTTTTATTGTTGGAAACAACTCCATAGAAGCTGATGCAGACAATACTTTATTTCAACATGAATATGGGCATTACATTCAAAGCCAAAGTATGGGGTGGGCCTATTATCCAAGAGCAGGAATACCAAGCCTTGTGAGTGCACAAAATAAAGATCCAAATCATGAACATGACTTTTATTAAGTTGAACAAGATGCAAACAGACGTGCCTTTTTGTACTTTAATAAGAGCATTGATGGTTTTCAGGATGATGAGGGGTTTTTGGATGGGAAAGGATGGGATTTTTGGAGAAATCCATTAAATATGGATGGAACAAATACACGAGGTCAATATGTGAACTATCAGGAACTTAAAGACACCAATCAACTGGATGTGCTAAACATTTTGAGAGTACGAGCCAAGTGGTATGACTATACAAGTTGGTTTTTAATTCCCGGGCCTATTTGGATGGGTCTGATTAATGCTGGATTTTAACAATTAAGAAATATAGCTAATGAAACAGACAATGCTAATGCTGGCATGTTTGATGCTAATGGCATCAACCTGCAGAAAAGATGAGGAATGTCACTCGAATATTAAATTTGAGAATCAATCTGAACAAGAGGTGATATTTGCTCTTCTCTTTACCGATATTGAGGGTAAATGTGTCTTAAGCGGAGAAAAGGTCATGAGGAATGATATATGTAATTTTCGCCCGTATAATTCTTGCATAGAGAATAACTTAAGTAATGACAATCCTTTGGATATATACATTATAGACATTGACAAATACAACAATCCTGTTTTGTTCTATGATTGTGACTCGGTTCCTATTAAAAACAGGATATTAAAACAATACTCTTTAACGCTGGATGATTTAAAAAAAAATGATTTTACTTTAACGTACCCGTAGTAATAAAAGATTTGAAATGATTATGAACGGCCAGAGAAAACTCAATCAGCATAAAGTAAACCCGCTTATCAGCAGTGTGCGATTCAACCTGCTGATACTAGCCCTTGCAATAATCATTGGAGGTGCCGATTGGTTATCCCGGAATAATGTAGCTGTCAACTTAAATTCATAGCTTTCCATGGTTGAAAATATAATGGTATACCGAACAACTCGTTAAAGAATTTATTTCATTTTAAAAAAACTTTTTATCATGTTTAAAACTTTTATTTTTTTTGCAATTTTTGCTTGTATAAAGCTCTCAGCAATTGGCCAATCCAATGATTCAATTGCACCATATGTAGTTGAATATCAAAATTTCATCTTTTTAAGTGGAGATGAGTCATACCATTAAATCATTAGAAGTGTATTATATCTATATATGAACATGTGTTTTCGATTCTGCATGATAAGAAAAGAAATCGCTATTTAGATTTATTGTAAAATAGCCGTCTGATTGATTTTATTATTGCTGCGATTATTTTATTTACTATCTTTAAGGCGTTCAATACACACACATTAATTCACAAAAAACAAAACATCATGGAAACGAAAATCCCCCCCCCCCGCACATTTAAGGATAAAAAAAAGTGTATTATTTTTATTTACCATAATCCTACTTATACATTCAAGTAGTTGTTCCAAAGATGAACTAGTAGTTGATAATTTACCTGCTACAGAAAATCAGTCTTTTAAATCTTCAAGAGCTCCTGGTGGACAAAATTTATACTCCTACATGCAGTATTATTATAATTATCAATGCCAATGCATGGTAGGAGTTTACACATTTATTTTTTGTTCCTGGCCAAATAGGAATTGCCTGGCAACAGTGGTTATAACTCCAACAACAACGTCCAGTAGGAGAGACGATTTTGACCAATTTATTTCGAATTACAATAACAAAACACTTGATACGTATTTTTCAGGCATTAATTACAAAACTGTATTTCCCGGAATTGATAGTTTATTTGGAGTAGTTGATTCAATAAGGTCGGGCGACATTATTATACATAAGTTCTACAACTCCAGAGACGAAACGGACTATTACATTGGCCTAAGAGAAGGGATAAAGTTAACAGAAGATTGGGATGAGTGGGTGCCACAGGCAAGCTGTGTATTAAGACTGAAAGATGAACGATAAAATTAAGCTTTTGTTGATAACATAAGATGACCTGCAAATATTACAGGTCATCTTATATTGCTAATATTCATTAGATTAACAATAATGAAAATAAAAAATTTGATTTTTTCGCTCTGTCTTTCATTAATACATCTTTATAGTTGCAATTCGTCAAACCAGGCAAATAAAATTGGAGATGTTTTAATCAATATGAAACATCCCGTCGCTATGGTTCATAATTCTGTTGATTGTAATGACGGTAATTCGGTTTTAGTTCTTCAGTCATTGGAAGATATGAATTTGCATTTTTATGAATTTAACTCAAAAAATATTATAAGCTCATATATTGTAAATTCAAAATCAATTAATTCCCTTCCATTTTTTCAATTATTTGTGAAAGACATTGATTCTATTGTGTTATTCAATCCAAAAACAAATTGTATTTCTATTGTCGATTCAGCAGGAGTAGTTTCTTTTGAAAAGAAGCTGGAAAGTGGTGTTCCAGCCCTCAATCCGGATAATCGTTTAAACTGCATTGGTGAGAAACTTTATTTAGGAAATTCTAATAGAAGCCTTAATGTAAGCATTCCAAACGAAAGAAAAAAGTATTACCAAATAGTAAAACCGATATTTGAAACAGACTTGCAGGATTCAACTAATCATGAAATGCAGTGGGGCTATTTCCCCAGGGATTATGTAGTAAATAATCACGACTATTGTAACTACTTTTCAAATGTATGTTCTTATTCATCAGAAAGCGTATTGGTGTCATTTCCAAGTGATGACAGTATTTATTTATATAAGAATGGTCATAAAATTAGAGGTATTTTATGTGCCAGCCAGTTTATAAAAAAAATCAAACCATATCCTGAAAAGGAGAGATTAAATATGGCTTTTTATAAGGATTATTTATTTGCTGAACCTAAATATATTGACCTAACATATAATAAATACACACAACAGTATCTGAGAGTCGTTAAACATAGATTTAATTATAAATCTGATAATAAATTTGATACTGAACACATGAGATGGTCCATAATAATAATGAATAGCAAACTTAAAGTAATAAATGAGTTTGTTTTTGATTATCGGCGCAATTCACCTGAAGTTATTTTGTGTACATTTGATGGAGTTTATATCAGTGAAGTTCCCAACTCTCTCGAAAATATGAATCATTTATCTCTTAGTCTTTACAATTTTTGAAATTAAACATGTGAGATCATTCATTTTTTCAATTTCATTTGTTTTTTTTCTCTTTGGTTGTGCTGATCCTTACAAAGAAGAGTCCAGGGGATTAAATACTTTACTTCATGACTTTAACACATGTATAGCGAGTAAGAACCATCTTTATATTTTGATTCCTACATTTTCATGTCTTGAATGTGTTCAAATTGCACTAATCAAATTAGAAGATATATTAGTTGAAAATGATAAGCCAAATGTTACTATTATTTATCAGAAAATTGATATTGATTTTAACCCCTTTGAGAACAAAGCTCTTGTATATTATGATATTAATAACTCAATCGACAAGCTACCATTTAGTATTGCAAATATGACTATCATTAAAACAAGAAAAGGAATGATAAATGAAATTCGGTTTGTAAATGTTGAAAATATAAATCAGGTGATAAATCGCAATATTATTAATGAAATCCGGAAATAAGAGTTTATATAGGCAGATGTCAAGTATTTTGACCTGTTTAACAAATCGTTATGATATTGCCTTTCAGGCTGAATTATCAGGAAAAGCCTGATACCAGCTGGTTGCAGATATTTTATAAGTAACATCAGAAAAGGCTGTCATTTTTGAAAAGAAATGTCTTCTGTTCACCTTTTTACAACCCTTGATATCCTCTCAATCATTTCATCACCAGTTCAACCCTCCGGTTCAGTTTTCTGCCATCTTCATAGGTATTGGACGAAACCGGGCAAAGTGATTTAACCCTTTTTTTATTGCTAAAACCTGGTTGTGAATGTTTCTCGATGAACGTCTTAACCAACTACATTCCATGAGTTTTGTCACAGGCAGCATGCAAATATATTCAAAGTTTTTAGGTAACTTTACCAAATGAAATTTTTGTTGTTTGATGAGGAAATGGTATTGCTTTATAGGAGATGAAATAATAAGCCCATTGCAAGATTAATCTGCATCGGGAAAACGCAACCTGATTATTAATCAACTAAACACTAAAAAAATGAAAACGCGCCCATTAATATTGTTCTTATTCGCATTCTTTGCGATAAGTGGTGTCTCTTCATGCGAAAAAGAAACGGTACTTCCGGAATCAGACTGGCCTGCTGAAATTAAAACCTATATTGAAACCCATTTCTCTGACCTTGCAATACTGCAAGTGGTTAAGGATAAAGATGGCACAAAAACAACCTATGAGGTAAGGCTGGAGGGTGGCTTTGTCCTGGAATTTAACCGAAAAATGGAAGTCATTGAAATTGAAGGACTCGATCGTTTGCCCGATAGCGTGATACCGGCTAAAATCCTTGACTATATCAATCAAAATTTCCCAGCGAATTATATTATCGAATGGGAACTGGAGGGGAAAAATCAGGAAGTTAAACTGGATAATAAATTGGAAATTCAGTTTGATATGTCAGGAGAGTTTCTGAGGATTGATGGTTGATTGGCTATTGTTTAAGCACAGTTTAGTTACTGGAAAGAAGATGGCAGCAAACCGACTATAAGGGTTGCTGCTGTTTTTGTTATAGTGCTATTGAGTACCTCCTTATCATTCTCATTTTTTGAAAATTGCAAATGTCTGCCTTTGCTGCTCCCCGCAGCTCCGGTTTATCACGGAAATTATATTTAGGAAGAAAATAGAAAATAGTGGGAGTCTGAACAATTAACGACGAAAAATAATTTTGAGGATTAAATCTATATATGTATCTTTGAGGGTTTTGCAGTTGGAAAGATTCAAGAATGATTGTGAGCATTTTAGAGATTATCCTCAGGTTAGTTGTTTTTATTAATCGAAAATTTCTTGATATGGAAGAACCTATTGAGTCAACTATACTAGAGTATAAAAAAAGTATATTTCAAATTGATTTGATGCAACACAATTCAGGCTTAAAGTATGTTGCAATCAAGCAAACAATTAAAGAGCAGAACGAAAATCATCTGTTAAAAATAGATAGTACGATTTTAGTAGATCTTATTTTTGTCTTAGAGTTTTATCTTAAAGAAATATCTACTTCAATAATAGTAGGTAAAAACTCTTATTTTTCAGATATAAAACAGCAGTCAATAATTGAACGATATTTTAAGGGTTTGAACGTTGCTGATTTAGCCATGCAGTTTGATTGTAGCAATGAGATTATTGAGCTCATTATTAGAAATAAGGATATTCCAATTGTAGATAATACTATGCCGAAGCCTAAGAAAAAGGCTTATTATAGAAGGAGAAGGAAATGAAACCTGAGTTCTAAAAAATATAACTGTTTACTAGATTATCTGATTCCCATTTCCAAACATACTCAAACATCCGCGCTTATTCATCGGAAGCATAAGCCTGCTAAAAAGATACATTACCTCATCTCAATTCAAGGTTTTATCATTGCGGATTTCATGTTCTTCGGCTGAGATTGTTAAAATTTTACTAAAATCCATCTTCCTCAAACCAGTCCCTTGCCTAAATCGTGGGAATCGTGAAATGTATCCCATTTCATATTTTGGGAACTGATGGTATTATTTCACAATACTTCTTACTTTCGCATCGAATTCAATCCGAAACACCACCTATGGAAAAACCCATTAAAATCATCCTTGCCGGTTTATTCTTTCTTTGTCTTTTGGATATGCCTTACGGATTTTATCAATTTGTACGTTTTGCGGCCTTGCTTGGCTTTGTTTTACTGGCTTACCGCGCACATCAGCACGGCCATCAAGCCGAGATGATTGTGTATGGTGCATTGGCGCTGCTTTTTCAGCCTTTTTTCAAAATCGCCCTTGGTCGGACCATGTGGAACATTGTAGATGTGGTGGTTGGGCTGGGACTGATTGCTTCCATTTGGGTGCTTAACAATGAAGCAG
>Ga0265295_1007446_pt1 | contig 12620 bp, 15 predicted proteins | sample Munlansysbiofilm_FD_192503 | JGI IMG/M metagenome (GOLD analysis project Ga0265295, IMG submission 192503) | Leachate microbial communities from a municipal landfill in Southern Ontario, Canada - Methane capture system biofilm | ecosystem: Engineered > Solid waste > Landfill > Unclassified ... | reverse complement strand
TCTAACTGAAAAAATTCTTGAAATGATTTTAATTGAATTTCAAGAAAATCTGGATATTCAGTTTGTTTTGTCGAAGCAAAACTATGTCTTTGATTCTGTATATTTCCCAAGGCTAAAATATTTTAAATTAAAAAGTTAGATGAACGACTATTGTAAAAACCAAGAAATACAGGCTCCTAATTATAAGGAGACCTGTATTAAAATAAGGGGTGATTCTTACTTAACTTCTACCTCAGCACCAACCTCTTCTAGAGATTTTCTTAGTGCTTCAGCTTCGTCTTTGCTTACACCTTCTTTAACAGCTTTCGGTGCAGCGTCAACCAACTCTTTTGCTTCTTTTAAGCCAAGGCTAGTTAGTTCCTTAACCATTTTCACAACAGCTAGTTTTTGACCACCTGCTGCTTTCAAGATGACGTCAAATGCAGTTTGTTCTTCAACTTCTGCTGGACCTGCTGCTGGACCTGCTGCTACTGCTACTGCTGCTGCTGCTGGCTCAATGCCATACTCATCTTTAAGGATACCTGCTAATTCGTTAACTTCTTTAACTGTCAGATTAACCAATTGTTCTGCTAATGCTTTAATATCTGCCATTTTTATTTTTTTTATTGTTGTTTTTGTAATTTTATTTATTATTCGCTTTTTTCAGATAAGGTTTTCACGATACCTGCAATTTTTTGTCCACCATTTGCTTGTAATGCTGAAATAACATTCTTCGCAGGAGATTGTAACAATCCAATGACGTCGCCAATGAGTTCTTCTCTTGATTTAAGGGAGATGAGTGTCTCTAGTTGGTCGTCGCCAATAAATGCTACTTCTTCTACAAATGCTGCTTTAATCGCTGGAATTGCTTTCTTGCCTCTAAATTCTTTGATTAATTTAGCAGGTGCATTTCCATTGTCGCAAAGCATGATGGATGAAGTTCCATGTAGAACTGGATATAATTCAGAGTAATCAACATTGATTTCTTCCAAAGCACGTTTTAGCAATGAGTTTTTTACCATCCTAAGTTTAATATTACGACGGAAACACATTCTACGCAATGCATTGGTTTGTTCAACATTTAATCCCGTAAGGTCAGTTATGTACATGTACTTGTATTCTTGCAGGTCTTGAACTACTGAATTTGTAATTTCAATTTTTCTATCTTTTTTCATTTTTTTTTGACCTTTTAAATTGTAACTGACTTGGGTTCTACCTGAACTCCTGGACTCATTGTACTAGAAACATACATACTTCTGATGTAAGTTCCTTTTGCAGCGGTCGGTTTTAGTTTAATGATGGTTTGAACAAGTTCTCTCGTGTTTTCAAATATTTTTGAATTCTCGAAATTTACTTTTGCAACCGATGCATGAATAATACCGTATTTGTCAACTTTAAAGTCAATTTTACCAGCTTTTACTTCTTGCACCGCTTTGCCAATATCCATCGTTACAGTTCCAGATTTTGGATTGGGCATCAAACCACGGGGACCTAATATTTTACCTAATGCACCAATTTTTGGCATTACACTTGGCATTGTAATGATAACATCGATATCAGTCCAACCTGATTTGATTTTATCAATATATTCATCTAATCCGTAATAATCTGCACCTGCTGCTTTTGCTTCTTCTTCCTTATCAGGAGTACAAAGCACTAACACTTTAACTGTTTTTCCTGTGCCATGGGGTAGTGTTACAACGCCACGAACCATTTGATTTGCTTTTCGTGGATCAACACCTAAGCGGATGTCAATGTCGAAAGAGGCATCAAATTTTGTTGTGGTCATTTCTTTTACTACCTGAATTGCTTCGGTAAGGGAATAAACAGTGTTTTTGTCATATTTTGATAACGCTTCTTTGCGTTTTTTAGATATTTTAGCCATTTTTCTGTTTATTTTTAGTTTTTAGCTAAAGGAAAATCTCCCTTAACTGTGATACCCATACTTCGTGCTGTACCAGCAACCATTTGCATTGCTGATTCAACAGTGAAACAATTCAAATCCGTCATCTTGCCTGTAGCAATTTCCTGGACTTGTTCCCATGTTACAGAAGCAACTTTAGCTCTGTTTGGTTCCGCGGAACCTTTCTTAATTTTTGCTACTTCAACTAGCTGTACTGCCACTGGAGGTGTTTTTAAGATAAAATCAAAAGATTTATCTTTGTACACAGAAATAATCACAGGAATTACTTTCCCTGCAACATCTTGTGTACGAGCATTGAATTGCTTGCAAAACTCCATAATGTTCACCCCTTTAGAACCTAATGCAGGTCCAACGGGAGGTGAAGGATTGGCAGCACCACCTTTAATCTGTAGTTTGATATAAGCTGCTACTTCTTTTGCCATTTTTGTTTACACTTTAAATTATTAATTTATTATAGTTAACCCGTTATGATTCTTTTTCAACTTGCATGAAACTTAATTCTAATGGCGTTTTTCTTCCAAAAATTTTCACCATTACCTTTAATTTCTTTTTCTCTTCGTTTATCTCTTCGATAACACCTGCGAAACTGTTGAAAGGTCCATCAATTACTTTTACGGTTTCACCTATGATGAAAGGGGTTGTGAATTCCTCGTTCATATCCGTAAGTTCATCAACTTTGCCAAGAATCCTATTGACCTCGGCTGGACGCATTGGTTCTGGTGTTTTGTTCGCACCCAAAAAGCCTAAAACGTCAGGAGTCTGACGAAGAATATGGGCTGTTTCACCAGATAAATCAGCTTCGATTAGTACATAACCGGGAAAGAAATTTCTCTCCTTGCTGATTTTTTTTCCTTTTCTGATTTGATACACTTTTTCCGTAGGGATGAGTATTCTAGTTACTAAATGAGAAATATTGAGACGTGATATTTCACTCTCAAGGTAAGTTTTTACTTTGTTTTCTTTTCCGGTAACAGTTCTAAGAACGTACCATTTTTTTTCGATTTCGCTCATTCTACTAAATAGGGTATTTCAGATGTTTATCATAACTTCTTGAATTGTGTTGAGTTAAAACAACTTATACAATTGTGTAATCGTTGAATTTAATACTGTATCCATCAAAAGTACTACTAGAGCAATTATAAGGGAAGCAATGGACACAACTACAGCACTATTTTGCAACTCGTTCCAAGTGGGCCAAGATACTTTATTGAAAAGTTCTTCGTAACTTTCTTTGAAGTAATTTATAACTTTTGTCATTTTGTTTTTTTATCAATATTGCACGGGTGGTAAGACTCGAACTCACAACCAATGGTTTTGGAGACCACTACTCTACCAATTGAGCTACACCCGTTAAAGTTTTGCAAGGGTAAATATTTACCCTTGCAAAAATATATTAAGGTAGAAGTTCAGTTACCTGACCGGCACCAACGGTACGTCCACCTTCGCGAATTGCGAAACGTAGACCCACGTTTAAAGCGATTTCAGATAATAATTGTACTTCAACAGTTAAGTTATCACCAGGCATTACCATTTCAACACCTTCGGGAAGAAAAACTTCACCTGTAACGTCTGTGGTTCTGAAATAGAATTGAGGGCGATATTTGCTATGGAATGGAGTGTGGCGTCCACCTTCTTCTTTTTTCAAGATATAAACCTCAGCTTTGAAGTTTTTGTGTGGTTTTACAGAACCAGGTTTGCAAATTACCATACCACGACGAATTTCGTCTTTGTCGATACCACGAAGTAATAAACCAACGTTATCACCAGCTTCACCGTAGTCAAGAATTTTACGGAACATTTCAACACCAGTAACAACTGATTTTAGTTTTTCAGCACCCATACCTATGATTTCCACTGGATCACTAGAGTTGATTGTGCCTGTTTCGATACGACCTGTAGCAACAGTACCACGACCTGTAATTGAGAATACGTCTTCAACCGGCATCAAGAATGTTTTATCAACATCACGAGTTGGGCGAGGAATATAATCATCAACAGCAGCCATTAGCTCTAAGATTTTTTCAACCCATTTTGGTTCTGAGTTCAATCCACCAAGAGCAGATCCGCGAATAACAGGAATATTGTCACCGTCAAATCCGTAGAAACTCAATAATTCACGAATTTCCATTTCAACAAGTTCTAATAACTCCTCATCGTCAACCATGTCAACTTTGTTCATAAATACAACCAATTGAGGTACACCAACCTGACGAGCTAAAAGAATGTGCTCGCGTGTTTGTGGCATAGGGCCATCAGTTGCAGCTACAACTAAAATTGCACCGTCCATTTGTGCAGCACCTGTAACCATGTTTTTTACATAGTCAGCGTGACCAGGACAGTCAACGTGTGCGTAGTGACGATTTGCTGTGGAATATTCAACGTGTGATGTATTAATGGTAATACCACGTTCTTTTTCTTCAGGAGCGTTGTCAATAGATGCGAAGTCTCTAAATTCTGAATAACCAGCATTTGCTAATACTTGTGTAATTGCAGCCGTTAAAGTTGTTTTACCATGGTCAATGTGTCCAATGGTGCCAATATTAACGTGTGGTTTGGAACGATCAAATTTTTCTTTTGCCATATTATTTATTCAATTAAGGTGTTTTTATATTATTCTTTTTTAGTTTAAAAATGTAAGGTTATTAAATGAAAAATAGAGCCATTGACGAGAGTTGAACTCGTGACCTCTTCCTTACCAAGGAAGCGCTCTACCACTGAGCTACAACGGCACAATGCCTTTGAGCGGAAGACGGGCTTCGAACCCGCTACCTACAGCTTGGAAGGCTGTCGCTCTACCAAATGAGCTACTTCCGCTTTGAGTGGGGAGAGGAGGATTCGAACCTCCGAAGGCGTTGCCAACAGATTTACAGTCTGCCCCATTTAACCACTCTGGAATCTCCCCGTATATATTATTTGAGCCGATGGAGGGATTCGAACCCCCGACCAGCTGATTACAAATCAGCTGCTCTGGCCAACTGAGCTACATCGGCATGCTCTACTAGTTTTTCAAAAAACGCAGTCCCTATTTAATGGGACTGCAAATTTAGAAATAATATTTGATATACCAAACATTTTGTGATTATTTTTCTGAAAATAATGCGATTTATAATCCTTTTATTTTTTCTTTGCTCTTAATCAGTTGTTTACGTAAAGCATCAACGGCATTGTCTGTGGCTTCTTCAAACGATTTTCCTGTTTTTGATGCAAATAAATCATTCCCGCGAATAATTAATTTGATTTCAACGGTCTTGTTTTCTGGTTTATCGACGTTTTCAATTTTTAAAGTCACTTCTGTCCCAAGTACCATATCCGACTTTTTTATCAGTTTGTCAATCTTGTCTTGAATAAAGTCTTCTAGTTTTGAATCTGTTTTGAAATGTAAAGATGTGATTTTAGCGTTCATGATGGCCTCCTTTTTTATGCTCGCGGATGAGCTTGTTTATATATGTTCTTTAATTTTGAAATCGAATTGTGAGTGTATATTTGAGTCGCGGATAAATTTGCATGACCCATAAGCTCTTTTATTGCATTAATATCAGCCCCTTCATTTAATAAATGAGTGGCAAATGTATGCCGTAAAATGTGAGGACTTTTCCTTTGCTGTGTTGTTACTCTTCCCATATGATGCCGTACAATTCTATAGATGCTTTTTGGATACATTTTATTTCCTTTTAGAGTAACAAAAAGATGCTCGATTTGTTTGATGCCAGCGAAAGATTCGTCCCTTAATGCAATATATTCTTTTATCTTTTTTGATAAATTTATACTGATGGGAATAATGCGCTCTTTTTGACGTTTTCCAAAGATTTTTATTTGACCTTCATAAAACGAAATATCATTGTCTTTTATGTTGATTAGTTCAGATAGGCGGATGCCTGTAGAGTAGAAAATGTCTAAAATAAGTTTATCTCTCATTCCGATAAATCCTTCGTCAAAAGAATCGGGGTTTAAAAGTTCATCTGCTTTTGTTACATTAATATAAATAGGAAGTCTTTTTTTTATCTTGGGCGATGAAATGGTCTCCATCGGATTTTTAGAAATTATTTCGTTTTTTTGTAAAAAACGATAATAACTTCGCAAACTTGATAGCTTTCTGCTGATTGATTTTGATTCTATTTTGTTATACGTGAGGTCGGAAATCCATCCCCTAATTTGAATAGAGTCAGCGTCTGCTAAATTGTTTATTTCAAAAACTGAAACTAAATAGTGGGAAAATTGTTCTAAATCAGAAAGATAAGATTTTACAGTTAAAGCCGAACTTCTTTTTTCGGATTCTAAATACTGAATGTAGTCGGGTGATATCATAAAAAAAACCGTAAAATGAGGTGTAAATATACAACTTCATTTTACGGTTTGCAACTAGTAAGTCTTAAAAATGATTAATCAAGATTAGAATAAGTCTTCTCTATGTAAATCGCTTTTAAGCGTTGCTCCCTTTTCAGGATCGATGGTTTTGTGAACTTTTGACGTGCACGTAACTCTTTGACTACACCTGTTTTTTCAAACTTACGTTTCAATTTTTTTAGGGCTCTGTCAATGTTTTCTCCTTCTTTAATGGGAACAATAATCATACTAATACCTCTTTCTTTTTTGATTTGTAATTAAATAATTCTCACATATGAGTTTACAAAAATAGTAATTTTTTGCAACATGGCAAATTATTTCTATAATTTTCTCTCAATGTAGTCTGTAAGTTGAACATAAAGGTGGTATCGGGTGATGCCTCCTGAGATTCCGTGGTCTTTGTTGGGGTACATAAACATTTCGAATTGTTTGTTTGCTTTTACCAATGCATCCGTCAACATCATCGAGTTTTGATAATGTACATTGTCGTCCGAAGTGCCATGAATCAATAAGTAGTTTCCCTTCATCTTTTTTACATGATTAATGGGCGAATTGTCATCGTAGCCATCTGCGTTTTCTTGTGGCGTTCTCATAAAACGTTCAGTATAAATGTTGTCGTAGTATCTCCAAGTTGTTACCGGTGCTACTGCTATGGCTGTTTTAAAAACATCAGCACCTTTTGTTATGCATAAAGTGGACATATATCCTCCGTAACTCCATCCCCAAATTCCAATTCTTTTTGAATCAATATATGGTAAGTTGCCTAAATATTTTGCTCCTTCAATTTGATCCTCTGTTTCATATTTGCCAATTTGCAAGTATGTGCATTTTTTGAAATCCTCGCCTCGTCCTCCCGTTCCTCTATTGTCGACAGATACAATAATGTATCCTTTGTCTGCAAGAATTTGATACCAGAAAAAATCAAAAGCATTCCATTTGTTTTCGACCGTTTGCGATCCAGGACCTCCATAAACATGCATTAAAACAGGATATTTTTTGTTTTTATCAAAATCAGAAGGCTTTATCATCCAGGCGTTCAGCGAAATATCTTCGGATGTTTTGAACGTGAAAAATTCGGGATACGATATTTGATATTTTTTCAGCTTCTCTTTTAAAGCATTATTTGAAACAATATTTCGCACTAATTTCCCTTTTGAATTATATAAATTTACCTCAGGGGGTGTTGTAGAACTTGAGTATGTATTAAAATAATATCCAAATTTTTTACTAAAGATGGCAGAATTTGATCCTTTTTTCTTGGAAATAATTTCTGTTTTTCCATCCATTGAAACGCTGGCAACAACTGTTTCTAAAGGAGTTTCCATCCATGCCGAATAATAAATGTTTTTGCTGATGTCATCTACACCAATAATGTTTTGCACATCCCATTTTCCTTTGGTTAGCTGTGTTGATGCTCCGCCTGAAGTTTCTACCATATATATATGGTTATATCCATCTTTTTCTGAATTTAAAATCATCTGTTTGCCGTCTGAGGTAAAGAAAATATCAGGAACATCAATCCAGTATTTATTGTCCTCTTTATAGATACTTTTTTTATTCGATCCATCATGATGGTATTGAACCAATTCATAATGGTTTTGCAATCTGTTCATAATAAGTACGGTAAGCGTGTTGCTGTTGGGAACCCAATAAAAGCGAGGAATGTATTGGTCGTTTTCACTTCCTGTATTTAGTTTTATTGTTTTTTGCATTGGTATGTCATAAATTAAAACATCTACAATCGAATTGTCTTCGCCGGCTTTTGGATATTTAAAGCGGTGTTCGCTTGGATATAAATTATCCCAAGTGAGCATGTTAAACTCTTTTACTTTGCTTTCGTCAAATTTAAAAAATGCAATTTTATTGCCATCTGGCGACCATTCAAATCCTTTTGTAATGGCAAACTCTTCTTCGTATACCCAATCGGTTGTTCCATTGATGATGTTTCTGTCTTTTCCATCGTTTGTAATTTGAGTAATTTTTTTGCTTGCTAAATCTTTAATGTACAAATTGTTTTTATATACAAAAGCAATATGTTTGTTGTTGGGTGAGAATTCAGCCAAACGGATTTTATCAGTAAAAACAGCCTCTGTAGTTTTGTTTTTAATATCATAAATCCAAAAAAACGATTCGCTGGAACGTCGATAGATATATTCTGTTTCTGTTGAAATTAGCATAAGTTGTTCATCTTTACTAAAACTAAAATCATCAATTCGTCCTACTGATTTATCTGTTTCAGGATTTGTAATTTCACTGCTTCTGGCTATTGTTATTGTCTTTTTTCCTGTTTTAAATTCGTATTTTTCGATAAATACTCCATTTTCCAAGATAGCATAGTGTTTGTCATCGTTCATGGGCGTTACGCTTTGCGCGCGCTCCGGATAAAATGAATAATTCAGCCAAATATCACCCAAATCAACTTTGGATAAGCCTTGTGAATAGCTTGTTGTGAATAAGCCAATAAATAAAACGACGAGTGTGAATTGTTTAATCTTCATTTTTTCTTTAATTTATAGTTTTGCTTCTGCAAATATACTTTTTTATGTTCTATTTTTTTATGATTTCGACCAAAGATGTCATTTTATCGGTAGAAATACTATTTAGTCCTTCTAAGAAAACTCCGTGTTTGGCGTTTTCTTGCAGGCTATTTACTGCGTCTGTTTACGATATAAATGCCTCCCAGTATTAAAATGCCACCAATTATTTGGTTTGTAGTGATCGCTTCTCCCAATATTGGAATAGCCACCAATGCAGTTACAACCGATTGTGCAAGAAGAGTAACCGATACATTTGCACCTTTTAAATGTCCTAAAGCAAAATTGATAGCAACCCAACCTGCAAAATGAGAAACCAATCCCAATCCCACTAAAGACATCCATGTTTGCCTTGTGAATCCTGTAAAAGGATTGCCAAGAGTTAAATTTATGAAGAATAATATGACCACCATAAATAGGATGGAGAAAGTCATAAACGTAATGGTATCAATCCGTTTGCGCGAATCAAGAGTGAATGTTAGATATAATGCATAAAAAAAACCAGCAACGATGGAGAGTACATCGCCTAAATTAAACTGCATTGTTGCCCACGATTGCAATCCAATCAGTACGTTAAGCCCAACGAGAGCCACTAATAATCCATACCAAAATCGGGGAGCCAGCCGCTCACGGAAAACCACCAACGAAATAAGTCCCACCCAAACGGGGGCGTTGTTGGCAAGTAATGTGGCTGTTGCAGCAGAAGTGAGCAGAATGGCCGTATTCCATAGGAATAAATCGAGAGAGAAAAAGAAGGCTCCAATAAATATGAGCCACAAATCGCGTTTTGGAGGAACTTTTGTTCCTTTATAAATCCAAATTGGCAGAATGGCAACGGCCGCAACCAATATTCGATAAAAAGCAGATACCGAACCTGGTACATTTGCTAATTTTACGAAAATTGCTGAAAAACCAATGCAAATAATACCAAAAATTAATGCTATATATACCAGAGATGGGGAGTTGTATAAGCTTTTGATCATGTTTTATTTTTGTGGTGCAAATTTACAAATCAAATTGGTGTTTTGCCAAAAACAGATGAAAATAGTTGGGTATTTCTCAAAGTCAATTATTTACAATGAGCTAAAAGCGAAATTGAACTATATTATTTTTCAAATCGGTGTTATCGTGGAAAGTTGTTTGTTGAATTGAACTATTACAGAAATTTTAATGGTATTATTCTTTATCAATTTCTTTTGTATTGGATTTGTTTAAAGCGTTTTTAGCATTTTGACCCGTCACAATTGATTTTCCAGTTTGTTTTTCAATTTCTAATCTCGCTTTTTTAGCAGCGTAACCACCTTTACGAGCAATATCTTTATTTTCATCCAGTCCTCTTGGCTTTTTTTCTTTTGATATTTCTGTGGTGGAAGCTTCTGCTAACATATTTAAAACCAATTCTAAATTGGTCATATTATCTCTTAAACTTTCCTTTTTAAGACCTTTTAATTTTTTGTATGCTTTTACATCTTTATCTGCCCAAGCTTTTGTTATTTCGTTGGTTAAAATGGCATATTCCAAACCTTCTTTCATGCCCCTTTCTAGCCATTCATCAGTAAGTTCTTTTCTTACTTCAATGCTTTTAAGTCGCTGGTTTATCCATTCTTTCGAATAGCCTTTTGCAAGATAGGTCTTCATAGCTCGGTCGAATGCCAATTCTGGATCTTCGGTTTCATCAATTCTTTCGGATCCAACTTTTGCAAGCCATTGTTTAAATGGTTCTGCTTTTGGCGATGGAACGCTTTGTATTAAACGGAATAATTGTTCTGTATCGGCAACATCGGTAATTCTCATTTTGCCATCAGCTGCTGTCATTTTCAAAGCGTGACAATTCGTCACGGTTTCATTTCCTTCAGCTTTTAGTCTTTGTTTTAATTTTCGCCAATATGCCATTGGGTCAATGCTTTCAGATAATACTCCAACCACATCTACGATTGCAAAATACCATTTTCCCTGTTCTTCATCCCAATGAGTACGAATCTGGGCTTCATTAAAAAGTTTTATGGATTCCTTTTTTGTCATTTTGTTTTTTTCTGTGAAAATACATTTTTTTAAATTACAATTAAAACCTATCAATATGTTTTTGCAATAAAAGTACAACGTATTCGTATTTTATTTACCGTTTTTCCACAAAAAATACAAAAAAACTGAAAATAAATCAGATAAACAAAATCTGAAAATGATTCCAAATTGATAAAACAAGACAAACTCATAAAAATCTCTCTTGATAAAATCGAATAAAATATAAAAACATGTTATACCGAAATGATATGCCTTTTCTCAATTTTTCTTTTTGTGTAAACAAAATACATCGGACTAAATCTCGGATTTATTTCTAGCTGTGCTTCACCTTAGTTCTCGTTTTTTCGGGGCTGGGTGCTGCAAAACGCTTGAAGCGCTGGTTATTAGGCATTGTGCTTTTTCCTCAACCAGATTGCTAATTCCATGCCTTTTTTTGTTTTTTTCATATACCATTTTAAAAACGGGTCAAATATTTTGGGCAGAAAAGTCTGGCAGACATAGTATTGACAATCTGCGATTTCATAGTTGCTTTCCTTGGCGTGTATTTCAAATGCTCTTTTTGAAAACTCATATAAATGGTAGGGTTCATGCATAGGACTTAAATTTCCAACATAGTCTTTTCCTTGTATTCTATAGATGAAATTATAAATTTTATTTGTTAACCAGTCCGAACTTGGAACTTCAATAAACAATAACCCATTTGGTTTTAACCATGTCATAACCTTTTCTATGATTGCCGCAGGTTCATACAAGTGTTCTAAAACGGCTGTAAATAGAATTACATCAAAAGTATTTTCTTCAAAATCACAATCTTCAATCATTGAAAGTTTCAATTTGTCTTTATCAACTCCATTTTTTTCAATCGCTCTTTGAAAAAATGGTTCTGAAGGTTCTACACCAAAAGCATCATATCCATTTTTTTTTTTAGTGCGTTCATTGCATGTCCTAATCCAGCTCCAATATCAAGAATTTTTGAACCTTTAGCAACAGGTTAAATTTGATTCATCCAATGAATAAGTCCGTCTAAATAGTTTTCATTTACATTAAAATATTCAGGCTTCCAATAATTTTCAGGAGGAACACCATAATGGTCATTTATATCATGAGGTATTGGATTTGGAAAAATTAGGCCACAATTACGGCATTTTACAATTGAGGTGGTTATTCCGATTTTTTTATGAGGTTGTAAGCCTTGTGAATTATTGAGCCTCTTACCTAATAATCTAAACTTGTCTGTTTTACAGAATGGACACTCTGTGATTTTTTGATATTTATAGTTCATTTAGTTTCATTTTAGTAACTAGCTGTTCTCGTTTCCTGCATAATGCCTAACGGTTTGGCGCCTTGGCGCAGTGGCGGATTTCGAAGCACAAAACTATCAATGCACCACAAAAGTTGATGCGAGGTAGAATGTTCAATTAACCACGTCACCTGCGATTGAGCCAAACGCCTGTTGCCGGCTGGCGTTCTTTCATTCCACATATTTCAAAAGTTCTCTTACTAGTCGGAACACAGTCGTTGATGATTCTTCGCTAGCTGGACTTGTATGGTCAAAATGATTGTAATTTCTCTCTGCTCTATTTATTGCAAGTTCAGCTCTTTTTCTGCTCGTTTTGTCGTCTATTCCGTCAAGTAATTCAAAAAATCTTCTTCTATTAATTTTGTCCCATTGCCGTCATACGTTACTTTGAATCCTCCCTATACTAAAAACCATTAACAAATCAAGCTAACGAGGGAGAATAATAATAGTGTACATTTGTTCTACTCTTCAAAGAATTAATTTTCGCAAAGGTAGAGTTTCTGCCATAAGTGCAACA
>Ga0265295_1007445_pt1 | contig 12620 bp, 10 predicted proteins | sample Munlansysbiofilm_FD_192503 | JGI IMG/M metagenome (GOLD analysis project Ga0265295, IMG submission 192503) | Leachate microbial communities from a municipal landfill in Southern Ontario, Canada - Methane capture system biofilm | ecosystem: Engineered > Solid waste > Landfill > Unclassified ... | reverse complement strand
TTGCTGATGAAGCAAAAGAGAAAACACATTTGGTTGTTCCTAGAACAGCAAAAGATTTAACTATCAGTATTGGGAGATTCACTTTTTATGGTCATTTAATTGGGACCATTAAGAGTGATCATGTTGAGAAAATCTATATTTTCACTGAAAATGAACATCATGCGGGATTTGAATATCAACATGTTCCATCACTTCAAAAGATCTTTTGTTTCTATATTCAAGGTATTAGTTTTGACTTTGAAAAGAGTGAAGTCTTTCTAGGATTCTATGGACCTAGCTACAATGAGGATTTCTATCCAAACAATAAGACCTCATTTTTTGCCAATGTATCCTATCAGTATAATTATGAGGATGCACCTGATGAAGGATATCATTTTATCGATGATTATGATGATGAACTAATTGAATACATGCCAGAAGATCCGATAAGAGAAGGCTATCAGTTTATGGGATGGTTTAAAGATGAAGAGACATTAATACCTTGGGATTTTGAGATAGATAAGGTACCTGAAAAGATTTATAATGATGGGGTTTATCAATTTGTAGAAACGAAACTGTATGCAAAATGGGGAAATTGATGATTAATTGAATCAAAAATGTAAGAGTTTTGAATGTTTTCTATACAATTAAGTAATTTTGAGGTACAATGAATACAAATAACGACAAAATGATGCAATAGGGGATGTTTGCACAGTTTTTTAGGAATGATGCGACATTTTGTGGTCGCATTTTTTGTTTATATGTTAATTCTATTCGAAATTTGTTTAATATTTCACTTCAACAGTAGATAAAATAAATATATTTGGAGATTATATGGATAAGGAATGGATTAGACTTTTAGGTGGTATTTCTAATTATAGAAAGACAGACAAGTTCAGTACTGACTATGACGCAAGATCAAGATTTAAGAAAGATTTTGATAAGATTGTTAATAGTGCATCTTTTAGAAGATTACAAGATAAAGCACAAATCTTTCCAATTGAAAAAAATGATTTTTCGAGAAGACGTTTGACTCACTCAATTGAAGCAATGGCTATTGCAGAATCTATAGGTTTATACTTAGCTGATTTAATTATTAAACAAGATCAATTAGTAGATTCTGATGAGATTAAATTGATCAATGACATCCCTATGATTTTAAAGTCAGCATGTTTAATACACGATCTTGGTAATCCTCCGTTTGGACACATAACCGAAAAAATCTTGTCAATATATTTTCTTGAGAACAAAGATACTTTATGCATCGACAATAATTTACAACTTCACAATGGTAGATGTGGTGAAGACTGCTTTAAGATATCCGAATTACTTGGAATCTATTATGAAGATTTCGTTAATTTTGATGGTAATGCTCAATCACTCAGAATTGTTGATAAACTTTCTCCTGCAGGTTCTATTATTGAAAATCGAAAGTATGGTATGGATTTATCACAAGTCCTTCTTGCTACTATTATTAAATACCCATTAAAATGGAAAAAAGAAGGCAAATCAAAAAAGCTACCATTTTTTAGATCAGAAATTAAAAAGTATAACTCAATACAAAGTGAGTTAAGATTGAATGATTCGAGACATCCATTAACATATATACTTGAAACAGCAGATGATATAGCATACCACATATCAGATTTACAAGATTCAATAAAGAAAAAACTCGTGACCATAGAGGATTTAGTTTATGAATTAGAAGATATTCAACACACTTCTGATGATGACTTGACGGTTTCCAAGGTTTTAAGTTTGATTGAAAGAGCAAAAAGCGATTATAAAGATACTTATAATGGTGGATTAACAAATGAATCATATGATGACTTTGTCTTTGAAGAAATTCGAGGGTATTTATGTGGTTATTTAATTGAAGAAGCGCAAAATGAATTAAGTAATAAAAATACTTACAATATGTTAAAAAATAATAAATTTGACAAAGAAACGTTATTGCATAAAAATAGCAATTTATTTTATGCTTTATCAAATATTTTAAGGAAAAAAGTTTATTACTGTGATGACATTTTGAAATCGAAAATACGAGCAACAGCGGTCATAAACACTTTGATTGAATTTTACTTAAAATCTATATTCAATTATGACAAGTCCAAGAATTCAAAAAATGAAGATATTTACTCTTTAGGATATCTATCTATATCAAAAAGTTTAAGAGATGTTTGTAATGATGCAATAAACAATACAGACAAGTTTGCAGCAATAGATAAAATAGACGAAGTATACTTAAAAATTAAAAAAGAGATAATCAATAACAAGTATAGAATTGAATCGATATTATCTAGTAAAAATAAAGGATTAATTTCTGTTTTTTATCAGGGAGTTGAGTACTTACTTGGTCCAAAAGAATATGAATATTTTAATCAATCTTTAATTCAAAAACATGAATTAGATAGAACTTTAAAAAAGATCGATTTTCAAAGAAAATATTCACATGAGATTTACTGTAAGATCCAATTAGCCATTGATCATGTTACAGGCATGACGGATAATTATGCATTAGCTAGATATAATGAAATCATGGCAATTTAAATAATTTATAGATTTGACTTTATATAGGAGGGAATAATTTGGAAAAATCAGAAAAAATAATCAATCGACAAGAACAGACACTTGCAAAATCATTGGATATGGTAAAGTTTGCCGAGAGCAAAAATCTTGCATTAATAACATTCAATACAGCAATAATTATTATTGCTAGTCAATTTGTCACTATAGATTTAACAAAATGGTATATGATTGTACCATTAATCTTTTGGGGAATCTCTACAGTAATATTGATTGTAAGTTTCATTCCAATAACAAATCCCAAAAAAGAGAAAAATTACGATAAGAAAAATCTCACATTCTATTCTGACATTAGCGATTACACGAATAGGGAATATCACAAAGATGTTATGGCTAATATTTCAAATGATGATGATTACACAAAGATGATTAATGATCAGATAATGGCAAATGCACGAATTGCTTTAAGAAAATTTAATCTTTTTAAGCTTGCTATAAGATTTCTATTTGTTTTGACAATCTTACTATATCTTGCAGACTGGTATATAAAAGATAAAAAAAGTGTTTGAGAGTAATAAAATATATCATTTGAGACCAGTTATTAGAGAAATTACACGGTAATTATCAAGCAGAACTACATTGCAAACTGCAAAGTATTGTTTAACGAGGTGATTTGATGAGTACAAAAACAGATATACAAAATGCTGTAAACTCAATATTCGAAGGGCATATTAATATTATTGATGTAAGTATAGTTCCAGATATTAACGATGCACGGTTAACATTTGGTTTGACTGGACAGCGATTCAATAATGTTTGTTTTTATATTGATATGCGAGGTTCAACAGCGATATTAGAAAAACATAACGCAAATGTGGTTATTAAAATTCATAAGGCATTCTTTATAACGGTCTTAAAGATTGTCAGATTAAATAGAGGAGAAATTAGGAGTTTTAATGGAGATAGCTTATTAGCATTTTTTCCAGGTAATGACTCGACAACAATCGAGTCTGCGTTAAAAGCTTCAATGCAAACAAAATACATGTTAATGGTTGATGAGAACTGCTTAAAGAATATTGTTAATCGTAAATATAATACTGATATTGATTTTGGAATTGGTTTAGATATTGGTACGACATTAGTAGCCAAAATTGGGCAATCTGGATACAATAATCAGGATTTAATCTGGATTGGATCCAATGTAAATCGCTCAGTGAAGATATCAGACGAAAGGGATTACCCAAATAATATTGGAATAACCGATAGGCTATATAGTAATTTGACAAATCTTGTTAAATATAAACATGGTAGCACAACAAACATGTGGCAAAAGAGTACTTATGTTTATAATCATTCACAAGACGATGTGTATATAACTGGCTATTGTTGGGAAATTGACTAACTGGTATATCTAGAAAAATATGGATGAATTTTTAGGGGGATTGTATGGTAGAACATTGTTACATTTGTGGCTCATCTGATATAAAACGTTATGATCGATTTGGTTATGAATGCAACTTTTGTCAATATAACAGTTTATATGATACGAAAAGGAATCGTTATTCTCTTCAAGAGATATTTATTAAAAATATAGGGTTGTATATAGAATATAAAAAAGATAAATGTAGATACATTACTTTAAATGGCAAGTCACTTAGAAAATATAAGGCCAATGAACTTGATCAGATGAGAAATGACTATAGAAGAATAGTAGCAGAGGGAAATCGCTTTATCTCAAATGAGATAACATATGAATATTTCATAGATTTCATAATGCGAGAGTTCAATCAGTTTGATGTCAAGTTCTACAATAGACAGCAATGTGAAGTGTTTCTAGGTATTAATGAAAGAAAAGAAATAATCAAAAGAATGACAGCAGTAGCTTATGACAACGCTGAATATCTTGTCATTTCTGTTGACATGGTACAATCATCAAATAAACTTAGTGACGTAGAAGAAAACATTAACGATGTGTCTGAATTATTTAGGTATCTCAACGATCAATTTCACGATAAGCTAAAGTATGCATACAACAAGAGGCTTACTGGAGATGGTTTCATCGCATTATTTCAAAAAAAGGATATAAAAAAATTTCTACAACTAGTTTTTGAAATTCATGAAATTGAAACAAGTATTGCAAGTTATATCCATACAAACAAATTAAATATTAAAAATGATTATATTCGATTTGGAATTGCGATTGATGTGTCAAAAGTAATAATTATCTATGGAAAAGAGGATTTACAAATAGGTCTTTCAATCAATCGAACAGCAAAACTATCCAAAATTCATGTGAGAGACAAGTACTATAATGGCATTGCACTAACAACTTTGAGATTTGCAAATTATGCAAGTAAATGGATAGACATATATGATAAAAAAGAAGAACAGTTCAATAAAGCAGATGTCTACTACATAGAAAAAAACGATATAGACAAGGTATTAAGTTTTTTAGACGTTTAATCACTAATAATTATCATTAATTATTAAGTCTACAAAAATTATAGTTAGAAAGAAGGAGAGTAAGATGTCATATAATTACAAAGACGGAAAACAAAGGGTTTTAAATATTTTAAAAAAGGATATTAAAGTTGAAAAAGTAGACACGATACCAGCAACATTGAGTGAATTCACTTATGATAATGCGGTGATTACCTGGGTTTCTGCAATATTTGTTGATTTAAGAAATTCCACTAATTTTTTAGAGAATGGGAATAAAGATAAAGTCACAAAACTACTTAGGGCATATGCATCCGAAATTATAGCCATAATGAACGAAAGCGTGGGTGTGAGAGAAATTGGTGTTCGTGGAGACGGCATTTTTGGTATATTCAGTACAAATTCACAAGAAAAAATCAAGGAAGTCTTACATCTGTCATATTGGATTAATACTTACATGAATATGCTTAATGAGTTGCTAAAAAGTTCAGGTTATGATGAAGTTAAAGCGGGTATTGGGGTTGCAACTTCGTATGATCTGATTGCTAAGGTTGGTAGAAAAGGGACTGGAGTTAATGATAGAGTATGGATAGGGAAATGTGTTTCCACCGCTGATAGGCTATCCAAGATTACAAACAAGGGTACTAAACCTATAGCTATTAATCAATTAACATTCAATAATACAAATGATGTAGATAAGAGTGTATCTAAGTATTTTTCATATGATGAATCAAATAATTGCTATTTTGGTGATGTAATCATGAGTGAGTTCAACAATTGGATTTTAGGTGGTATGAAAGAATAGAAACATAATGAGATTAGTAATTTTCAACTCATGCATCTAAGAAACATCTTGATTTATTAACCATATTATTCTTAATCAGATTACAAAAGATGCTCCTGAATATGTATAAACATTCTATAAATATAGATATAAACTAAGCGCATTTAGAGATAACAATAATAAATTATTTGTCGACAAGATGAACTATCACTCTTCACTTCGGGGACTAAGAAAAGGGTGATGTGGTTACGAACTAAACAGAAGATTCTTGATTTGATATATAAAAGAAGGTTATGATATTGAAACTCCCTAAATATTTAGATATTAGCAGTTATGTAAATAGTGAAGGAAAACAATAGGAGGAACTATATGGATTGGTTGGATTTAGTTTTTGGATTAATAGGATTAATTATAGGTATTTTTGGAACTCTTTCAATTCAAAGGGTGGTGATTCAAAAGAATAAAACAGGAGACAATATATTTAATGAAGGATACTCATCTAATGATGTCACAAAGATAATAAAGGCTATAAATGAGTTGGAAGATGATCAAATCAAACAAGTTAAAGATGCTTTGCTCGAAGAATTTAAAAACAGACCAAGAGTTTTTACAGGTAGTGAAAGGCCTGAAAATCTACAAGTTGGAGACATTTGGTTTCAAGAAATAAAAGCCGATGAAAAACAGTAGAAATACTTGAAACCATTAACACATGATATTCATTCACGAGGTGATTTATTCACAATTAATTGATCCCATGTATCACAGTTTTTGTTTGTATAAGGATACATTTAAACTATTCTTTTACGCAAACAAAATAAATAAAATGTCCCAAAATACTTTGACATTGTCCCAGGATATGTTAATATGTATTTGGAGTGATAATATGAAAAAAAGGAATGTACTTAATCTGATTAAATATTATTCAGAAAAGAATGACTTACAGTTCAAAAACGAAGCTATGGAGATTGCGCGTTATTTTGATAAAGTTGGGGACTATCAATTATCAGAGTATATTATTGCATTAATTACCAACACAAACACATTTGTCCCTCAAAATGAATCGTTTGAGGGTTCTTTCTTTAGACGCATCGAGTTGATAAATGAACCACTTCCATTACCTCAGGCTATTACAGACGATATTTTGGGAATAATTAATGCAATAAAGCATAATGCTGGGGTTAATAAGTTTTTATTTCAGGGGTCACCAGGAACGGGAAAAACTGAAACTGTTAAACAAATCGCAAGACTTCTAGAACGCCAGTTATATATCGTTGACTTTAGTGCATTAGTCGATAGTAAACTCGGACAGACAGCTAAAAATATGACATCCGTATTCGATGAAATAAATATGTTACCATACCCTCAAAGTATCATTATTTTATTTGATGAAATTGATGCTATCGCTATGGATAGAATCAATAATAATGATCTACGAGAAATGGGGCGTGTAACGTCCACTTTACTTAAGGAACTAGATAAACTAAATGATCAAATAGTATTAATTGCAACTACAAATCTATATGATAAATTTGATAAAGCACTAACTAGAAGATTTGATTCTATCATTGATTTTAATAGATACACCAGAGATGAATTAATAGATATTTCAGAATCAATACTTAATAGTATGCTAAAAAAATTTAAAAATGTTAGTCGAGAAATGAAACTATTTAAAAAAATTATTAACCAAATGGAGTATATTCCATATCCAGGTGATTTAAAAAATCTTATAAAAACATCACTTGCATTTAGTAATCCAGATGATGAATATGATTATTTGAGGAGATTAATAAAAAACGTAATTCCAAATAGCAATGAATTAACGCTAAAAAATCTTAGTGCAAAAGGATTTACAGTTAGAGAAATAGAATTATTAACTGGGATTTCCAAGAGTCAAGTGGCTAGAGAGATAAAGGAGTAGATAGAGAATGAACGAATTATTACAATTAAAAGGACCATTTACTCAAAAATCACGTACAGGCAATGTTGGAGCGCCTCAACTTAGAAAAAAATCTTATGTTGAGGTTGATCACCTAAAAGCACTTTATGATAACTTATTAGGAATGTTCAAGTTTTGGTCAAAAGAAAAATTATTTGACGGTGCATTAATCAGTGCGTACTACATAAAACTTGCCGCTAAAAGCAATAGATTATCAATTCTACTATCTGGGGATTCAAAAACACCAGATGAAACAATTGTTGGAGTGAGATTTTCAGATGACATTGATGAAAAACATATTATTACCCACTTTGTTTCGCTAGATGTAATTGCAAGGACAATGGAACTATTATCTAAAGCGATAGCAGTAGTTGATAAAGAATTTAAAGGTATTGTAACTGATATAGTATTCAACCAAAAAAATAATATAGATCGAATAAGTTTTGAAAAATATGGGATTGCGAAAACTACATTTCAAAAAGTAATTGTGGATTCATCTTATATTGAAAAATTTGACGTTCAATATAACATGTTTGATTTAACTAAAGAATCAATAATAACTATATATGAAACCAATAGAAATTCACGTGATATTTTAAAAGATATAGGTATAACTATATTTAACACAAGAATTCTTGACAATACAACATTTTTACTTGAAAAAGATCAAATTGAAAACTTAATTGAGAAGGCACCGTTTTTAATTGCTATGGCGACTGAAGATTTGTCTTTATTAATGCCATCTGATTTTGTAGAATCGAGAAGAGAACATAAAAATTACATAGCTTCTCCAACTAATGAACCAGTCATTGGAGTAATTGATACATTATTTGCAAATGACGTGTATTTTTCAGAATGGGTTGAATATCATCGGGTTATTGATGAGAATATAGAGGTATCACCAAGAGATTACACCCATGGAACAGCGATTACATCAATTATTGTTGATGGCCCAAGATTAAATCCAAATTTAGAAGATGGATGTGGAAATTTTAGAGTAAGACATTTTGGTGTATCAACGAGTAATGGATTTAGTTCGTTTTCAATTATAAAATCTATAAAAGAGATTGTTAATAAAAATAAAGACATAAAAATCTGGAATCTATCTCTTGGTTCAAACGATGCAGTCAACAACAACTTTATTTCAGTTGAAGGAGCTATCTTGGATCAAATTCAGTATGAAAATGATGTTATATTTGTTATATCAGCCACAAACAGAAATCCAAGTGAACCTATGAGAAAAATAGGTTCACCAGCAGATTCCATTAACTCATTTGTTGTTAGTTCTGTAGATAAAGAAAATAATCCAGCTCCTTATTCAAGAGAAGGAATTGTTCTATCCTTTTTTACTAAACCAGATGTCGGTTACTACGGTGGGGTTAAACCAGAATTTATTCATGTTTGCGAACCTTTAGGATTAGCAAAAGTCAGTGGAAGCTCATTTGCTGCACCTTGGATTTCTAGAAAATTGGCGTATTTAGTTAATATTTTAGGGTTGAATCGAGAAGTTGCGAAGTCATTAATATTAGATGCTGCCATGGGATGGGATTGCAATAAATATTTAAAAAATCTACCATTTATTGGACATGGAATTGTTCCGATTCATATCAATGATATTATTTATTCGCCAAAGGATGAGATTAAATTTGCTGTATCTGGGGTTTCTGAAAAATATGACACATATAACTATAAATTCCCCGTTCCTTTAAATAAAAATAAATATCCCTATTTAGCAAAAGCGACGTTGTGTTATTTTCCTAAATGTTCAAGAAACCAAGGTGTCGATTATACAAATACTGAACTAGATTTATACTTTGGCAGACTGAACGGTGATACAATTAAATCCATCGATAATAATAAGCAAAGTATTGATGATGAACCTCATTTTATTAATGAAAAAATAGCCCGCAAGGAGTTCAGAAAGTGGGACAATGTTAAGCATATTCAAGATGAAGTTAAAGATAAACCTCTAGCTAGAAAATCATATGACAATAAGTTTTGGGGTATGTCTATCAAAACTAAGGAACGTTTAAAGAGTAGAGATGGAATTGGAATTAGATTTGGGGTAGTCGTGACCTTAAAGGAAATTAATGGTGTTAACAGAATCGACGACTTCATTCAATTATGTAATTTAAATGGATGGTTAGTTAATAAAATAAATGTACAGAATAGAATTGATATCTATCAAAAAGCTGACGAAGATATTGAATTCGAGTAATAATGGAGGAAAAGTATATGGTAAGAAAAATAAGATCTGATGCAACAGTTGGTACAGTTGAAAAAACTCGAGGACTCCCGCCAGGAACCATAAGAAACCAAAATGGTAGAGACACTCGAAGTGATAAAAAAGTAGAAACCATTAGAAAAGAATCAAACAAAAAGTAAAACTAAATAATTAATTCTATCACTACTCATAGGCTGGTCAATTGACTAGCCTATTTTTTCACTATTTGTTAAAGTAATGAGTATGGATAGTCATGAAAGCTATTAAAGCAATCAATTCAATAAAAGAATATATCATCTATAGTTAGGTAAATGTGTTATCATAATGTTAATAAGATGTTACAAGGAGATATCCATATGACATATTCAGAACGCATTAAACAACTTCGCGAAGCTTTGCTATTAACTCAAAAAGAGTTAGCAGAGCTTTTATCAGTTTCTGTTATTACAGTTAATCGTTGGGAAAACAATAAATTTGAACCCACAATGAGAGAAAAAAGAAAACTTGTCAAATTATTCAAAGACAATGGAATAGGAGAATAACATCATGAATAAACAGCAACTTGCCTCAAAGATTTGGGAATCAGCAAACAAAATGAGATCAAAAATTGAAGCCGGGGAGTATAAAGACTATATTCTAGGTTTCATGTTTTATAAATTTTTATCTGATAAAGAACTTAAATACCTAAAAGAAAAAGGTTATACAGATGAAGATATTAAAAACTTGTCAGAAGAAGATACTGAAACAGTGGGATTTATTCAAAAGAATGTTGGTTATTTTATTTCACATGAAAATCTCTTTTCGACATGGATTGATAAAGGTTCCGATTTTAATGTAAGTGATGTCAGAGATGCCCTAAGTGCATTTGGTCGTCTTATCAATAAGACATATAAGAAAGTTTTTGATCGGATATTTAACACTTTAGAAACCGGACTCAATAAATTAGGTGGTTCAGCGGCTGAACAGACTAAAGCTATTAGAGATCTCATTCAACTTCTAAAGATTATTCCAATGAACGGAAAACAAGATTATGACATTTTAGGTTTTATTTACGAATATCTTATTAGTAACTTTGCTGTTAATGCTGGTAAAAAAGCGGGAGAGTTCTATACACCACATGAAGTATCACTATTAATGTCAGAAATTGTTGCTCATCATCTTAAAGATAGAAATGAGATTAAAATCTATGACCCAACCAGTGGTTCAGGATCGCTCTTAATCAATATCGGCCATTCTATTTCTAAACATATGATTCATAAAAATAAGATTAAATACTATGCTCAAGAGCTTAAAGAAAACACATATAATCTTACTCGTATGAATTTAGTCATGAGAGGTATTCTTCCTGACAACATTATCGTTAGAAATGCAGACACTCTTGAAAGTGACTGGCCATATTTTGATGAATCAGATCCACATGGAACCTATGATCCTCTTTATGTTGATGCTGTAGTATCAAATCCTCCTTACTCACAAAAATGGGATAGAGAACATAAAGAATCAGATCCTCGTTATGCTGATTTTGGTTTAGCCCCAAAATCTAAAGCAGACTATGCTTTTCTTCTACATGATTTGTTTCACGTTAAACCAGATGGCATCATGACCATTGTTTTACCTCATGGTGTTTTATTTAGAGGTGGAGAAGAAAGGGAAATAAGAAAAAACCTAATCGAAAAAAATCATATTGACGCTATTATTGGATTACCTGCAAATATTTTTTATGGTACGGGTATTCCTACCATTATCATGGTACTAAAAAGAGAAAGCAAAAAAGATAACAATATTTTGATTATTGATGCATCTAAAGGCTTTGCTAAAGTTGGTAATAAAAATCAATTAAAAGCATCAGACATTAAAAAAATCACCGATACTGTCATTAATCGTGAAAATATTGATAAATATTCAAGGATTGTTAGTATCGATGAAATCAGAGAAAATGATTACAATTTGAATATTCCAAGATATGTAGATTCATCTGATGATGCTGAGTCATGGGATTTATATTCATTAATGTTTGGTGGTATTCCTAATAAAGAATTAGATACGCTTGATAATTATTGGAAAGCATTCCCCACTTTAAGAAATGATTTATTTAATAAAATCAATGGTAGTTACGTTTCATTGAAGAAGGATGACGTTAAACATGTGATTAATGAGAATAAAGATGTGAAAGCTTACTTAGAGCACTTTAACAATGCATTTGGAGATTTGAATCAATTTTTAGACATTCGATTAATTGATCATATGATGACACTAAATATTCCAAACGAAGAACAAGAAATCAGTCAAGAAATCTTTTATAGACTTGAATCATTTTCATTACTTGATAAATATGAAGCCTATCAAGCATTAGAAGATGAATGGGTGAGAATATCTATCGACCTAGAAATCATTCAATCAGAAGGATTTGAATCAGTTAATAAGGTTGATCCTCACATGATTATCAAAAAGAAAGATAACAAAGAAGAAGAAATTCAAGATGGCTGGATGGGAAGGGTTATTCCTTTTGAACTTGCTCAGAAATATTTATTGATTAAAGACTTAAATAGTTTGAATAATAAAGAGAAACGTCTTGAAGAAATATGTTTTGAGTTACAAGAGATTTTTGAATCGATAAATGAAGAAGAAAAAGAACTCGTTTTTAATGATAATGGAGATACATTAGATATTAAGAAAATAAGAGAAGTCATTAAAGATCTTGATGAGGATTTAGGTGATGAAGAATCACT
>Ga0265295_1007444_pt1 | contig 12621 bp, 9 predicted proteins | sample Munlansysbiofilm_FD_192503 | JGI IMG/M metagenome (GOLD analysis project Ga0265295, IMG submission 192503) | Leachate microbial communities from a municipal landfill in Southern Ontario, Canada - Methane capture system biofilm | ecosystem: Engineered > Solid waste > Landfill > Unclassified ... | reverse complement strand
GATAGTTTCTTTCGGCAAGTATCGTTTCAGGAGCTTGGCCATTGAGAAAAATACAGAAATTTTTGAAGGGACAATAAGGACGCCTGACTTGTTTGTAACCATTATCCGGTTTGCCATGCTCCACGGTGCTTCTCCCGATAACTTGCCAACACCTGAACCTGATACCAATATAACAAAAGTTACCATAAAAATCAATAGCTTTTTAAATGTTAATAAGAATTTTTCGAGAAATCACCATAAACTAACCATGGAGGGCGTATGAATCGAAAAGCGGTTCGAAACAGTCGGTCTGAAAAAAATGAAGATTTTTTTCAGAGGAAACAACTTTTTAACACTAAACTATTACTCAACTGTCAGCAATGACAATCGAAGGAGTCGAAATGTATCGCAAGGAAATTGTTCTCCGCCGGCATCCGGACAACCCGATCATATCCCCGCTGGATTTTCCGGATGTGGACGCGGTATTCAACTGCGGACAGACGATGTTCGAAGGCAAAACGCTGCTGCTGTTGTCGGTGTGCCCTCGCGACGGCATGCCGCGTCTGCATGTGGCCACCAGCGAGGACGGGGTGAAGTTCGACATCGAGCCGGAACCGTTCATCACGCAGGACGATACTCCGATGCCCTGGCGGGACATGGATACCTGGCCGATTGATCCGCGGGTAACCAGAATAGATGACGTTTACTATATTGTCCGCCCGATCCAGGGGCCGGCCTGCATCCTGCAAAAAACCACCGACTGGAAGACCCACGAATTCATCGAATGCATCGCTCTGCCATGCAACCGTGTGGCATCTCTCTTTCCGGAGAAGATCAACGGTTTATACTATCGCGTCGACCGTCCGTTCAACATCCGCACCGGCAGCATGTGGATTTCCAGTTCGCCCGACCTGATTAATTGGGGCAGGCATCGTCCGTTGGCGAAGGCGCCGTTCTCGAGTTGCTGGGCGGTGGATAAAATCGGCCCCACTCCGCCGTTGCGTACTCCCGCCGGATGGCTGATGATCTTTCACGGCGTCTTGACCTATGCGGGCGGCGGACGCTATTCACTCGGCGCGATGTTGATGGATATCGACGACCCGTCGCGGATTATCGGACACAGCAAGGGTTGGATACTCACGCCGGACGCGCCCTACGAGTTCATGGGCAACTGTCAGAATTGCGTTTTCAGTTGCGGTGCTATCGCCGATGTTGAAAAAGACCTCATTCGGGTATACTATGGAGCTGCAGACACCTGCATCGGCCTGGCAACCGGCAAGCTCAGCGAGCTGATCGAACTTTGCTTGCGTGACGATAAAGCGTGATTTAATGCCTGCGATCTTTACCAGTACGTTATAACCGGAAAAAACAGGAGTGCTGCCTATGATGTTTCGATAGCTTTACAGAGCACGGCGTGAGGGCGCCGGTGTTCCATCGCGTGACACTCGCGAAACGGAAAAAAGCAAGTAAAAGTTTAGTCTCATAAAGTTGAGTAGGAAATCACGGGTGCTGCGACAGTGCCGAGAGCAAGCAAAATTGGACAGGTAAAGAAAAAACGGAAAAAAGTTTCACGGTAACAGAAGCGAAAATCATGACGAAAAAGCAACAAAACAATCATCCGGGGACAGGATACCTCACCGAAATCAGAACCATGATTTCAGGCTCGCGGGTTATTTTCGGGTCATACTGCGGATTATTATTGAAGAATTGTCCTTGTCATGGCGCTTCCGGCATTGCCCGGCGCAAAAAACGCTCCAGTAGCGTGGAGGACGCGTTATTGCCCATTATTGCCATCAATACTTTAATCGGGTTCAACGCTCGTAATTTGGCAGTCCGGAGCATGGTCATGATGATCGAGACGTTGCGTTTGCCCCTTGCGGTCATATTTCCGAAGATTATTTTTCTGAACAAGACTGAGTTCCTGATGCCTTGTTCGGCAAAGTTATTTGTGGGATTTGCAGCGGGATGTTTGAGGAACACAAAAAGCTCGTCCTTGAATTTGATCAACCGCTTGCGGATGTTATCTGTTTCATGGTGTTCGAGTTCTGAATGGGAGCGTAATCCCTTGAAGCGTCTGCGAATTTCCTTGCAGGCGGAACGGTATTCCTCATCGCTAAGAGCGGGGTGCATGTTATGAAGAAATATAGCATCCTTGAACAATTCTTTGGTGTTCGTAAGGAACGTTCTGGCTTCCGGCGCGAGGGACTCGTCTTTGAGCAAATCCCTGATGTCTCCCAGGATGTGCCTGAGACATTTCTGTTTGGCAAAAGCTCCAACCTTGTCTCGGTAAGCACTGTAAAAGTCACTGATCAGAATACCGTTGTAAAATTCACCGAGGTGGTCGATGACAACCTGCGAACCTCGGCTTTCGTCAATATGAAAAAATGCAATATTCGGGTTGGTGAAAATCCAGAGCCAGTCGCGCTTCCAGCCGGTTTCGTCAACGTGAATAAAAGAAGTTTTTCGCAAGGACTGTTTCAATTCTTCGTACACGGGTGCCGCTTTTCCCGCAAGCCTGTTGTCGAAACCGACAATCGAACTGGGTACGACAGTCAATCCGCAAAGATATTGCAATGCCCGTTGAACATCGTCATAAGAAGCCTTGATCTCATAGCGCAGAAAAGCCGCCTTGGCTCTGGCATCCGGCCCGATAAAGGCATTGGGAATTTCATTTGCGCCCCAGCCATGAACAACCTGCCCGCAATCGGGACACCAGTAATAACAGTGAACAAAACATGTCGCGGCAAGCTTGCCGTCCTCAAGGTCTTCCTGGATATGTTCAGTCGTGTGATTGCATGGCGAAATGTTTTCACTGTTGCACAGCGGACAGCGGTCAAGGTAGACATCAATGGTTTTATCGGCTTGTTCGGGTTTTCTGCGGAACCATCCCGGATGACCCGCCGGAGCGCCAAGCTTTTTAGTGGTCTCGGTAGTTTCTTTGCGTTCATATTTAGTGAAAGGGTCCTTAAGCGCGTCGGAAAGCTCTGTTTTGAGTCGGGAGTTAACGTCCTCAAGTTCCTTGATCCGTTCTTGAAGCTTAAGGGCTTGGTAGTTGCCAATGTCCATCGCAAATTCAAGTTCGTCGACCCGTTTGCTCAGATAGTTTCGTTCGGCAATAATTGTTTCAGGAACTTGGCCATTGAGAAAAATACAGAAATTCTTGAAGGGACAATAAGGGCGTTTGACTTGTTTGTAACCATTATCTGGTTTGCCATACCCCATGGAGTTGCCTCCGATGAATCAATGAAAACATAAGTTCTGGTATAAGTATAACAAAGATTGCAATAAATGTCAACAGTTTTTTAAATGTTAATGAAAAATTTTCGGGAAATTACAACAACTTAACAATGGAGGTCGCATGAATCAGAAAACAGTTTGAAGCTGTCGGGTCGAAAAAACAAATTTTTTCATCGCTGGAGGTTTAACAAAAAAATGAAGAAGTTGGTGTAGATGAGCTTTTTCAAAAGGATTCAGTAATTTGACCACAGAAGGAGAAATGGTAAATGAGAGTACTACAACATCAGACTGACATGCCCGAAAAAAGTCAAAACTTTTTCGGGGGACGCAACTTTTTGAAACTAAACTATTACAAAAGCAATACCGGGTGGAGTGCAAGTCCGTCGCGGAGCCAGGACACAGGCGATATTATCTGAACAGCGGGAATTGGTCAACGTCGTTATTAACCCGGATGGCGACCAGTCTTGAAATTCCCAGGAACTCAAACGGAGGTTTGTCGTGAAAATGAAGTTAATGTTAGGTTGCGCAATTGCGTTATCGGTAGTGGCCACTGCTTACGCAGCGACATTTCAGGAGGTTTACAACAAAGGGATGGAAGAATTTCGCGCCAGGAAGTTCGAGGAGGCCGAAGCCACCTTGGCGGAGGCGGTAAAGCTGGCAAAAACAGCCGTCGAAATTCGCGACGCTTTCTCAAACTACCTCAGAAGCATGTATCAGCAGAAAAAATATAAAGAGATTGTCGATATCGCGAAAAGTACTTTTGCCGACGAGGAGTCGACGGGCGGACAAAAGCTTTTTGCCGCCAACTACGCCATCCAGAGCTGCAAGAATCTCAGGAGATTTCCAGAAATGGAAGAGTGGGCCGACAAACTGATGGAACTAAACGACCCAGGTTCTTTCTGGTACAATTACGGCGTCGCGTCGAAAGGCAAGGCGTTGCGGCGACAGAACAAGCCTGCCGAAGCACTGGAATTGCTCACCGAGGATGCCGTTTTCATTATGCATCCGCAACATCAGGACAAGGCGATTCTGGAACGCGCCCATTCCCGCAGGGCAGTCAGACAGTTCTCCGAAGCTGCCGACGATTATATCAGATCCTTTGAACTCGCAGGCGGCGCCCCCTGGCGTAAAGATATCGCGGTCGGCTACGCGATTGAATGCCTCACGGAGTCGGATCGGATGGACGAAGCCGCTCCCTGGGTCGCAAGAATCGACAATGTCGGCAGCAAGTTCTGGAGATGCTTCGCTCACATGCGAGCCGCCCAGCTTCTACAGAAGCAGGGAAAGCTGGCTGAAGCAAAGGCTCAATACGAAGCGGCAATCAAGGACAACGACTACTGGTGGAAAAACAGCAGCGAACAACAGATTTCCGCAATCGACGAGCAGTTGTCGGAATAACAAAAACGCGGTCGCGCAGAAACACGCGCTTTCGGATCAGAGGGAATCGATGAATTCTGCCAGGGTCTTCCAGTAGGCCCGGCCCGCCGCCCACATCACGTCGTTGTGGCGCGCCGAATCGACCCAGAAGTGCATTTTGGGCGAAGCGGCCCGGTCGTATAGCGCCTTGCCGTGATGGAACGGGATGATCTCGTCGCGTCGTCCGTGAATAATCAGCACGGGACACGAAACCGAGGCGATTTTGCAGATATTGTCGAATTTGTCGATGGGAAACATCTTTATCCGGGTCAGGACGCGGAAGGCTGAAGTGAACGCGCTTTCCAGGACGAGCGCGCCGACCGGTCTGGTCGCCGCCAGCTCCACGCTTGGCCCGCCGCCGACCGATCTTCCGAAAACAACGATCTGTTCAGGCCGAAGCTTTTCGTCTTCTGTCAAATAGTCGTAGACCGTCATGATATTCGCGTAGGCGGCTTGTTCCGACGGCGCGCCCGTACTCATGCCGTATCCGCTGTAGTCATAGGCGACAACCGCGTAGCCGTGCGCTTTGAATGCCTCGAGCACCTCGCCCAGTTCTCCGATATCCTCGGCATTGCCGTGGCTGTACAAGATGGTATACCGCGCATCCGGATTTCTCACATGGCGCACGCATACCTGGTTTCCGTCATGCATGGGCAGGAGAAAAAACGGTTCGTTCAGGGTATACGAGGCGGGGCGGGGCAGAAAAATCATCCTGTCGGCAAATAGAATGCCCAGCGCCAGACCTGTTCCATAGACCGAACCGACAACGAATACAACCGAGCGAAGCGCTCGCTTCCAGACATGCTTCCATTTCATACTGCTACCTCGCGGGTTTTCGGCAAGGGACGTGGAAATTGCCAAACTACCATGTTACTGAATCCGTGATAAATTGGATTGTAATTGTTGCTAAAGAGCTTATTTACAATTGATTATAGTAATTTTTCAAATTCACCCATAGGGTCAAACAGAAAATTCAAGACAATTTACCCGCCGGGGAAATTCATTGCGGCGCATCTGCCTCGTTGGCTGCAACTTGCAGTATGTCGATACAGCAGCGTCTTGCCGCCTCGCATCTGCGCCGCACTGAATTTCTCACGGATCCAGGATGTTGTTCGTTGTCAGTGAGGCGATAGCCGAACGGTTGTCGTCATCGTAATCGACCTCCGACAACGATATGGTATGTTAACCAATGCTGATACCCTTGTAGAGCATGCATTGATTTCACCCTTGAGCCACTTGCAAAAGTTCGCGTGTGCCGCGCGGCACACGCGAACTTTTGCAAGTGGCTCCCTTGTTTTATTTTGCCCGCGCAAAATAAAATTACAAGTTGCAGAACACAGGATTGATAATCCGCATTTCCGAATTAAGGTGCGTTCTTGTGTAATTGACGTGCTGAGGCGCGACGCAACCGGAAACGCGAAAGACACCGAAGAACATGAGAAGCAAAAAAGAAATTTTCGGCTGGGCGATGTTTGATTTCGCCAATCAGGCCTATACGCTGCTGATCACCACGGTCGTGTTCGGGGATTTGTTCACCCGGATTATCGTCGGGGACGCGCCGGATTTCAAAAAGGGCAATCTGCTCTGGAGCCTGGCGCTGGCGATCAGCTATATGATGGTCGTCTTGTCGGCGCCGGTCTGCGGCGCGATAATGGACTATTCGGCTTCGAGAAAGAGGTTTCTTTTCGGAAGCTACATTCTCAATGTGTTTTCGACCGCCGCGCTTTATTTCGTCGCGCCGGGCATGCTGAAGCTGGGAGTGATACTTATCATCGTCTCGAATTTCTCCTACTCGATCGGCGAGGCGTTTATCGCCAGTTTTCTGCCGGGACTCGGCAAGCCCGAGGAACTCGGCAAAATATCCGGGTTCGGCTGGGCGATGGGCTATGTGGGCGGCATGTTTTCAGCCGTTCTCGTCCTCGCTCTGCTTGGCGATGTCTCGTACGAGAACTTTGACCGGATACGGTGGGTTGGTCCCTGGGCCGGGTTCTTTTTTCTGGTTGCCGCGGTCCCGACATTTCTCTGGGTGCGGGAAAGGGGAACTCCGCGACCTCTGCCGGAGGGACGGAGTTATCTTGCCATCGGCGCCGACAGAGTCGTCCACACCGTGAAGAGCTTGAAAAGGTACAAGGACATGGGAATAACGCTGCTCTCCATGTTCTTCGCCATGTGCGGTATCTATGTGGTGATAACCTATGCCTTCATATACGGGGCGCAGGTGGTTGGCTGGGAAGAGTCGGTACGGACGCTGATGTTCATCACGGTTCAGGTCACGGCCGCGATAGGAGCGATTGTTTTCGGTTTTATCCAGAACCGCATCGGAGCAAAGCAGACATACCAGATCACGCTGCTGATGTGGATCGGTTCTATCCTGTTGATATTTCTCACGCCGTGGCTTGGCGGTTTTATCTCTTCGCTGCTGAATCTCGAGTCGCCGATTCATCCGCAATATATATTTCTGACGGTCGGGAGCCTGGCTGGCTTGAGCCTGGGTTCATGTCAATCGACAACACGGGCGCTGGTCGGACTGTTCGCGCCGCAACATCGAACTGCGGAATTCTTCGGCTTCTGGGGAATGTCGCTCAAATTCGCCGGGGTTTGCGGCGTGCTGTTCATCGGCGTTCTACAGGTCGTTCTGGGACTCCGGCTGGCGATTCTTTTCTGCGCGCTGCTTTTCGCAGCCGCGCTCGTTCTCAGCAGACCTCTCGATGTGAAAAGAGGCATGACGGCAGCGGCGGAAGATTGAAATAATATAGAGCCACTTGCAAAAGTTCCCGTGGCCGCGCGGCACGCCATTTTGGATGCGAGGCCGCGCCGATACGGAAGCGGGCATACCAGTCCGCTATGTCCCGACCGCTTCGGCGTGGCATTCGCGCCAAAAGTGTTTGCCGCCCAACGGGTTGTGGCGGAGGCCGGAGGAGGAGGGACGGGCTCCTGTCCGTCCTGAATACGAGGTTGCGCGGGAGCGCAACCCTCCGGCGCGCCAGAGGCGCGGGAAAGCGGCGCGGGGGCGTCGCACTCCAGAGCGGCTTCGCCGCGCAAGAAACCGATGCGCAGCATCCCTGGAGTGCGAACCCCCTGTTTCGCTTTGTTTTTACCAGCCATCCCGTCGTTGTCGTTGTCAGCGTAGCGGTTGTCGTCATCGTAACCGGAGAACAAGAGAAACCACTAATCGGCACTAATGAAACACTAATGGGGGAGGAGAGTTTCTCACACAAAGGCACAAAGGCACAAAGAGGAGAATGGGGAGACTGGCCACGAATGACACGAATCGCACGAATTGACACGGAAAAGGGAATATGAAGCATTGTGTCGTGAATTTGTTTTGCGGGTCGCAAAATAAAATTCACGACAGGTTTTTCTACATCTAAAGTTTTCCTGTTTTTTTATCTTGTTTTTTTCCCTTGCGGCGGAAATCCGCCCGCCACGGCCATTGAACTTTTCCGGCACCCTGGCGCTGAAGCAAAAAAAATCGAATTTTTTTCACAGCCATCCCGTAAAAAGTTGAGAATTTGACAAAAAAGAGGATCCATGCTACCTTTTTCTCTGCGAAAAGTCAAAGGAGAAACACATGGATCCTCAAAAAAGTAATATGACGGTGCTTGCCCAGATAGTCAAGCAGATTCCGGCAAAAATCATTGATTCTCTCGCAAAAAAGTTCAGGATTCAGACGAGGGCCTTTAGTCCGACCAGTCATGTGGTGACGCTTTTGTATGAGCATCTGGCGCACTCATTGAGCCTGAATGATGTCTGCGACAGTCTTCAGCACCACGCAGGGATTTTGAGTCAAATCCGACGATGCACTCCTCCTACGCGCAACGGATTGTCCTATGCCAACCGGAATCGCAATGCGGATATGGCAGAGGAACTTTTCTGGTATGTGTATAACGACCTGAAGTCATCCCATCCTGCGTTCTTCACCAGCAGTCGAAGTTATCCGGGACTGCCGCATCGAATCAAACGGACGCTGATGGCTTTTGATTCGACAACGATCCAGTTGACGGCGGACAGTCTTGATTGGGCGAAGCATCGCCGGAGGAAAGCGGCGGCCAAAATGCACACCGGACTCAACATGCAGTCCTTTCTGCCGGGTGTGATTATCGTGAAGAGCGCAAAAGACTCCGATCCCAAGACCGCACCGGAACTTTGTGCCGGGCTTCAGGCAGGAGAAATCGCCGTCTTCGACAAGGCATATGTGGATTTCAAGCACCTCAATGCGCTGGATGAGCGAGGTATTTTCTGGGTAACGCGCAAAAAGGAAAACATGGCCTATGAAGTTATGGGACAGCATACGATTCCACCCGGGGAGGACGCTGCCGATCCCACGCAGAAAGTTATGGGACAGCACCGGAAATCCACGCTCAAATCAGCCGGTGGGAAGAGACCATACGTTCGAAAGAAGATCCGCATCATCAGTGACGAAAGAATCCGTCCGACCATCCCCAAAACGGCGGAACTGTATCCAAAGGAACTTCGTCTGGTCACCGCAGAAGTCGAGGTCAAAAGAAAAATGACCAGAATGGAGTTCATCACCAACAACTTCGACTGGTCCCCCTTCACGGTCTGCGAACTTTACCGGGCGCGCTGGGGAATCGAAGTCTTTTTCAAGGAAATCAAGCAGACCCTGCAACTGTCGGACTTCATGGGATACAATAAAAATGCCGTCCGCTGGCAGATTTGGACCGGTCTTCTCGCTTATCTCTTGCTCCGGTTCATCTCATGGGAAAATCATTGGAAGCACACATTCAGCAGACTCTACACGCTCATCCGCGGAGTCCTGCTGAACTTCTTCGACCTGACAAGTGTAATTCAATGTTGCGACACTATGGGACGGCGCGGCCAAAGACGGATCCGCGGTGCACCTGAACAGGCATATCAGATGTTTTTTGACTTCGCATGACATTCCCTGCTCAAAACAGCGTATCTGCAAAGACGGGGGTTCTGAAATCCTCTCCCGTCACGCTCACTCACCGGCAAAAATACGGCTTTTTCTGAAAAATACGGGATAAATGTGAAAATTTTTGAGAAATGGTGTTGACAAAAATGGAAGTTGACGTTATACTAGTATGCAGTAAACGATTACAGCGCAAATCTCCGCGGAGTTTCCAAGGACGATACGCACGTTTGTAATCGACGGGCAAGCCGGAAGGCGTCACAGTAAAAACGGGGCGGGATCGAGGAAAAATCCCGCAGGAGGTCAACAATAATGTCGTTTAAGCAGAAGCTGTTGCCAGACTCATGTCTCGAAGTTAAAAAAATCAATCACAAGGCCATGAAGTATCTAGGGCTGGCGGCATTGTTGTTGCTATCGGCGATGTGCGTGAGGGCGGATTACCATTCGTCGTTCTATCCCGATGCTGCAGGTTTCAAGGGGCTGGAGTTGGATGGCACGATTTCCTTCCGCTCGGTTTTTCCCGAGCCTTCCCGGTCGGATTATCCTGATTGCACCTATTCGGTGATATTCAGAGTCAACAACATATTCGAGAACCCGGCCAATATTGAAATTGGCAAGGATATCTTGGTTTTGCTTGACGCGTTCAAAGATCGAACCCTGCTTGATTCAGGCAAATTCGCTGCCGGCGACTCGCTGCGTCTGCGTCTTCTGCCGTTTTCCGAAGCGCCGATGGCGGTGTCTTCGATACAACAAGCAGAAGACTCCGGACGCTTTGACCTGGAGCTGTTTTATGCCGTGCATGCTAAAAAAGTTGATAAGCTCTCCGGCAGAACGGCTCCCCCGACTGGCAGATGGCGCACTCCTAAAATCAGCGACGAGCCTCTGAATCCGGCTCCGTCCTCCTCGGAAATAATCGCGAGAGACCGGGCGCTGAATCAAGTTCGTCTACGTTTGAGTGAAGAAATCGCCAAGCTGGCGGAGCTGACTCCTGAAAAGCTGAAACAAGTCAATAGCGACTTGGAAAAGCAGCTTTCCGGTCCGGTCGACAACAATCAAAGAGTGCGCCGCGTGGCGCATGGCTCGCTGGTAGCGCTCAAGCAGGACACCCGCATAACCTCGACAAAGCCGGAACCGGTTAACATGCGGGGCTTGCTGGAGTTGCACAACTATTTGAAATTTCATAATGTCGACCTGATCGTGGTTCCGGTTCCCGACTGGGAGGAAATCGCGTTTAACGTGATGTTTCCCGAATACGAGGGACTGTTGTCGGCCAAAAGGCTGGGAGTGATCAAGGCGCTGTCGGACAGCGGGGTAGAGGTTATCGATGGCACCGATGCGGTTACTTCGACCTACCGCGAAAGCCATAACGAGCTGTTCTTCTACTATCCGAGCGACTCTCATCCCTGCGGCATAACCCACGATGTCCTGATCGATTTGCTGATCGAGCGCTTGCAACGCTACGAGTTCTGGGACAACCCGCCGTATGAGAAAGAGCGTTTCACCATTGAACGGGAACCTTTCAGGACGGCTTCGTTTTCAATACCCGGGCAAAGCAGCCATTTCAGGTTTCAATATCCAGACTATCGGGTTTTTCTTGACGGCAATTATCTGACGGAGTTCAACGACAGCGCTGCTCGGGTTATAATTGCAGGGAACAGTTTCACCACGAGCAGCAGTTGTCGTCCCACCGCACCGGCATTGCTGGCGGCAAAAAGCGGACATCTGCCGATGTATCTGTACATGAACGGGTTTCTGCCCGACTTCATCGCCACCTATCTGATAAAAAACGAAGAGGGCTGGCTCAGAAACCGCCGCGCCCTGGTTTTGTACATGCAAATGTTCAATCTTGCGCGCCTGCGACCGTTTGCGGATATCAGGAATAGAATGCAGAATCTCTATTCCATTTCGAGCAAGATGACGGAACAGTTGGATATAGAAGCGGCCTCTCTTTTGGTAAACGACGAGCCGATCATTGCAAGCATTGACGATGAACGATCAAAGTTCGACACGAAGTCTTTAGTCGGCAGGGCAAATACATACGAGCGCTTTACTGAACATGTATCCCAAGGGAGGTCTGCGGGAAAAGTGGGATGGCATTTACTGCCACGCAATGAGAGGACAAAGATCAAATTCCCCATTCGGGATCTGCAAATCAACACGCGCCGACAGGGTATCATCACTTTTTCAATTATATCATTCCCGGGTATAAGTTTATTACGAATTGCCGATGAAAAAGGACGTCGAATATTGCAAGATCCGTTGAGCAGACTTTTCTACACGCCTTTCTTTATTCCGGTAAGTCTGTCGCCGGGTCAGGAATTCATTGAACTGGAATTAACGGCAACCTGGTATGCCGAAATAGCAGTTATAGCCAATATCCAACTACACTTTTAACAAAGCTATTGCAAGCCTAGAGGTATAATCCATGGTTTTCTCCAGCTATCTGTTCATATTCATCTTTTTGCCGTTGGCACTGCTGATATATTACGCGTCGCCAGGCAAATGGAAGCATCTGTCGCTAACGATCATGAGTTACATATTCTACGGATGGGCCAATCCTTCATTCGTCTTTTTGATGTTTTTCACCAGCACCGTGGACTATACCAACGGGCGATTGATGACATCTTATCCCCTGCGGAAAAGGTTGTTTCTGACCTTGTCGATTGTAACCAATCTGACAGTATTGGGGTTTTTCAAGTATTTCAATTTCGGAATTGAAAACTACAACGCGCTTATGGCGGGTATGGGAGCCGAAGCCTGGCAGTTTGATGGGTTCTTCAGGGTGATACTGCCGTTGGGAATAAGTTTTTATACCTTCCAGTCAATGAGTTACGTGGTTGATGTTTATCGTGGAGACGCCAAGGTCGTCCATAGTTTTATAGACTATCTTTGTTATGTTTCAATGTTTCCTCAATTAGTTGCCGGCCCGATCATTCGTTTCCAGGAAATTGCCGATCAGCTGGAATATCGTACTCACAACTGGGAAAAGTTTTCTCGCGGTATTGCTTTCTTCATGTTAGGCATGGGCAAAAAGGTTTTGCTGGCCAACCCGTGCGGTAAAATTGCAGATGTCGCTTTCGGTTCAGGAGAGCTTG
>Ga0265295_1007443_pt1 | contig 12621 bp, 10 predicted proteins | sample Munlansysbiofilm_FD_192503 | JGI IMG/M metagenome (GOLD analysis project Ga0265295, IMG submission 192503) | Leachate microbial communities from a municipal landfill in Southern Ontario, Canada - Methane capture system biofilm | ecosystem: Engineered > Solid waste > Landfill > Unclassified ... | reverse complement strand
GAAACTCAAAAAATGGTCGTCAATACTATGTATGCTCCTATTTGTGGTTGTTGGAGGATGCGATAAGGAGGACTATACGCTTCCCGTAAAATTCGACCTTGGTTTTTCTATAAAGAACGACCCCATACTTGCCGGCACCATAACAATTAATGAAATTGGATTAGGTTTAAAATCCATCGACATTCAAGGCTACAGAGAGCAGGGCGACGATGTTTTTTTTACCAGAAATTTCGAAAAACTAAGGAATGTTAAACTGAAGCTTACGTCTACGCGAGCTACCGAATCATTTGATATTCCGCAGGGCACATATAACCCTATCTCATTCTCATACACCTTTCAGCCCGATGACGAAGAGGATGATTTAATTGAGGACATACTCGATTGGCTCGAAGATTTTGAAAACCTTGAAGAGGAAGACGACCTCAAAGAATTAAAGGAAGATTTGGGCGAAATAATTGAGGATTACCTTGAGGATATAAATCCCTGCTTTATGGTAAAAGGCACTTTTATAAGTAACTCTAAAACCAAACATCTTGTTATGGTGGTTAACAACCCGTTAACCTTTAAAACTCTTGGTAAAAACAAAAATGGAGGTTCCGAAGTAACCCTCGATAAAAGTTTTGTTAACAGCGGAAATCTTCAGTTTAACCCAGCTTACTGGTTCTCGGCAATTACCCCAGCAATGCTCAACAATGCCATTGTTGGAACTATTAACGACGAGGAGTATATATTTTTGAGCAAGTATATTAATAGCACTGTTTACGGCACCATTTATAACAGAATTGAAGAATCAACCACTTTAAGAATAAACGAGTAAGTAGCTGCCCAATGGTAAAGAATTCTCGCGACGAAGACATAGAATTGCTAAAGGGCTGCCTTGAAAATGACAGAAGGTTACAGAAACAGCTTTACCAAAAATATTTTAAAGTGATGTTTCAAATTTGCCTTTCGTATAGTGGCGACAGGACCGAGGCAAAGGATATTATGCAGGATGCCTTTATTAAGGTATTTACCAACCTCGAAAAATTCGACCCTGCCAACTCGTTAGAGGGCTGGATAAGGCGCATAGTTACCAATACCGCCATCGACTATTTTAGGAAGAGGAAAAGGCTCGTATTCCTTGATGAATTTCCCGATGAACCCGACGAGGAGGAAAGGGGAACCTACACGTTTCAAGAGCTTACAAACGATGTTATTCTTTATCATATAAAAAAACTACCCGATGGGGCAAGGGTTGTGTTTAACCTTTTTGCTGTTGAAGGGCTTAAGCATAAGGAGATTGCCGAAAAGCTAAATATTACCGAGGGAACCTCAAAATCGCAGTACAAAAGGGCAAGAAATCTGTTAAAAAAATGGCTTTACGAATATGAACTTAGCAAACAATGACAAGCGATAAGTTTGACATAGAATATAATAAGTGGCTTCAACAAGTTGAAGTTGGCGAGGGTGACTCTGTATGGAACGAGATACAGGACGAGCTCGATCTAATTGAAACTTGGGATAATATTTCGGCACATCTTGATGTGGTTACACCGCAAAAGGGTCGGACCATTTTTATGTCATACATAAAACCCCTTGCCGCTGCAGCCGCTATCATCTTACTAATGCTATTACCCATAAAGTACCTTACCGATGAAACTATTACCCCCCCCATTTTTTCAGAGCAGCAAAGCGCAGAGAGCAAAGTAAACAAATTAACACCAGATAGAACAATCCCAGCCACACAGAGAAAAGAGGAAGCCCCCCATATTACTGAAATTAGCACGCCTCTTTTTGCCAGTTCCAACAAAGTCACTTCAACCTTTACTGCGGAAAATAGGCCGATAGAGTTTAGTGAAACTAAGGATACCAATGACTCTTTCTTAAACAAAGACAGTGAGGCAATTACTTTAAATAGAATTCTGGCTCGTTCCTTTAACACCAGTCTTCTTTTAGCTTCCAATGATGCTACTATACTTGAAATTGCAGAAACGCAAAACCCAATATATACTGAAACCACCAAATCCTCTGGTTTTCACTTTCGGGTTTTAGAGGTTGGCTTGGTTTATGGTTACAAAAACACGTGGCTGCTAAACCACGAAACATTTAATGGGCTTAATCCAACAAAACTCGGCAATACGCTGCCCACTTTCCATCAGGATATTGGGGCGTCATCCACATTAGAATTTAACAAGCGACACCAAATTGGCGTAGAGTTTCTATGGAAATCGGAAACGGGTCAAAATTACAAACAGTACATAAATGCCAGCTTTGTTGACAAAAGCATCAATTTAAAATACTCTAAACTTCAAACGTTCTACTACTGGAATAGTAAGAAATTCCGAGGTCAGGCAATTCTGGGCGGCTACATTGCAAGGCTATCTATGGCCGAAGAGTTACAAGAAAAAGCCAGATTTAGTGTTGACAATAGATACACCAACCTCGACTACGGGCTAGTTGCTGGATACCAGTACAGTATTTCGCTTAGCAATGCAATAATTATTAAGCCCAGCGTTAGGGTTACCTATAACCTTATGAACATTTTTAAGGGCGACGATATAATGCCAAGCCACTTTAAGAAAACCAAAAACCTAGCAGCCAGCTTCAACGTATCCCTTTCGTACAGGTTTTTTAAATAATATGCAATAATAAACCTCTTGCCGTTACCACCTTTTCAAAACCTTGCGTCTTACTAGTAGAAAACAAATATTTTACTAACTAAATTCTACTAATATGAAAACAGCAAATTTAACCAAAGCCCTGATAGTACTATCTCTGGCTGCATTAATATCATCCTGTAGTAAAGATGATAACGTGAACAAAACCGCAATTAGGTTTCAATCAACCAACCAAACAGCTACCTCAACAGTTCAAAAAAGTGCCGTTGCCGATGGCGTAATTCTTGAAAGTTTTAAAATCAACATTGCCGAAATTGAAATTGAGTTTGATGAAAACGACCCAATGTTTGCATCCGATTCTATTGCAACAGATTATGAACTTAAGGGCCCCTTCGAAATTGATTTAATGAAGGACGGAAACACCCTTGGAAAAACAATTGCAAGTAATGTAAACCTTCCCGTAGCTGCTTACGATGAGATTGAGTTTGAGTTTGACAAGAACAAAAATGCAGACTCAGAAATGTACGGAAAAACCGTTATTATTACAGGCACCATAGACGGAATACCCTTTACTTTCTGGTCCGACGAGGAAATGGAGCTAGAAATTGAGTTTGATGAACTCGTTACTCTTGAAGATGCTAGCAGCGCGTTACTAACCGTATCGTTCGACCTAAACGCTTTGTTTAACCCCGCTTTGGGAGGCATTGATATTACATCTGCAAAGGATGGAAATGAGGATGGTAAAATTGAAATTAACCCTAGAGACCCCGATGGCAATAAAGAGTTGGCCAAAAGAATATACAAAAAACTTGAGCAGATTATTGAGGCTTTTGAAGACAAGTACGACAACTAGCTTTTAAGCCAAATCACAAAAAACAGGTTTGAGATAAATTCTTGAACCTGTTTTTTTTGTTACTAATGCCATAAATAATTACCAAATCAGAAGGATCAAAGCACCCAAACATTTGTACTATAAACATTGATAATACCATAAAAAAACCTATCTACTTTTGCTAAATAGAGAATAATCCTATTAGCGTTTTGCCATAAATAATTAGCGAGTAAAAAATGCAGAGCATCTATAAAACTCACAACAAAAACTTAGCAGCGCTATGGCTATAATCCATTAATCCGAATTTGTTTTTAGAATATGGTGAAATCTTTTTTAAAGCAACCATCTTTCCCCTTCATAACAAGGTCAAATTTGACCATATTCAGACTTTCGCACAATTAAAGGGACAATGTATTACGCCAGTCGAACAACCCGGCTATCGTCTCTAATTGTGCCACTTTCGAAGTCGAAGGGCGTTATAAGATTTAACCCTGGCGATTTTCCTAGCTCAATGGTTCCAATATCACTATCGAGCCCAAGCGCCTTAGCACCATTTATTGTGGCCCAGCAAAGCACCTCGGCAAAGTTTAATTCGCTGAAAGAGGTAAGTATTTCCCTTAACTGCTCAAATATTGAAAGGGTATGCGATGAGGCTAAACTATCGGTACCTAGGGCTATTCTTAACCCCAACTCATTAAGCATTATAATATTCGGCAGGGTATTCTCAATGTAAATATTTGAGGTGGGGCACAGCACAAAGTATGCGTTACTAAAGTAAGTATTTAGCTCCCGAGCCTGCTCTCTGGTTAAAAATGTATTGTGAATAAAAAGGATTTTCGCCTCCTTGGGCAAATACTGCCTTACAATATCAATGGGGCGACCTTTGGGAACATCATAAAACGGCAAATCCCAATCTTTGTAATTCTGGGCAATTGGGCCCGACAAACTTTGGGTAAACTGCTCCTCAGCTTTGCTCTCGGCAAAATGTATTGAAATAATTTCGTTTCTGGTTAAACTCTCCGCAAGCTGCTCCCACAGTTTGGTTGATAGAGCGTAAACAGAATGGGGGGTTAAAAAGTTTTTCGAGCCTAGTAGCTGGCTAAGCTTCCTCTTTGTATCCATTGCCCTATCCATAACCTGCTGGGCTTTCTCGTTATCAAGTCCTAAAACTTCAACAAAATTTACAAAGCCTATTTGTGACTGCTGCTTAGCTGTATAACTGTGGGTTGTGTTACATATATCGGCTAGGGCAACCGTTCCTGTTCTACGAATCTCATCGAGGGCATTACAAATAGAATTTTCATCAGCATTAAGCCCTCGCAATCGTGAATTACGAATCTGATTTACAAAATCGGCAAGCCCTGTTTTGGGTGTTACCTGTTCTTTAAGCATCGATAGTTCGGTATGGCAATGGGCATTAACAAACCCAGGCACAATTATGCCATTTCGAAACTCGGTGTGGGCGTACTCTTTCTCCTGTCCTTTATGGTCAATTATCTCAACAATAACGCCTTCATCATTAACGCCAATTACCCCATTTCTAATGGGCAATCCGGCATTTGTATACACATAGTTGGCTGAAAAACGACGCATACTATAAAATTTTACTCCCCTATACCCACGGGCTAAATTAGCAGGCCATTAAAACATTATAATGCTGATTGAAACCAGCGTAACCCCTATGCCAAAGCCTGCGTAAACTTGAGATGGGCTATGCGTATTAAGATGAAGCCTTGCCCACGCAACAATACCCGACAGCATAATTGAAAGAATTAGGTAGGGTAACTCGCTATACTGTATGTTATAAGTTAGGGCTAAAGTAAGTCCAACCAGCCCGCCAATACCTATCATATGAATACTTATCTTCCACCAAATAGAAATAACTAGGGCTGCTAACACAGCAAGCGTTGCGCCAAGCATAAACAGTGAAATTTCGCTAAGTATGGGCAACCGCATTAAGAAATAGAAAGAAAAAATATAGGGAATAAGAGTAAACAAAATGGGCAAAATCCGCTCGCGATGGGATTCCATTTGCAGGCTCTTTATAATGTTCATTTTGCGAAAAACAGGCAAAACCAGAATAGGCAGAACCAACGTATTAATGGCCACAACAGCCAGTAATACTCGTTTTGCCTGGAAAGGAATTTGCAGCATAACGTCTCCATTGGTTTGAAAAATTACGAGCAAACCATATACTGGCATAATTAGCGGATGCAACAAAACAGAAACGATACGAGCAATTAATTTAGCCATTTATTTACAATGCTTAGTTTAAAAAGCTGAAAGAAGCTACAAAAGCTCCTTCCGAAGTCTGGCAACTGGAATGTTAAGCTGCTCGCGATATTTTGCCACCGTTCTGCGTGCAATGGGGTACCCTTTCTCCTTGAGAATATCCATAAGTTTTTCATCGGTCAAGGGTTTTATTTTATCCTCGGCCTCAATGCATTCCTGCAAAATCTTCTTAATCTCTTTTGTTGATACCTCCTCGCCCGAATCGGTTTGCATACCCTCGCTAAAGAAATACTTAAGCGAGTAAATTCCAAAGTTTGTTTGTACGTACTTACTATTTGCAACCCTTGATATGGTTGATATGTCGAGGTTAGTAACCTCGGCAATATCTTTTAGTATCATTGGCCTCAGGTTCACATCATCACCCGTTAAAAAAAACTCTCGCTGATACTCAATTATGGCCTGCATAGTAAAAAGTAGGGTATTTTGCCGCTGCTTAATAGCGTCAATAAACCAACGTGCCGAGTCAATCTTTTGCTTAACAAAAGTTATGGCCTCTTTTTGCTGCTTGCTGGCATTGGATTTGTTCACAGCATACGACTCAATCATTTGCGAATACTCTCTACTAATTTTCAGGTCGGGCACATTGCGAGAGTTTAGGCTTAGCACCAGCTCCCCTTCAATCAGGTCAAGTATAAAGTCGGGTACAATATGAAATGAGGTGCGATTATGGGGGTCGTTAAAACTGCCACCTGGCTTGGGGTTAAGTTTTAGTATTTCGTCAATGGCCTCCTTAAGTTCATCGTCAATTAAGTTGAGGCGCGTTTGAATCTTATCATAATGCTTACGCGTAAACTCATCGAAATGGTGCTTCAAAATTTTTCGAGCAAGGGCAATCTGCGGAATCGTTTGGTCTTTATTTTCAATTTGAATTAGCAGGCACTCCTGTAAATCGCGGGCGCCAATTCCAATAGGGTCAAAATCCTGAATTAAGTAGAGTATTTGCTCTAACTCCTCCTCGGTTGCTTCAACACCCGCCGAAAAGGCCAAATCATCGGCAATGGCCGAAAGTTTACGACGTAGGTACCCGTCATCGTCAATATTTCCAATTATGTAAAGACCAAGGTTTTTGTCGCGCTCGCTTAGCACACGTAGTCCAAGCTGATTATTAAGGTGCTCGTGAAATGAAATACCTGTTGAGAAAGGAATCTCTTCGTTCTTATCATCTTTTGAGTAGTTGCTTGCCGATAGCCTGTACGACGGAACTTCCTCATCGTTCAGGTAATCCTCCAAGGAAAACTCCTCATCGTTCTGCTTCTCGTGTTCCTCGTTTTGCGCATCATCCTGGGTATGCTCGTCATCATAGTCAACCCCCTCTTCAAGGGTTGGATTATCCTCAAGTTCCTTTTTAATACGCTGCTCAAGCTGCATAGTGGGTATCTCCAGCAACTTTATTACCTGTATTTGCTGTGGCGATAACCTTTGTAAGAGTTTTTGTTGTAAACTTTGCTTAAGCATTTTTAAAAGATGTTAAATAGCTAAAATTCGCAATTGTGTGGCGTTCTGGGGAAGGGAATCACATCCCTAATATTAGCCATACCCGTAACAAAAAGCAGAAGCCTCTCGAATCCTAACCCAAACCCGCTATGTGGCGCTGTACCGAACTTGCGCGTTTCTAAATACCACCACATTTCATCCTTGGGAACGCCCATTTCGTCCATTCGCTGGGTAAGTTTCTCCAAGTTATCTTCACGCTGTGAGCCGCCAATTATTTCGCCAATCTTCGGAAATAGCACATCCATAGCCCGAACCGTTTTACCATCGTCGTTTTGTTTCATATAAAACGCCTTAATTTCGTTGGGATAGTTAGTAAGAATAACGGGCTTCTTAAAGTGCTTTTCAACTAGGTAGCGCTCGTGCTCACTTTGCAGGTCAACACCCCAAAAAACAGGGTACTCCCACTTCACGTCAACGCTTTCGAGTATTTTAATGGCCTCGGTATAGTCTAACCTTTCAAACTTCGTTTTGGCAACAAGTTTCAACCTCTCAATCAGCTCCTTATCCCACATTTTATTCAAAAACTCAAGGTCGTCTGCACAATGTTCGAGGGCATAATTAATAAGATATTTAAGAAACTCCTCGGCCAAATCCATATTGTCGGTTATATCGTAAAAGGCCATTTCGGGTTCAATCATCCAAAACTCGGCAAGGTGGCGGGGTGTATTCGAGTTCTCGGCACGGAAAGTTGGGCCAAAGGTATAAATTTCCGATAGCGCAAGTGCTCCTAGCTCGCCCTCAAGCTGTCCCGAAACGGTTAGGTGGGTCTCTTTTCCAAAGAAATCTTCTTCATAGTTAACTTTCCCATCCTCATTACGAGGGGTGTTCTCCATATCGAGCGTAGTAACCCTAAACATTGCGCCAGCCCCCTCGGCATCAGAAGATGTTATAACAGGGGTGTGCAGGTATACAAAGCCCTTATCATTGTAAAACTTATGAATGGCAAATGCCATAGCGTGACGAATACGAAGCACCGCTCCAAAGGTATTGGTACGAGGCCTTAGGTGTGCAATTTCTCGTAAAAACTCAAGGCTATGCCCCTTTTTTTGTAGCGGATACTGCAATGGGTCTGCCTCTCCATATATCTCTATTTTCTGCGCCTGTATCTCAACTGGCTGTTGTGCGCCTGGCGATTCAACTAATGTCCCATCAACTCTAATACAAGCACCAGTATTTATATGCTTTAAATACTCGTCGCCAAAAACGGCCACATCGGCCACTACCTGTATGCTATGAACTGTTGAACCATCGTTAAGAGCGATAAAAGCAACATTTTTATTACCTCGGCGGGTACGCACCCATCCTTTAGCTGTTACATTTGAGCCAACAACTCCGTTTTTTAAGAGTGCTGCAATTTTAGTTCGCGATTTAAGTGTCATATTTAAGTAAATTAGCAATTAACAAATTGATTTGCACGTATTCAATACGGGCAATGCACAAAAGTAACCATTTTTTAAGAAAAACAGTATTATCTCTCTCCTACGATTTGTACTTGTGAGTAGGATTATAAAACCCTACGAACCGTAATAGGTTGACAGGCGCCTTCGAAAAACCTTATCGTTGGCCTCATTTATGGTGGCAATAAACGCTTCAATCTTAGTGAATCGCTGCTCATACTCCTGACTCGATATTACATCCTGGTCCTGAAAAACTACATAATCAATTTTATAACCGCTCCTATCAAGGGTCATAGCAACAGCTGCTTTGTAGTCGTCAAAAATGATAATAGAGGGAAGGTTACTCTTACTATACAGAAGAATTGACGAGGTCACTCGTTGTTGTATATACTCTATCTGAGATATCCCTAAATATTTTGTTCCAAGCAGTAATCTAACCAAATCTATTTGTGCAATCTGCATACGCTTGCCCTGACTTGCTAGCATTTCATAATCTTTTTGTGAGGTCTCCAAAAAAAGATTCAGAAACTTACTAGGCACACCCTGCAAGTCTTTCATATCATTCTCACGCTTGCGTAGCTTGTACTCACGCTGGGCCAAATTTTGGTCGTAGGGTATGTAATTACTCCACTTTTTAGTCCGTTTATACGATTGGGTTACTGGTTTGGGTTTCCATTTCGACTGTGGCCGAATCATTATTGGGTCCGATAGTGATAAATGTTGCGATTCGATAGCGTAAACTAAACAGTTAACAAAATGAACATACCCACCGCCCAAAGTACCGTGAAGAGCCGACCATAAGGTGCTTGGTTGTTGCTTACTTACAGCAGAATCGGAAAGGCTCTGCTCTTCAATTTCCAGCTTACGGGTTTTAAGATGATTTATAAAATCTTCGTCGAGACTAACTGGATAAAAAGTAGCTGACTCGCTTTCGCTATCAAAAGAAAACTCATCGGTATGGTAAAGAGCCCTAACATCCATAACGTAATTGGTATCGTTAGAGAGTTTTACATGAAGGTTGTAATCTCTACCCCAACGCAACTCGCTAATCGACGGCATTTTCTGTTGCCCCATTGAAACCATTGAGCAAAGCAAAAGCACGTAAAACCATATAAGTCTTTTTGTTATCATAATATGTAAAATTATATTTTCGTCTTTAAAGATACAAAAAGATACTTAGGATTATGCGCTATTTTGCCCGAAATAGGAAAGGTATACCTAATGCCCTTTTGCTGCAAACATATACGCAATCCAATAGGTTTGCATAAAGGAAGAAAAATCGCTCTCACTGCTAAAGGATATACTGAACGGTAGTGGAGCAATAACCAACCAGAAAAACAAGTATGATTTCATCAAAGCATTTCAAATTACTCGTTAAACCATACAACGAATTGCTCCTCAAAAAAATTATTTATTTTTGTAAATTCAGCATAGAAAAAAGTATATTTGTCTAGTTTAAAGGTGGCAGACCTTCAACCAAACTTAAAACAACAAAATGGCGCTACAAGAAGAATTTGAAAAACAAGGAGTCTGGCTTTTTAAATATCGTGGCATCCTTCCACTATTTTTATTGCTGATTGGTACTGTATTGTACCTAAGAACTAAAATATATCCTGAAACTTTCTATCTGGAAGAGACATCCTATGAAATTTATTACGAAATGTTTTGTCTCTTTCTGAGTTTACTTGGGTTGGCAATTCGTGTTTACACCGTTGGGCATACCCCAAAAAACACATCTGGCAGAAATACAAAAAAACAAGTGGCTGATAGTTTGAATACAACAGGAATTTACAGCATTGTAAGGCATCCACTGTACTTGGGCAATTTCTTTATGTGGTTAGGTCCTGCAATGTTAACAGGAAACCTGTGGTTTGTAATTGCTTTCTGTTTTTTTTATTGGATCTATTATGAAAGAATTATGTTTGCCGAGGAGCAATTTTTAAGAAGACAATTCAAAAATATATACACCGATTGGGCTAAAGATGTTCCAGCTTTTATTCCGAACCTAAAAAAATTTAAGTCTCCAAATTTACCGTTCAGTCTAAAAAAAGTATTAAAAAAGGAGAAAACCGGGCTTCTGGCAGTATTCTTGATTTTCTTTGTTTTCGACCTATCCGGCAATTTAATTCAGGAAAAAGCTAATTATAATTATTTTTTAATGGCTGCTTGCATCTTGGCTTTGTTAATGTATGTGGTGTTGAGATATCTAAATAAACGAACAAGTATATTAAACGAAAAAGGAAGGTGACATTTCTAGCAATGAGTAAAAGTAATTGCTTGTTCTCGCATACACTTAAAGGTAATGCGAAAAAAGCGCAGCTATTAAAGTCACCAGGTTACAAAAAGTATTTCTTGGCCAACTTTACACCAACTTTTTAAGCAGCTCCTCCTTGTCGCCAAACAGATAATCAATGGGAGCAATTTCGGGCATGGTATAGGCACCTGGCTGCTGGCGCAATACAGCTCTGGCACATGAAACCAGTACTTGAGCCGTAAGTGCGGGATTGTTTATTTTCATTCTAAACTCGAATAGTTGATTATGGGTATTTCCCGAAACCCCTTTGTGCTCCAATAAAACACCATGCCCCATATCCTGTAGCTGATTGACATCGGAAACGGGGATAACATGGGTTTCATCTTTCAAAAAGTAGCTGTCGGACTTTATCTCGGCAATCACTTTTTCGAGGCTAGCATCCTCTTCCAACTCAACATACACCATACGCCGATGGATACCCGTACCAGTGGGGATTGTAATAGAAAGAGCATTCTTAACTCCCTTCTTGCTTTTGGCAACCACCGAATGACCCATGCTCATACCTGGGCCAAAATTGGTGTAGGTTAACCCCTTTGGTGCCATAGTCAGCATTAATGTACGTATTACCGAGTCGGTTCCTGGGTCCCACCCAGCAGAAATTATCGCTTTGGAATTATGCTTCTTACCAGTTTCATCCAGCAGACTGCGTAATTTCAGCATCTCTTCGCCATGAATATCAAAACTATTTACTGTGGATATTCCCGCTTCCATATAAGCTTTTGCAACCTGTGGAATGGTTCGGGTGGGCGAACAGAGAATAGCTACATCCACCTCTCCCAATTCAGAGATATCGGATACCACCTTAACGCCTTGTAATTCGATGGGAATATTTTTTGCTGAACCAACACGACGAACAACACCAACAAGCTGCATATCGGGTGCTGCCTGAATGGCCTCAACCGAGAATTTACCTATATTACCATAGCTCACTACAGCAACTTTAATCTTATTCATAACTTTTGTATTTGAAAGAATAGTTTTCACCTACAAATATTCAAAAAGTCTTTGACTTGTAGGGTATTTGTGGCTAATTTATTTTGAAGTTTTTTGAGTTTAGCAGATTTTGGTTGTTGGGGAGAACGATATTTATGCCTTGAGTATAGTTTTTTTTGATTTGTTACTGTACGACAGTGTCATCGAAAACCTCAAACACCGAGCAGTTCGACAAAAGGGTTTGGGCTTGGCGTTTCCTCGCTTTCAGTGAGTTATTCACATTTGACCCCTTCAGGGTCGTGCTCGTTACGCAGTTTTGGTTGATGCGGGGTTATTCATATTTGACCCCTTCAGGGTCGGGCTCGTTTCGCAGTGTTGGCTGACGCGGGGTTATTCACATTTGACCCCTTCAGGGTCGGGATCGTTACGCAGTTTTGGTTGATGCGGGGTTATTCATATTTGACCCTTTCAGGGTCGGGCTCGTTTCGCAGTGTTGGCTGACGCGGGGTTATTCATATTTGACCCCTTCAGGGTCGTGCTCGTTTCGCAGTGTTGGCTGACGCGGGGTTATTCACATTTGACCCTTTCAGGGTCGGGCTCGTTACGCAGTGTTGGTTGATGCGAGTTTATTCACATTTGACCCTTTCAGGGTCGGGCTCGTTACGCAGAGTTGGTTGATGCGAGTTTATTCATATTTGACCCTTTCAGGGTCGGGCTCGTTTCGCAGTGTTGGTTGATGCGGGGTTATTCATATTTGACCCT
>Ga0265295_1007442_pt1 | contig 12622 bp, 8 predicted proteins | sample Munlansysbiofilm_FD_192503 | JGI IMG/M metagenome (GOLD analysis project Ga0265295, IMG submission 192503) | Leachate microbial communities from a municipal landfill in Southern Ontario, Canada - Methane capture system biofilm | ecosystem: Engineered > Solid waste > Landfill > Unclassified ... | reverse complement strand
CGGTTAGTTTGAATTTTATTTTGGTTATGGTAAGATAAAATCTAATATTCACCTAAATCAAAGAGCAATGTCACCCGAATCTAAAGGCAAGACGGAATCTGGCTATCTGGTTTTGGCCAGAAAATACCGGCCCGGGCTGTTCAGTGAAGTTGTGGGTCAGGAAGCTGTTGTCAGAACTCTACAAAATGCCATCCGGGACAACCGGATTGGTCATGCCTACCTGTTTTCTGGAATGAGGGGAGTTGGTAAGACCACTGTCGCTAGAATCCTGGCGAAAGCTCTGAACTGTGAACAAGGCCCCGCTCCTGAACCTTGTAATAAATGCTTCATGTGTACAGCCATTAACGAAGAAAGACTGCTTGACTTTATTGAAATAGACGGTGCCTCTAATAGGGGGATTGAAGATGTCAAGGCCTTAAGAGACAGTATTCAGTATGAACCCATGCACAGCCGCTTTAGGATTATCATCATAGATGAAGTTCACCAGCTAAGCCGGGATGCCTTCAATGCTTTGCTAAAGACTCTGGAGGAGCCACCTAGTAAAACTGTTTTTATATTTGCCACTACCGAATTTCATAAAGTTCCTAAAACCATTGCTTCCAGGTGCCAGCATTTTGTGTTTAAGAGGCTGTCGAACCAGCAGATAATAGACCATTTACGTTTCATTGCCAGTGAAGAGAAAATTGAGATCAGCCTATATAGCTTGAAGCTTATGGCGGAAGCTGCTGATGGCAGTTTAAGGGATGCCGAAACCCTACTGGATATGGTAGTTTCTTTTAGTGGCTCACAGGTTAAAGATAAAGAAACCGAAGAGGTCCTGGGCGTTATCAATCGCAATCTTATTGAGAACCTGGCTAGAGCTATACTTAATGGTCAGAGCGAGGCCATCTTTTCACAGGTTGAAGCTCTGACTTCTTCCGGAATAGATTTAAAGCAGTTTTACAACGATCTTATTAATTATTTCCGAAATCTCCTGCTGGTGAAGATTGTGGCCAATCCTACTAAGTTACTTTTTTATTCTTCTGATGAAATTAATCACCTAAAAGAAATCTGTCAGCAACATCGGCCTGAAGATCTTTTGCGCTACTTGCTCATGTTACAAGAGGGAGAAACTGGCCTTAGATATTCTTCTCAGCCCCGCATCTTACTGGAAGCCTGGCTAATAAAGCTTTGTTATCTTAGAAATCTTAAACCGGTTGAAGAGGCTCTGGAAGAATTATCAGAGATAACAACAAAATTACCCGGGAGTAGATTCGGAAAAGGAGAATATCCATCAGGTCCGTCAGCAACTCTTCTCAAAGGGAAAACGGGTGTTTACTCAGCAGGAAGCGCTCTGCCAAAAAAGAATGCAAATTACTCTCCCAAAAATGGCATTTCTGCTTTTAATCAAGAAACAGCCGATAAGCTGTATTTCCATCTCCTTAGAGAAAAACCAGCTCTGGCCCCAATATTTAAGATGGTCAACCGGATTGAGACAGATAAAAAAGTCCTCCGGTTAGTTTACAACCAGGACAGAAAGCATTTTGCTGAGTTAATCAACCAGAACCTGGTCTACCTGAACCGGCTATCAATGGAATTGGGCGGAAAAGAGATTCAGCTGGTAGTGGAGAATGGACAGAACTTTGCTACTGGCTCAGAAAAGCATAACTTAGCCCCAACCATCAAGGAATCGCCAGCACCTGAAGAAACCCAGGCGCTTCTTCAAGACCCCAAAACCCGAACCTTGCTCAATACTCTTAAGGGACAGGTAATCGCGGTCAAGAAAAAAACGGGCCCTGAGCAAAAATAGAAAATTAAAAATTTAATTATTGAGGGAAATAAATGAAAAACCTGGCAGAGCTCCAAAAAATGATGAAAGCCGCTCAAGAAATGCAGGAAAAACTCCAGAAGGAATTGGCAGAAATGAGGATTGAAGGTAGTAGCGGGGGTGGTATGGTGACTGTGGTCCTTGATGGACATAAGAACTGCCTGGAAATCAGGTTAGAGCCAGAAGTGGTCAACCCCGAAGACATAGAAATGCTTCAAGACCTGATTGTTTCGGCCCTTCGTGAAGCGGTAAGCAAGGTAGAAACCGAGGTTTCAACCAAGATGGCAGGATTGACCGGCGGTTTAAAGATCCCGGGCTTGTCCTGATGAGGGAACCAGTCAAATGTTTGAATATGCCCGGCCTTTACATGACCTTATTGAGCAGTTGAGGAAATTTCCTGGGGTTGGACTCAAATCGGCTCAACGAATGGCTTTCTATATCTTGAGTCAACCTGTTGAGGAGGCTGAAAAGCTGATTAAAGCTATAACCGAGGTCAAAAGCAGGATTTTTTATTGCTCGGTTTGCAATAATATAACTGACATTGAGCCCTGCTCTTTATGTACCGATAATCACCGGAACGATGAGCAGCTTTGTGTAGTGGAAGAACCTTTTAATGTAGCTTCAATCGAGAAAACAGGTGTTTATTCCGGGCGCTATCATGTCCTTTTGGGTTCTCTGTCTCCGATTAAGGGTATCGGCCCCGATGAGCTCAAGTTAGAGAAATTGGTCAACAGAATTAAGTCAGGGAATTTTCAGGAAGTGATCATTGCCACCAATCCGACTGCTGATGGAGAAGCTACGGCCTCATATATCTGTCAGATATTGAAGGAATTTCCAGTTAAGATAACCAAACTGGCTATGGGATTGCCGGTAGGTTCTGACTTAGATTTTGCTGATCAGCAGACCATTAAAAAGGCTTTAGAAGGCCGAACTCAAATTAGGGATTGAGGTTAAAAATTAGAGAGAGGTTAACTGATTTCAGAAAAATGCCTCAGGTCCCAGACGTTGATTTACCTGATGTTACCCGAGAATGATCTATTAGGTTATGAATAAAAGCCAGCTAACTGACATTATTTATCAATAATCTCGGTTAGATATTAAGGAATATTTTGATATAATACCTAACTTAATTTAATAAGGAGCAAAATAATGGCTAATAAGAATTTCAAAGCAATTGATGGTAATACAGCTGCTACTCATGTGGCTTACGCCTATTCAGAAGTAGCTGCCATCTACCCAATTACTCCATCTTCTTCCATGGGCGAGTTGGCTGATGAATGGTCGGCTCAGGGCAGGAAAAATATTTTTGGTCAGCCACTAGAAGTAGTAGAAATGCAATCTGAAGCTGGGGCGGCCGGGGCCGTTCATGGCTCGCTGAGCAGTGGTTGTTTAACTACCACCTTTACCGCCTCTCAGGGTTTGATGCTGATGCTACCCAATATGCACAAGATCGCTGGGGAAATGCTGCCGGCAGTCTTTCATGTTTCAGCCCGTTCTTTAGCTTGTCAGTCTCTTTCGATTTTTGGTGACCATTCTGATGTCATGTCAGCCCGGAATACAGGTTTTGCTCTGATGTGTTCTGGTTCAGTCCAGGAGATCATGGATCTGGCTACAGTTAGCCATTTAGCCAGTCTGAAAAGTCAAGTGCCTTTCCTGCATTTTTTTGATGGCTTTCGCACTTCCAGCGAAGTTCAGAAGATTGAGCTAATCCCTTATGAAACCCTGGCTGAACTTTTTGAAAACCAGTATCTGGAAGAAATTAGAAAGAGGGCTCTTAATCCAGAAAAACCGATGATGAAAGTAGGGGCTGAGAACCCTGATGTTTATTTTCAGGGGAGAGAGACTGTTAATAAATACTATGAAGCAGTGCCGAAGATTGTCCAGGAATATATGGACAAGGTGGCTAAGGTTACTGGAAGGCAGTATCATCTTTTTGATTATTATGGTGCTCCGGATGCTGACCGGGTAATAGTCATTATGGGTTCTGGAGCTGAGACTGTCGAGGAAACCATTGATTATCTTAATAAACAAGGGTACAAAGTCGGCTTAGTTAAGGTCAGACTTTACCGTCCTTTCTCGGTTGAAGCTCTTAAAGAAACTATTCCTCAGACTGTTAAAAAGATAGCTGTTATGGACAGGACCAAAGAGCCAGGAGCTATAGGTGAACCCCTCTATCTGGATGTGGTCTCTGCCCTTTGGGGCCGTGATATTAAGATTATTGGCGGGCGTTATGGGCTTTCTTCGAAGGAATTCACCCCGGCCATGGTGAAAGCAGTTTATGACCACTTAGAGGGTGCTTGTTCCCACGGTTTTACTGTAGGTATCGAGGATGACGTAGCCGGGACTTCAATCCCCGTTGGGCCTGTCCTGGAAACCGAGCCGGAGGGGATAGTCCGTTGCAAGTTTTGGGGATATGGGTCTGACGGAACAGTTGGTGCTAATAAAAATTCTATAGTTATAATTGGAGACAATACGGAATTATTTGCCCAGGGCTATTTTGAGTATGATTCTAAAAAATCAGGCGGGGTAACTATTTCTCATCTCCGTTTTGGCAAACATCCCATAAAATCTGAGTACCTGTTAAATACGGTTGATTTTGTGGCTTTGCACAAGCCAGCCTATATTGGCCGCTATGATGTTTTAGGAGGTATCAGAGAGGGCGGAATCTTTTTGCTAAATTCCCCCTGGAATAAGGATGAAGTCTTTGAACATCTGACCGAAGATATGCAAAAGACGATCCTTGAGAAAAAAATCAAAGTTTATAATATCAACGCTTTTAAGATCGCTCAAGCGGTTGGGCTCAAAAACAGAATCAACACGATTATGCAGGTCTGTTTTTTTAAGATTTCTGGAGTCTTACCTGAAAGTGAAGCCATTGATCTGATCAAAAAAGCAATCCAAAAAACCTACCATAAAAAAGGTGAGGATGTGGTTAAAATGAACCTGGAGGCCGTAGACCGAGCTTTAGAAGCCTTAGAAGAGGTCACCGTACCAGAGGAGATCAGTAAGTCAGCTCCGGTACCTAAGCTGATTCCCGAAGATGCCGATGATTTTGCCAGAAACGTCGTAGAACCTATCATGCATTTCAAAGGAAATACTATTCCCGTTTCCAAAATGCCTTATGATGGTCGCATCCCGACTGATACAGCCAAGCTAGAGAAAAGGGGAATTGCTGAACTGGTCCCTCGGTGGTTGCCGGAACATTGCATACAATGCAATCAATGTTCCCTGGTGTGCCCTCATGCGGCTATCAGGCCTAAGCAGCTCTTGCCTGATGATTTGAAGGAAGCTCCATCAGGCTTTAAAACTCTTGTTTCCAATACCAAGAATGATAAGAACCTTAAATACCGGCTTCAGGTTTATATTGAAGACTGTGTCGGCTGTGGAGTTTGTGCTGAGACCTGTCCGACCAAGGAAAAAGCTCTGGTTATGGTTCCAATCGAAGAAGAAAGAGCTGCGGGACAAAATGATAATGAAAAATTCTTTGAAAGCCTTCCAGATAGCCTTTTGGACGGAGTGAGAATTGATAGCATAAAAGGTTCTCAGTTGTTGACTCCGCTTTTTGAATTTAGCGGAGCCTGTGCTGGTTGCGGCGAGACCCCTTACATCAAACTGGCGACTCAGCTCTTTGGAAATCGGATGATAATAGCCAATGCTACTGGTTGTTCCTCTATCTATGGCGGAACTTTCCCCATTTCTCCTTATGCTAAGAATAAAGAGGGGCAAGGCCCAGCCTGGGCTAATTCCCTGTTTGAAGATAATGCTGAATATGGATTCGGGATGAGACTGGCTGTCGATACTCTCAGACGTTTGCTGTGGTCAAACATAAATGCCGCTATTGAAGCCGGAACCTTGCCCGAACTGATTGAGGCCTTCAATAAAATAAAAGAATTATGGAAAGATAGAGGTGATCAGGCCAAAGCAACAGCCAACAAAATAAAAGAGCTGTTGCCCAAAGCCCTGGCTAAAAATGACTCTGCCAAACCATATTTAACCAGAGTTTTTGAACTTCAGGATTACCTGGTGGATAAGAGTATTTGGTGTATTGGCGGCGACGGCTGGGCTTATGATATTGGTTTTGGCGGCCTGGACCATGTGGTGGCCATGAATCGTAATGTCAATCTGTTGGTTTTGGATACAGAGGTTTATTCGAATACTGGTGGTCAATCATCCAAAGCTACTCCTACCGGCTCTCGGGCCAAATTTGCTTCCTCAGGAAAGAAAACAGTTAAGAAGGACCTGGGCAGAATGGCTATGAGCTATGGCTATGTTTACGTGGCCTCCGTAGCTATGGGTGCTAACATGAATCAGTGTCTAAAGGCATTTATGGAAGCAGAATCGTATGAGGGACCATCCATTATCATCGCTTATTCGCCCTGTATTAACCACGGTATAGATATGAGCAAATCTATCCAGGAAGAAAAGCTAGCCGTAGATACTGGGTACTGGGTGCTGTATCGTTATAACCCAATGCTGGCTAAAGAGGGGAAAAACCCCTTCGTTCTTGATTCTAAAGAGCCCAAGCTTGATTATGAGGTTTTTCTTAAAAACGAAATTCGCTATCGATCGGTTCTTCAGGATTATCCAGAGATAGCTCGCCAGCTATTTCCCCAGGCTGCTGAAGAGGCTAAAAAACGTTTTGAATATTACAAGAAACTAGCTGAAGGTTAATCCCTGAGTATCAAAACTTCATACTCCTGGTCAGCTTTGAAAGTAGCCTGAATCAATTGGTTAACTTTATTAGCAGAGAGATTTTCTAAATTATCCAGAAACCCATTGTAAAACTCTAACGGCTGTTGGCCGGTAAGAGATAATGAAAGAAAAGCCTGCCGCTGGTCACGGGAGAAAGATTGGCGGAGATAGCTATTTCTGGCCAATAATTTAGCCTCTTCTATTTCCTGCTCGGTAAGACCTTTCTCCGCGAGGCTAATAAAAGTCTCCTTCAAAGAAGCCAGGGCCGGTCTGGCATTCTGGCTATCTGTCTCTAAATAACAGATGAGGATCGCTGTGGGGCCGAAGGTCTCTAAGCGGCTGTTCAGGTTATATGCCAGGGCTTCCTGCTGGCGCAGCGTCCAGAGTATGGAACCAGGTCCTTTCCCAATTATCTTTTCTAGGAGATAAGCAATAGGATATATTTCTGGTAGTTCACCTGGCAGGACGTAAGCTAATAAAACGGCTGCCCCGGCCGGTCCTTGATAATATTTACAGCCCTCACTATTAGTAGTATTTTTGTTACTTTTTCTTTCGGTAATCCTAAAGATGGGCTTGGGATAGCCGTTAACTGGTTTTTTTACCCAGGAAAAATGCTTGGAAATAAGATTGAGGATTTCTTCTGCTTCTAAATCTGAGATGACCATCAAATTTAAATTTTCTGTATTGAGAATAAGCTCATAAAATTTTTTAATCTCTTTTTTACCCAGGGATTTGAGACTATTTTCAGTCCCGTAGATTGGAAATCCGTATGGAGCCTCGGGGAAAAGCTGCTGGCGGAGGCAGATCAGAGCAGAATCTACCAGCTGGCAAGATTCCTTGTTTACCTCCAGGATAAGTCTTTGTTTGAGGTAGCCAATTCTCAGACTTGAAAACAGTGGATTTTTAAGGCTGGAGGCAATAATAGACAGGGCCCGGTCGAGATGCTGGTCGTTACAGTCCAACTTAATAAAAGAAAAATCAGACCGGCTGCTGGCGCTTAAATCAACACCGTCAGAAGTAAGATCAGACAACTTGTATTCATCCGTCACTTCAGCCATCAGCCGGGTAGTTAGATAGGCCAATCCGGCTTGATTTTCTTTTTCCAGGGCTTGACCTCCAGTAAAATAAAAAACTATAGTAGTGAATTTTATAAAAGGGTCCTGTTGATAAAAGACTTTAAGTCCACTTTCTATGGTTAACATTTCAAAGGTTAAAGGCTGAGCAAAGGATAAACTGGAGACGCAAAGCAATCCAGCTATCATCAAGCAGATTAGAAGATTTAGCTTAATCTTGGCAGTTTTCATTCTGGTTTTATCACCACCCAAACCGGCTCCCCGCCGACAAAATATTTTCTGGCGACCTTTCTTAGCTCAGTAGGGCTTAAAGAACTGATAGCTTCAAGATAATTTATTTTTTGGCTATCATCTCCCAGTAACAGATGTTTACCCAGAGCCATGGCTACCAGCAGAGGGTCTTCCATCATTTTTTGAGAAAACCGTTGAAACCTGTTCTGGCAGCCAAGTAAAAAATCAAAGACTCCAATTTCTGTCCTCGATAAATATTCATTGCCTGAATAATTAATTTCTGGTAGGAGAGAGAAAAAATTCTGTAATAGCCTTTTAGTTGTCCGGGCATTCTTTTCGCTGGTAGTAATGGTAATCACCATCAAGCCACTCTGGGCATGAGTCAGATAATGGAGCCGGGCTGAGGAAATCAAATTGGGCCGGCTACTAAAGGCCAAATAAAGAAGCGGATATACGCCGCCACTCAATATTTCGCTCAAGGCATCCAGAGCAATTCGGTCAGGATGATTATAATTGGGGCCAATTAGACCGGCTATCAGATAAGTTTCAGAAACGTCCATTTTAATTTCTATCTGCTGACTGGAATTTAGTGGTTGGAACTCCAGGACTGTTGGCCGGACAATTGGTTGACCAGGCTTCAATTCAGAAAATATATTTCTGATGCTGTCTTCAAGCTCGTTCAGATCACAATTGCCCACCACCACTAAGGCTGAATTATTAGGAGTAAAATATTTCTGATGCCAATTCTTTAGGTCGCTCAGGTTAAGTCTTCGAATAACCTGTTCGTCTCCATAAACTGGCAAGGCATAACCTGAATTTTGGAAGGCAAGATTATAGATTTTGGATAAACCAACTTTTTCCGGTTGCCGTCTTATATCAGCCAGCTCTTTAAGAAGGACCTCCTTTTCCTTGTCCAGGGCCTGTTCAGTCAAATTAAATTCGTATACCACCTTCTTTAATAGATCAAGACCAGCTGTCAAATGTTCTGGGGGTAAACAGATTTCAAAGAACATTAAATCATATTCAGTGTGGGCATTGTAATACATACCATATTTTTTTATTAATCTATAAAGATTATCTTCAGCTTCCAGATGACTTTGGCGGAAAAGTAAACAATGTTCCAGAAGATGTAAAAGGCCGTTGGTTTCGGGGGTCTCATCAGAGACTCCAACTCGAATAGCTAAAACTATTGCTGTAAGTCTGGGTCTGGAGTAGGGTAAAAGATAGACTTTCAGTCCATTTTCCAAGCTGAATTCTGTGGCTAAAGCCGGCTCCTGAATTGGGCTTTCACTTTGGCTGGCTACCGGCAAAAAAAGTAATACCATGCCCCCAAGAATTGCAGCCCAATATTGGCCTTTGTTTTTTATTATTCTAAGCCCTCCATTCCACATATAATAATTAGATAAATAAAAGTCAAGAGTATTCAGATTACCCTGTTAGTTTTTGGGTTGAGTATTAAAGATATCTCCAGAAGCCATTTTTCTAAAACAGTTTTACCAACCAAGCAGGCCAGGATCAGTTTCTGCCTAACCTAAGAACAAGAGGAGATCAATACTGCAAATAGCTACTCTCCTGGTTAAAGTCCTAACTTTAAAATACGACTTTAGTAATTAGAGGACGATTATGTTAAAATCAAAACATGAGCTCTAAAGAAAAAAGGTACCGAATACTGGTAGTCGATGATGAAGAAAACATCCGCAAGTCATTGAAGATGATCCTGGAATACGAAGGCTATGTTTTCTTCGAAGCGGGAGATGGGCTGACTGCCAGGGAAGTTTTGGAAGATCATCCGGAAATTGATTTAATGCTTCTAGACATCAGGCTGCCAGATATTGACGGGCTGGCACTTCTTTCTGAAATCAAGAAAAAATCCTATAGCCCTGAAGTCATCATGATCTCTGGACACGGAACTATTCCGATGGCTGTGGAAGCCACCAAGCTTGGAGCTTTTGATTTTTTGGAAAAACCCTTACACCGAGAAAGGATTTTGCTGAGTGTCCGTAATGCCTTGGAAGCTAAGCGGTTGAAGTCTACTGTTCAGGACATTAAGAAAAGATCTGAAAAAAAATATCAAATAATCGGACAACATCCTCTTATGACTGAACTCTGGCAGAAAGTCTTGAAAATTGCTCCGACCAATGCTACCGTTCTGATTCAGGGTGAAAGCGGTACTGGCAAGGAGCTGGTAGCCAGAGCCATTCATGCTAACAGTCCCAGGGCGAATGAGAATTTTGTTCAGGTTAACTGTGCCGCTATCCCTGAAGAATTGATAGAAAGCGAACTTTTTGGTCATGAGAAGGGAGCTTTTACTGGGGCTTCAGAAAGAAAATTAGGCAAGTTTGAACTGGCCGATGGGGGAACTATTTTACTTGACGAAATAGGTGATATGAGTCTTAAAACTCAGTCTAAAGTTCTCAGAGTCCTGGAGGAAGGCGAAGTTCAGAGGGTTGGTTCCAGCAAAATTATAAAGGTGGATGTCAGGGTAATAGCTGCCACCAACAAGGATATAAAAAAAGAAATAGAGGCGGGCCGATTCAGAGAAGACCTATTTTTCCGGCTGAATGTTGTCCCGATTAATGTGCCCCCGCTCAGAGAAAGAAAGGAAGATATTCCTTTGCTTATTGATTACTTCTGTGAGGTTTATTCTGAAGAAAACAATTTTCGTCGAAAAAAATTTTCTCCTGAGGCTTTAGAGATAATGATGAAATACCCTTGGAAGGGGAATGTTAGGGAGTTAAAGAACCTGGTTGAAAGGCTGATCATTTTAACTAATAAGCAAGTAATTGAACCTGAAGACTTGCCAGAATACCTCTTCCAGGAAAAGGAACTATTGCTGCCAGATATGAGAAAAACGAAGAGTCTTAAAGAGTTCCGGGATGAGGCTGAAAAAAATTTTATTCTATTTAAGCTGAAGAGTCATAACTGGAATGTCTCTAAAACTGCCCGAGAAATTGAGACACCCAGAAGTAATCTCTACAAAAAATTGGAGCAATATGGTATAAATATAAAGGTTGGAGCAGGCGAAGCGGTCGCTTCTTCTTTTGATGAGAAAGAAGAAGAGGAAAGTCCGAACTCCAGAGGGCCTGATGGTCGCTAACGGCGACCTCGGGTAACCGAGGGAAAGTGCCACAGAAAACAGACCGCCAGTTTTTTGACGAGACTGGTAAGGGTGAAAAGGTGAGGTAAGGGCTCACCGCTCCGGTGGTGACATCGGAGGCAGGGCAAACCCCATCAGGAGCAAGACCAAATTAGCCCCGCTTAAGGGCGGCCCGTCCAAAGGGGTGGGTAGGTCGCTAAACCAGTCGAGTAATCGGTTGGTTAGATAAATGACCGCTGCTGTCCCAGACAGTAACAGAATTCGGCTTATGTCCTGCTCCAGCCATCTTTTGACAAATATCAGTTTTTTGATATAATCTCAATATTGATTGCGGGGTAGAGCAGTCAGGTAGCTCGTCGGGCTCATAACCCGGAGGTCGCTGGTTCAAATCCAGCCCCCGCTACCATTTTTTTATCTTTTTCTTTTTTTTATTACCCACCGAATAGATTATTCTTGAAGAAAAATCTTTCTCTTAATGCCTGAAAATTTTAATTAACCTGCTTTATTCATAAAGCTAAATATATCTCGGGATTTTTAGTCAGTATTTTATACTTAACTGATACGATATTCCCCAGGCATAGCTAAGCAGTTTTTATATCTTCAAAGTGTTTTTATTGGATAAATCAAGCTAAAATAAATCAACTGGTTACACCCAACTTTTTGATTTAATTCTCAAATTTTGATATAGATATCAAAGGTAACGAAATTTTTTCAGGAGGGATTAATGTTTAAATCTGAAGTTTATAAAAAAAGAAGGAAAACACTAAAGAAGATGATGAAATCGGGTTTATGTCTTTTTCCAGGTAATCCTGAAAGCCCGATGAACTATCAGGCTAACGCTTATCCATTCAGGCAGGATAGCACTTTTCTCTATTTTTTCGGATTAGATTTGCCAAACTTAGCGGCCATAATAGATCTGGATGAGGGTAAGGAGATTATTTTTGGTGATGATGTTACTCTAGAAGATATTATTTGGGTCGGACCTCAGCCGAGGATAAAAGACCAAGCAGCAGCTTCTGGTATAAGATATGTCCGTCCGTTTAAAAGCCTTTCCGAATATCTCCAACAGGCTAAAAAACAAGGAAGAGAAATTCATTTTCTGCCACCCTATAGGGCAGAGGTTAAACAGTTGATCTCCAGTTGGCTAAGGATACCTGTAACCAGACTGACATCAGCTGTTTCTCAAGAGCTGATAAAAGCTGTGGTTGCCCTGCGCTCGGTCAAAAGCCCAGAGGAAATAAGAGAAATAGAACGGGCTCTGGAAGTAACCAGAGAAATGTATTTGACGGCCATTCCCAATATTGAACCTGGGGTTAAGGAACAGGAAGTCCTGGCTTTTATGGAGCTGATTTTAAGGGCTAACGGTCTGTCTTTTGCTTTTCCTCCCATTGTGACTATTAATGGCCAGATTTTTCACAAAACTTCCTATGGGGATACTCTTAAAAAGGGTCGTTTTCTGGTCATGGATACTGGAGCTGAGTCAGCCTGCCACTATGCCTGCGATATCACCAGATCAGTTCCAGTGGGTGGCAAGTTTAATCAGCGGCAGAAGGACATTTATTCAATAGTCTTAAAAGGTCAGCAAGAAGCTATAAAATCAATTAAACCCGGTATTAAATACCTGGAGGTACACTTAAAAACAGCCAGAGTTATGGCTGAAGGTCTTAAGAACCTTGGATTGATGAAAGGCGACCTGGATGAGGCTGTTAATCATGGAGCTCA
>Ga0265295_1007440_pt1 | contig 12623 bp, 13 predicted proteins | sample Munlansysbiofilm_FD_192503 | JGI IMG/M metagenome (GOLD analysis project Ga0265295, IMG submission 192503) | Leachate microbial communities from a municipal landfill in Southern Ontario, Canada - Methane capture system biofilm | ecosystem: Engineered > Solid waste > Landfill > Unclassified ... | reverse complement strand
CGCAACCTTCTATAAAAAATACAAAAAAGAATTAAAACTCGGTTACGAAGGCGCACTTGCGATGTATGTGGGTATTCTAACCGATACAGGTAGATTCAGATTCCGTGGTGTTTCAAGAAAGACACACGAAATTGCTGGTATGTTACTAGATTTTGGTGTGGACGTGGAATACGTTGATCAAAAATTATCGGTTGAAACGATGAACATGATACGCTTAAAAGGCTATGTGTTATCTAATTTTGAAACGACAAATGAAGGTTTTATCTACATCAAAGTCACAAGAGATGTGATTAATCAATTTGGTGTGACTGACGAACAAGCCGCATCGGTCGTGTCTCACTTAGGTGGGATTGAAGGTTACCCAGTATGGGCGATTTTCATCGAATACCCAGGCGAAATTAGAATCAGACTTCGCTCAAGAGGCCCAGTTATTTCGACACTTGCCAATGAATTTGGCGGCGGTGGACACGCCAAAGCTTCAGGAGCAAAACTAAACGACTGGTCAGAATTAGAACACTTTAAATCACGCGTCGATGACGTCTTAAAAGCATACAAAGGTTAATTGATTTATGGAAATAAGACAAGAATGCGCTAGAATCGTTGTTACCGAACCCTTGTTACCTTTAGAAGACATCGAAAGAAGTTTATTAAAGACGTACCGTAAGGACGTTTGGGCAAAATTTATTAAAGCAATTAAAAACTATAACCTCATCGAGCCAGGCGATAAAGTTGCTGTTGGTATCTCAGGTGGAAAAGATTCACTTTTAATGGCCAAGTTATTTCAACAACTTCACCGTTATAGTGACATCCCATTTGATGTGGTCTATCTTGCGATGGACCCAGGGTTTGCTAAAATCAATTTAGAGTTATTAGAAACCAACTGTAAGTATTTAAATATCCCACTTGTGATCAAAAAGTCAAACGTATTTGCCGTGGCTGGAAAAATCGCAAGTGATAACCCATGCTATATGTGTGCACGTATGAGAAGAGGTTTCTTATATAACGCAGCCAAAGAACTGGGTTGTAATAAACTTGCGCTTGGGCATCACTACGATGACGTCATTGAGACGACCATGTTAAATGTCCTATATGGCGGTCAGTTTAAAACGATGGTCCCTAAGATTAAAGCCGATAATTTTGAAGAGATTGAATTGATTCGTCCATTATTTTACATTAAAGAAAAAGACATCATTCGATTTACTAAATCCAGTGGCATTCAATCAATGAATTGTGGTTGTACCGTTGTTGCAAGTAGAACATCTTCTAAACGAAGAGAAATCAAAGAAATGATTAGTAAGCTTAGAGAAATCAACAAAGAAGTCGATCAATCGATTTTCAAAGCGGCAGAGAATGTCAATATCAACGCCGTCCTTGGTTATCAATACAAAGATAAGAAATACGATTTTAACGAAATATACAAAGAAAGGAATGAACTAGATGACTGAATTAGAAATTTTAAATCAAATTGATTTTATTGAAGTAATCTTAATGCCAGCAATCGTGACGATAGTGATTTCTTCACTTCTTGGACTAGAAAGACAAAACATCGGTAAATCCGCAGGGATTTCGGCGCATATTTTAATTGGAGCCGCAACCATGATGGTATCGATCGTTCAACGTTTCTTCTTTCTTGAAACGGGTGCTACTGATGTTGCAGAAAACCAACGCTTGATTGCACAAATCCTACCAGGGGTCGGCTTTATTGGTGCTGGTGTGATCATGAAGGGTGAAAAAACCATTATTGGTCTTACCACCGCAGCGACCATCTGGGCGGTTGCGATTATGGGGTTAATTGCGGGTAGTGGTTACTGGCGATTAGGTGGCGCATATGGGTTGTTCTTGGTGTTGTTTATCTACATCAGAGACTTTAAACGTGGCATTAACCCATTTGTCCCACACGTCCACTTTGACTTCACCGACAACGAAATGGTCAGAGAAGATGACAAGCGTAGACACGCCTAAGAAGGAGAATTTTAAGAATGAACGCACAAACATATTTAAAAGAAACAAACCCAGTAGTTACAATTAGCGTTAAAGAACACGGGTCAATTGAGCTTCAATTATTTAATGAAGTCGCGCCAAACACCGTTGCTAACTTTATCGAAATCGCTGAAAAAGGTCTTTACAAAGGCTCAATCTTTCACCGTATTATTCCAGGGTTTATGATTCAAGGTGGTGCCGTTAATCAAGCGGTTTCACCAATCAAAGGCGACTTCATCGCTAATGGTGTAAATAACCCATTATTACACACACGTGGTGTCATTTCGATGGCAAGAACCAACGTCAAGGATTCAGCGACGTCACAATTCTTTATCATGCATAAAGACTCACCACACTTAGATGGGTTATACGCCGCTTTTGGTGTCGTTACAAACGGCATAGACGTGGTTGATGCCATCGCAAAAGCAAGAAGAGACGCCTACGACAAACCATATGAAGATATTGTCATTGAATCGGTTACGGTCGATTTGAAGGGTTCTTTGATCCCAAAAACAATTCGGTTATAGTCCTGCAGTAAGCTGATTTTAGCACTTAGATAAAACCAAGGGGAATTAAATCCCGTTGGTTTTCTTTTTAGCTTATGTAATAGACTATTTTTACAGGCCGTTTAATGTTATAATTTTGAAGTGGAGTTGATAATATGATATACGATACAATTGCAGCAATTGCTACCCCATTTGGGACAAGCGGCTTAAGTATTATCAGAATCAGCGGCGATGAAGCAATCGAAAAAGCAGCCGCTATTTTTAAAGGAAAGAACTTAATCAAAGTCAAATCGCATACCGTCACTTATGGACACATCATCGATCATCACAAGAAAGTGATTGATGAAGTCCTAGTCACGGTTTTTAAAGCACCGAAAACATTTACAAAAGAAGACGTGGTGGAAATCAGCTGTCATGGGGGCATTTTAGTGACTCAAAAAGTCCTAGAACGCATTTTAGAACAAGGCATTCGTTTAGCTGAACCGGGGGAATTTACCAAACGGGCGTTTATTAATGGTCGTATTGACTTGGCTCAAAGTGAAGCAATCATGGACCTCATTCACGCGAAAAACGTCAACGCGATGAAACTAGCCGTCAGCGGACTTAAAGGTGACTTGTCAAAACTAATCAACGAATTAAGGGAAGAACTTCTTTTTCTAATCGCTCAAATTGAAGTTAATATTGACTACCCTGAATACGACGACGCAACACAAATGTCGGTTGAGGTAATCAAACCGCATGTTCTAAATTTGATCAAAAAATTAAACACATTACTCGATGATGCCAATAAAGGCAAACTAATTAGAGACGGCGTTAAAACGGCCATTGTTGGTAAACCAAATGTCGGTAAGTCCAGTTTATTAAATGCGCTACTTAATGAAGAACGTGCCATTGTTACAGACATCGAAGGTACCACAAGAGACACCATCGAAGCGCAAATCAATATTGGTGGTATTACCTTAATTTTAATGGATACCGCAGGCATCAGAGAGACCAAAGATATTGTCGAACAAATCGGTGTGAAACGGTCTAAGAAAGCGATTGACGAGGCTGAACTAATCATCTTAGTGCTCGATCAAAGTAGACAGTTATCAAAAGAAGATTTAGAGTTACTAGAACAAACCAAAAACAAACGACGCATTGTCGTTGGTAATAAAAACGACCTCACTAAAGCAATCGATTTAGATATCCACATGCTAAGTTTATCGGCCCTTAACCGTCAAGGGTTAAGAGACCTCGAACATGAAATCACAACGACTTTGGGCATTACTGATCTTGAAGAAAAAGACTTTAATTACTTATCGAATGTGAGACACATCAATAAAATCAAAGAAGCCATTTCATCAATGAATGAAGTCGTTAATGCCATTGACTTAGGGCTTCCAATTGATATGGCAGAAATTGACTTAAAGAAAGCTTGGCAATACTTAGGTGAAATCACAGGGGATTATCACCCGGAAGACTTATTAAACGAACTATTTTCCAAATTTTGTTTGGGAAAATAGAGAATCCGTCATATCATTTATGATATAATGATTTAGAAAAGGAGTGCATGCAATGTCTTATCAAGCGTTATATCGAACCTACCGACCAAAAACCTTTAGCGAAGTCGCTGGTCAAGAAGTGATTGTAAAGACACTTCAAAATGCATTAATTCACGATAAAATAGCGCATGCTTATTTATTTAGTGGACCAAGGGGTACAGGGAAGACCTCAATCGCTAAAATCTTAGCTAAAGCCGTTAACTGTGAACAATCACCAACCAAAGAAGCTTGTGGGAAGTGCCCAACGTGCCTAGCCATTCAAGCAGGCTCTATCTCAGACGTGGTAGAAATTGATGCCGCATCCAATAACGGCGTTGATGAAATCAGAGACCTTAGAGAAAAAGTCAAGTATTTACCAAGCATGGGTAAATACAAAGTCTACATCATCGATGAAGTTCACATGCTATCGACTGGCGCATTTAATGCGTTACTTAAAACCTTAGAAGAACCACCAAAACACGTAATTTTTATTCTAGCAACGACGGAACCTAATAAGATTCCTTCAACGATTTTATCGCGTTGCCAACGATTTGATTTTAGAGGCATATCGGTAGCCGATATCGAACGAAAGTTAAAAGAAATTAAAGACCAAGAACAAATTCAAATTACCGATCAAGCCATTCGCGAGATTGCAAAATATGCCGAAGGTGGCATGAGAGACGCGCTTTCATTACTTGACCAAGCCGTGTCGTTTTCTGATGACGTGGTGACTGAGGAAGATATTTATCAAGTCAGTGGCTCGGTTTCAAAACAAAACCTATTAAACCTCATCACATTTTTATTTGAAAAAAACACCGCCGATGCGTTTAGTCTTTTAAATGACATGGTCGAAGACGGTAAAGAAATCAGTAAAGTGGTGTCTGACTTAATCAGCTTATTAAGAGATATTTTGATTGAGAAGAATGTTGTGTTTGATAGCGACCGACCAACAAAATACTTAGAGGTTATCGCTAAGAAATTTTCAAATGAACGCATCTATTTTTACTTAGACATACTCAATCAAACCCAAAACGACATCAAGTGGAGTTCACAAAAAAGAGCTTACTTAGAACTGGCGTTTATTAAGATGATTGATCATAAAGAGTTAGACCGTGTCGTTCAAAATGAAACGATTGAACTCTTAAGTAACCGACTCAAACAATTAGAGTTTGAACTCGATAAACTTAAAAAAGAAGGCATTCAAGTCATCAGTAAAGAGGTTAAACCAACACCTAGTCAAAACGATGCTGAAAAAGAAGTAGAACAACCAAATAAAAACATCGAAAAACCAAACAAGCGAAAATACGTCAGTGCAAAAGACGTTGAGCGTATCTTAATTAATGGAAATTTAGACAAAAAGTCACTCTTGTTAAAAGGGTGGCCGCACTTAACCAAAATATCCGAACCAAAATTAGAAACCACAGCAAGCATCCTAGCCCAAGGCAATTTAGTTGCCGCAAGCGATACGGAGATGTTATTAGTCTATAAAGACCGTATGAGTTGCTTAATGATGTTAAAACCACAAACCAAGCAACTCGTGTTTGAAATCTTAAATAAGAAACAACCACTGGTCGAAGACTATATTTGTATTGATGAATGTTCTTGGCAACAATTCTATCAATCGTTTATTAACCAATGGAAACAAGGCAATAAAAAACCAACCCTAGAAGAGATTGACATGGACATCTTTGAAGAACAAGAAGAAACTTGGCAACCAGGCTCTGTCGCCTTAGCAATCGACTTCTTTGGTAAAGATAAAGTAATGATAAAGGAGTAATACAAATGAACGCAAATATGATTAGAAAGTTACAAAAACTACAAAAAGAAATGCAGGAGACTCAAGAACGTCTTCAATCCACAGAATTTACCGGTACCGCTAGTGGGGTTAAAGTGATTATGCTAGGCTCACACCAAGTCGTTGACATCAAAATCGATCAAGAGCTTTTAGACGACATAGAAATGCTTCAAGACGCGATTTTAGCGGCTGTGAATAACGCAGTTGAGGTCGTTGATACCACAACGAATAGCGAAATGAGCAAATTTACCGCTGGCATGGGTATGGGCGGGTTCTAATGAAATACCCGACCCGTTTTTTAGAACTAATAGAGGATTTTAAAAAACTACCTGGTATTGGGAAGAAAACCGCGGAACGTTTGGCACTTCACGTGATTACAACAATGGACGATGAAACGGTATTGAAATTTAGCAACGATTTAACGGCCATTAAAAAAGAGATTACCAACTGTCCGGTTTGTGGGGTATTACAAGAAGCGGCATGCCCGATTTGTAGTGATACCACAAGAGACCAAGAAACACTGATGGTCTTAAGTGAAGTTAAGGACGTGTTTGTGTTAGAACGAACCAATATTTATCATGGCAATTACCACATACTTGGCGGGTCAATCGACTTTTCAAGAGGTGTCATGCCTGAAGACTTAAACATGGATGGTTTATTTAAACGTTTAGAAGGTGTTTCAGAAGTGATATTATCTTTAAACGGGACCGTTGAAGGTGAACTAACTTCTAATTACATCAAAGAGATGTTAAAAGACAAACCAATCAAAGTCACACGGATTGCCTATGGCATTCCGGTGGGATCTGATCTTAGTTATGCCGATGATCAGACGATATTTAGAGCATTAGAAAATAGACGTAAGTACGAATAGGGGAGGGAACTAAGATGGCATTTTTTGAAAGTATTTGGCAATGGATTTTGGATTTATTTGGCAGTTTTGATCAGTTCTTAAAAGAAACAATTAATTACGACCAGTTGGTGCTTGATTTTTACCAAAATGTGGTTGCACCTTTACCGGAATGGATGAAAATCTTAGGGACATTGGCGCTTGTAGTCGTTTTAGTCTTTGGTATCTTCTCGATCGCAAAGAAATTACTAAAACTCGCCATATTTATTGCCGTTATCTTACTCATTATCGTGCTTGCTAGAACGCTATTGTCATGATATTTCAGTTAATTAACGATGGTGTGTTAAACGAGTATCACGTAGAGGCAAGCAAGACCGCACTTGGATTGACCTTTAAAGACCCGATTGCTGATGGCGATTTTCATCTTTACTTCAAAAACGATGAAGTGATGATCAAAAGAACCGGCAACATCGAGATGCAAGAAATCTATAAAGCGGGATTAAAAACCATGGGATACTATAAACAAGAAGGCATTACGTTTAAATCCGTCATCGAAACCACTCTTTTAATCATTGATGAATCAAAAATTAAAATAGAGTATCTGCAAACCATTGAACACCATGAAAGTCAAAAAACGATGGTATTTTGGTTAAAATAAAATAATACTTGCAAAAAAGGCGAGTATCGTATACAATAATATAGTATTTTTAGGAGGGCTCTATGGCTAAACAAATAGATACAACTAAATCAATGGTTGATATTGCTGAAATCATTATCAGACAAGAAGGCAAGAAAAACATTTACGAACTTTTAGAACAAATTACAACGTTAAAAAATATCTCAATGGATGATACGGAAAAACTAACACAGTTATATTTAGATATGACAATGAGTGCAAAGTTTGTTTTTTGTGGTAACGACACTTGGGATCTTAAGGAAAATAACTTAGATCTTTGGGACAAAGATGGGTCTTACTTTAATCAAAACGATGATGTGGTTGAAGACGATGAAGACGATAACATCACAGTCGATGATTATTACATCCCTGAAGAAAATGAACTTGAATTAGATACCGACGACGAAGATGAAGACGTTGAAAAAGACGAAGAAGATGACGTGATTATTTTAGAAGATGAAGAAGACATCGTACCGTTTGAAGAAGACGACATCGACTTTGATGACGATGATTACAATGAAATCATGGACGACTATGAGGACATGTACGATAAATAATCAAATTCATTATTGAGTTTGTCATAACCGTTTGATATAATAAAAAAGGGCAACTCATAAAAGGTCTCCTGTAAAGGGAGACCTTTTTTATATTTTTATACAAATTAGATGGGGTGAAAGTAAAATGAAGACAAAGTTTATTTTTGTTACTGGTGGGGTAGTTTCTTCACTTGGTAAAGGCATCATGGCATCAACGGTTGGACAGCTACTTAAAAGCAGAGGATTAAAAGTCTTCATGCAAAAATTCGATCCATACATCAACGTTGACCCGGGGACAATGAGTCCATATCAACACGGTGAGGTGTTTGTCACAGACGATGGGGCAGAAACCGATCTTGACTTAGGCCACTACGAACGCTTTATTGATGAAAATTTATCGAAGCATTCAAGTGTCACGACAGGGAAAATCTATCAGACGGTCATTGATAAAGAGCGTCGAGGCGATTATTTAGGCGCAACGATCCAAGTGATTCCACACATCACAAACGAAATCAAAGAACGATTAAAGGCGGCCGCGAAGAATTCAAAAGCAGACGTGGTCATTACCGAAATTGGTGGGACGGTTGGGGATATTGAATCATTACCTTTTCTAGAAGCGATTAGACAAGCAAGAAGGGATTTTGGGTATGAAAACACACTCTATATTCATAACACCTTACTGCCATATTTAAAAGCAGCAAACGAAATCAAAACCAAACCAACGCAGCACTCCGTGAAAGAGTTACGCTCACTAGGGATCACACCAGATTTAATCGTTTTACGCAGTGAAGTACCGGTGAGTAAATCAATCAAAGAAAAGATTGCCTTATTTTGTGACGTTGAAGCAACGGAGGTTTTTGAATCAGTCGACGTGGATATTTTATACAAATCGATTTTAAATCTAAAAAAACAACGAATCGACGATAAAATTTTAGAACACTTTAAACTAGAAGCGAAACAAGAAGCTGATTTATCCTTGTGGGAAGACCTAATCCATAAAATCAGTGGGTTAAAAGAATCGGTCCGTATTGGTCTAGTTGGTAAATACGTCTCACTTCATGACGCCTATTTATCGGTAACCGAATCATTAGAACACGCGGGCTATCACCTTGGTAGAAACATTGACCTTGTTTGGTTGAATGCTGAAAAAATAAACGAAGAAAACGTTCATGAATCATTGAAAAACGTCGATGGCATACTCGTGCCTGGTGGCTTTGGTGAAAGAGCAACCGAAGGAAAAATCGCAGCAATCAAATACGCAAGAGAAAATAATATTCCTTTCTTGGGCATTTGTTTTGGGATGCAACTTGCGGCCATCGAGTACGCAAGAAATGTGTGTGGTCTAAAAAATGCGACATCAACAGAACTAGACATAAATACAACAACACCAGTGATTGATATCATGAAAGATCAAGACTTATCTAAAGACCTTGGTGGCACACAACGACTTGGGCTTTACGATTGTGAATTAAAAGAAGACACACTTGCGTTTAAGCTTTATAATAAAAAGGAAATCAAAGAGCGTCATAGACACCGCTATGAGTTTAATCGTGTGTATAAAGCAGTACTTGAAGAACAAGGCATTGTCTTCTCAGGGATGAATAAAAAGCTTGATTTGGTTGAGATTTTAGAGCTACCTACAAACGATTTTTTCATCGCTAGTCAGTTTCATCCAGAGTTTTTATCAAGACCGTTAAGACCACACCCACTCTTTAGTGGGTTCATCGAAGCGGCAAAGAATTACAATATACGAAAATGATAAACGTTTTCATTGTTATTGATTTGTTTTTATCATATAAAAAGCGTATAATAAATATGGAATAATTACAGGAGGTAATAACAAATGGCATTAGTTTCAGCAAAAGAAATGTTGCAAAAAGCAAGAAAAGAAGGTTACGGTGTTGCTCAAATCAACATCAATAACTTAGAGTGGATTAAATCTGCTTTATCTGTGGCTCAAGAATTAAATTCACCAATCATTTTAGGTGTATCTGAAGGCGCAGGAAAATACATGGGCGGCTACAAGAACGTTATGGGTATGGTTTCAAACCTTATTGAATTCTATAACATTACAGTACCAGTAGCAGTTCATTTAGACCATGGTAGCTATGAAGGTGCATACAAAGCATTAGCTGCAGGTTTCACATCAATCATGTTTGATGGTTCACACTATCCAATTGAAGAAAACGTTGAAAAAACAAGAGAAATCGTTGCTGCTTGCCACGCTAAAGGCGTATCAGTTGAAGCAGAAGTTGGTTCAATTGGCGGCGAAGAAGATGGTGTTGTAGGCGCTGGCGAAATCGCTGACCCACAAGAATGTGCATTAATCGCATCTCTAGGTGTTGATTTATTCGCAGCAGGTATTGGTAACATTCATGGTAAGTATCCAGCAAACTGGAAAGGCCTAGACTTTGAAGCTTTAGAAGCGGTTAAAGAAGTTACTAACGGAATTCCACTAGTATTACATGGTGGCACAGGTATTCCTGCAGACATGATCAAAAAAGCGATTGCATTAGGTGTTGCCAAGATTAACGTAAACACTGAATGCCAATGGGCTTTCCAACTAGCAACTAGAGAATATATCTTAGCCGGTAAAGACCTTGAAGGTAAAGGTTTTGACCCAAGAAAATTATTAGCTCCAGGTGCTAAAGCAATCGAAAACGTTGTTAGAGAAAAACTAACTTTATTCGGTTCAGTCAACAAAGCTTAATTAACAAAAAAAACAATTGAAACGTCCATACTTGCCTTCAACTGTCAAGTATGGCGTTTTATTTTTTGATAAATGACGTAATTTATGTAAATCTATTGCTAAATATCGATTAATTTGTATAATATTAATAAGTCGGAGGTGTTCGTATGAAAGACGTCGTATTTCACGATTATGCAAACTGGTTAGTTGAAATCAGTGATTTAACAGAAGAGCTTAAACAAAAAGAATCGATATTAATCGAACGTTTTAAGTATGTCTTTGATGTGTTAACTTTTTTGTATGAAAAGAAAATCAACGAGAAAGAACTGACTCAAGAAGAAGAAAACATATTTGAAACCGGCTTTTATTATGTCTTTGAACAATTTGAAAGTATCAAACTAATCTTAGAGCACGATTATCATGGGGATTTAGAGCGTATGAATGAACAAGCAAAAACAGTCATACTACTACTAAACACCATTGAATTTCAAAACGAGATCATTGGAAGTATTGAACAACCAAACGAAGCACATATGCAATCGTTAATTGATATTGAACAGGAAATTCTTAGTTTACTAGAGAAGAAGGCGGATGCGCCTAGTGATCTGTTTGTAAAACTTGATACCGTAACAGAAGGCATATATAAAGAACTTGAACTTGATTACTACCCAATTCATGACATTTTCTTTGAAATAGCCGATGAGCTTGGCTTAATACTATAATATAAAAGGCATTTATCCAATTGGATAAGTGCCTTTTTGTTTGTACTTATTGAAAATCAACGGTTAAATCGACACCGTTTGCCGTGATTGAATGAATATTTAAGGTTAAATTCAAATATGACCCATCAGACCAACGGTAGTTAGATAAATGGCTACCGACTTGAAACAAGTCACTGTTTTCACTATACTCACCATAGTCTGAATTTAATGTACTTTCAATATCATTACGCGTATCAGCCTCTACAAGCTTTAGAAGTTTAACCGTCGTATCGGTGTTGTTTTGTCTTGGAATGCTCCACATGTTGTAGGTATCAGACGTCGTATTTAATGTTGCATTAACGTGATAAATTCGAATACCAGGCAGTGTAAATAACCCATTATAACCTTGTTGGAGTTGGTATAAGCCAGTAGGTGTGTAGAAATCAATGATTAAATATTCTTGAAAAACACTGTTTAGTGGGTTTTTAGGAATGATCAGTACATCACCAGAAGAAACATATGGTTTAAGTGTTAAGGTTAAATCCTCACCATTAGTGACGTATGGGTCAATCCAACCAAGTAGAAGCTTCGAATAGGGGTTATGATCACCGACGGTCGCATCCATCATGTCAGAGCCACCAATACCACCAGCAGGTCCTTTGTTTAAATCATAATCGTAATAATCATCTAAACCAAGTAAGTGACCGGTTTCGTGAATAAAGGTCAGTGCATTTAACTCTAAGTACACATTGTCGTTGACGACCTCATCAATGAAATCATAACCCATAAAGATATAGTAGTCGGCTTTCACACCATCAAAGTATTTAACTGGGCTGCTTTCGTATTGATACGTATATGCCCACCATAAATCTGAACCGCTGTTAAATGACACAGGGGCAGTATAAACCATCATGATGGAATCAATATAACCGTCGTTATCGCTGTCATATTGACTGTAATCAACACGGCTATTATGGTAATTTAAAGCCATTTCCAGTAAATCATAATCAACGTATTCATTACCGTTTTTATAATCTCTTTCGTAGTAGCCTGATGTGTTAGGTGCAACAAATGGTTCTAGCACATCACCATCGATCGATAGATTACCATAGCTAGACGCTAAGTAGTAGCTTTGTAGGGAGTGATACCCTGTTTGTTCTTTTGTACCAAAGAGTACTTTTTCTAAGTTTGATACCATTTCATAAGGTGCAGTGTAATTCGTAAATGCGATTGGTAAGACTAGCATCCTAGGACTACCAGTGGATGGTAAACCTGTGGTTAAACCAAGTGATTTAGAAACGTCTTTGACTGAGGGGAGTGTGGTTACTTTTTCTATCTCGCCTTGGTAGTTGATGACATAAGACGATTGT
>Ga0265295_1007438_pt1 | contig 12624 bp, 12 predicted proteins | sample Munlansysbiofilm_FD_192503 | JGI IMG/M metagenome (GOLD analysis project Ga0265295, IMG submission 192503) | Leachate microbial communities from a municipal landfill in Southern Ontario, Canada - Methane capture system biofilm | ecosystem: Engineered > Solid waste > Landfill > Unclassified ... | reverse complement strand
GTGGCAGCCCTGCGACTTGACCAGGCAGCGGACCACCGCCTTTTCGCCGTCCTTGAGGTCGCAGAGGGTGCGCACCCCGTTTGCCGTGTCTTTGAGTTTGCAGAAAAACATTACCACCCCATCCTCATGCCGAGCTGATACGTGGCCACAGCCAGGACAAAGGCAAAGCCCGTGTTGAAAACGACGCTGAAAACGGCCCAGCCCCACGAAGCCTCGCGGGCGATGGCGACCACGGTCACGAAGCAGGGGGAATAAAGCAGCACGAAGATCATGAGGCTCACTGCCACGCTGGTGTTCCAGCTTGGAGCCGAGGCGATGCGCGCGGAGAAGGCCTGCGCCTCGGCGTCGCTCAGGGCATGGGCCGTGGCCAGGGTGGAGACGATGACCTCCTTGGCCGCGATTCCTCCCACAAGGGCAATATTGGTCCGCCAGTCGAACCCGGCCCAGGCCGTGACGGGCTCGATGGCGCGTCCAAGGCGTCCGGCCAGGGAGTTGGCCAGGGTCTCTTCCTTGATGTGCAGGTTCAGTTCCGAAATGTCGTTTTGCAGTGCCAGACGGATTTCCTCAATCGGTTCCGTAGCCAGACGCCGCTCCAGGGTCTGGATCTGGGACTCGATGGGTGCGGCCGCTTCCGGAGAGAGGGCCGGAAAGGTCATCATGGCCCAGATCAGGACCGAGATGGCCAGGATCACCGTTCCTGCCTTTTTGATGTACTGCCAGCCGCGCTCCCAGGTGTGCAGGATCATGCCCATGGTCGTGGGCATGCGGTAGGGCGGAAGTTCCATGACAAAGGGCGTGGACGGTCCGCGAATGACGGACGATCGTAGCATCTTGGCCACCACGAGGGCCGCGGCCCAGCCGACCAGGGTGATCAGGAACATGACCCGGGCTCCATGTTCCGGAAAGAAGGCCGCCGCGAGCAGGATGAAGACGGGCACCTTGGCGCCGCAGACCATGAAGGGGGCGGTCAGGAGCGTGGCCAGTTTTTCCTTGGGGCTCCTGAGGGTGCGCGCAGCCATGACGCCGGGCACGGCGCAGCCTCCGGGAATGCCTCCGGAGATGATGAAGGGCACCACCGAGCTGCCGTGCAGCCCGAAGATGCGAAAGACCCGGTCCAGCATGTAGGCCATGCGCGCCATGTATCCGGAATCCTCGAGAAAAGTGATGCCAAGGAACATGATCAGGATGAGCGGGACAAAACCCAGCACGCCGCCGACACCGGCGATGATCCCGTCCACGACCAGCGATCTGGTCAGACCCGGGGGCATCTGCATGGCCAGGGAAGAGAGCCATTCGAAAAAGGATTCGACCCAGCCCATGGGCACCTGGCCGATGGCGAAGGTCACGCTGAAGAGGCCGTAGAGGATGCCGAGCATGATGATCGGCCCTGCCAGTTGATGGGTCAGGACGCTGTCGATCTTGTCCGACAGGTCGGCGCGGCCCTGCAGGTCGGGCTGGATGGTCAGCACGCCCTGGCGCAATATGGATGATATGTAGCCGTAGCGGTAGTCGGCGACAATGAATTCAGGCTGGGTCTTGAGCGTCTTCTCGCAGTGCCGGGCGACATTGTCGGCCATGTCGCGCATGTTTCGGTGCAACTCGGAATCGGCCTCGAAAAGCTGGCGCACGACCAGGTCGTTTTCCAGAAACTTGAGCGCCAGCCAGCGCGGGGGGTAAGTCTGGGTCAGAAAATCCCGGGCTTCGATCAGGTCCGTCATTTCCTTGAGCACGGGGTCGAGGTCAGGCCCGTAGGAGATGTGCAGCGGCTGCCAGGCTTTTTGCGGGTGGTTCATGGCCGCATCCAGGGCTTCGCGGACACCTTTGTCGGAACGCGCCACGGTGCGCACGACAGGCACGTTCATGAGGCTGGCCAGACGATCCGAGTCGATGCGCATGCCCTTGGCTTCCAGGGCGTCGACCATGTTCAGGGCCACGGTCACGGGGATGCCGATCTCCAGGAACTGAACGGTCAGGTACAGGTTGCGCTCCAGGCTGGTGGCGTCGAGGACGTTGATGACGCCCTGGGGTCGCTCGTGGATGAGAAAATTCCGGGCCACGAGCTCTTCTTGGGAATAGGCGGTCAGGGAATAGGTGCCGGGCAGGTCCACCACGCGGGTCAGGCCGTGCGGGGTGTCGACATACCCTTCCTTCTTCTCCACGGTGATGCCCGGATAATTTCCGACATGCTGCCGCGAGCCGGTCAGGGAGTTAAAAAGGGTGGTCTTGCCTGCATTGGGGTTGCCGGCCAGGGCGATGGTTGCAATGACGGGTTCAGACAAGTTCGGCATCCGGGAGTTCGACGGTGATGAAATCGGCTTCGCTGTTGCGCAGGGTCAGGGTGAAGCCCTTGAGCCGCAGGGCCACGGGGTCTTTGAGCGGAGCCCGGCCGATGACGGTGATTTCCGTGCCGGGAACAAGGCCCATGTCGCGGATACGGCGGCCAAGCTCTCCTTGCGCGCCGATGGTCCTTATGATGCCGTGTTGATCCACGCGCATTTCACGCAAATTGACAATGGTAGGCACAGGCTCTCCTTGATGCGGTCTTTCGGGCTCGTGTTCGAGACCGAGAGACAATATTTAGTACGTCTAATTTGTCAAGCGTTGCAGGGCGTCCCCGGGCCGTGAAATGAGTTCAACAGCCGGTAATCGCGAGGGATTTTGGAAGTCCGGTCGTGTATTTCATGGGATTTTCGCAGCGCATGCATGACGATTTCAGGATGTTTTCGAACGCGGCTCGGAACTGTCCAGACATTTGTCGTCCAGTCGGTCAAGACAGGACTTGATGCATTCGGCGCAGTTGGTGCACGTTCCGCGTTCGTTGCAGGATCGGGTGAACGCCTCCAGCCAGTCCTTGCCCGTGCGCGGGCAGGTCATGATGAAGCGGGCGAACTTGGTCAGGGTCTCCAGGCTCTCGTCGTCGATGTGGTGTTCGAGTTTGCAGGCCGTGTCCTCCGCCACTTCGGGCCGGATCTGCAGGAAGGTGTGCAGGAAGTCGTAGAGCACCTTGTGACGGTGCACGATGCGGGTGGCGGTGCGGAATCCCTCGGGAGTAAGGGTCACCGAACTATACGGCTGGTAATTGATCAGCCCGCGCTGGGAAAGTTTTTGTAGCGCGTTGGTGACGGAAGCCCTCTGTACACCCATGGCATCCGCGATATCCTTGGCTCTGGCCTCGGAATTGAGCGATTCCAGGGAAAATATGACTTCGAGATAGTCTTCCAGATTGGAGGACATGTGGTCCATGGTGTAGTCCTTTTGCTGTTGCGAAAAATGTTAGATAAGACTACAAATTTCGCGCGCAAGAGGCAAGGAGAAGATGTGTCGGAAAAAGACGTGAGGCCAAAGTTCTTTTCAGATAATCAAAAAAAAAGTAGACTTTGAAGATCGATACGGCTTGAACATTCAGGAGAGAAATTTGTCAAATATACCGCTACTTTCCATTGAAGAGACGCTGGAGCGCATGTCCGGGGACCGGGACCTTCTGACCAGTCTTTTTCAGCTCTACATGGATGATGCTCCCCGAAAACTCCACAGTCTGGACGAGTACGCAAGTCAAGGCGACTTCTATCAGGTCGAGCGCACCGCGCATTCCCTGAAGGGCGCTTCGGCCACCGTGGGGGCGGCCCGGCTCTGTCAGCTCGCCGCCGAGCTGGAGCAGGCCGCCAAGGCCGGATCGCAGGCGCAGATGGCTCTTTTGCGTTCAGAGCTGGTTCTGGCCTGCGACCAGACCCTTGAATCCATGCGCGAGTTCTGCGCCGGAGCCTGACCCGGATTTTGCAGCCTGATCTCAGGCCAAGTCGGGCATGGTGAACATGCCATCCTCGTAAATGACCGTTTTCTTGCCATCCCGCAGGAAAGCGGTCACTTTTTTCGGTTCGGTGTTTACCAGATCCCAATGCAGGGCCGAATCGTTGAAACCCAGTTCCTTTTTGCGTTCATCCGTCAGTTCCGTCGGGTCTCCTGCGTAGGTGTCGGCATAGGATGCTCCCACCGCGACATGGCAGTTGCCGTGGTCTCCGCCGAAGTTCTCGTCGAAAAGCGTGTGCGCCATGAAGGCGTTGATGGGTGAAAAGCGCTTGTCGGTCAGCGAAAATTCCCCGAGCCTGCACGCGCCGGGGTCCATTTCCAGCTGCGAGCGCACGAACCCTTCACCCTGATCCGCCTTGACCACCCGGGCCATGCCGTTGGAAAATTCCAGGGTCACGCCGCTGACCAGATTGCCGCTGCGGTAGGAGGGCTGGTCGGCGTGGTAGGTGCCCTCGGTCAGGCGGCAGTCCGGAGAGATGAACAGCTCGAAGCTCGGGATGTTGTGGCCCGAGATGCCGATCCAGCAGCGGGACTCGCCGGGATGGACTTTTAGGTCCGTGAATGCGGACTGCACGTGGTAGTAGTCCACGTCCATGTCGTTGAGCCATGCCTTGACGCCGTGAGCCTGACGGAAAATCCCCTCCCAGGTGGCTACGGGATCGGCCTCGTCCAGGTAGGAGGCGCGGATGATCTGGGCCGCGTAATCCTCGGGGGTGAGCCCTGCGTTTTCGGCCAAGGCCGGGGTGGGCATGAGGCAGAGCGTCCACCCGAACTGGCGGGTGGCCTCGCGTTTGTCCAGGATGTCGCGCAGATATTTGCGGGCCAGGGAGAAGGTGACGATCTTGGTCGGCGGGATGTCCCGGAGGTGTGTGATGGAGTCCGGGGCAAGCAGGGAAATCAGGCCGCCGAGGCGTTCATAGAGCTCGCGGTCCCCTGGGACCACAAAGGAGAGCTGCTCCTGTTCGGCGAGGCTGAAATACCCTTTCTCCAGCGCGCTCGGTGGGCTCATGCGCAGCACGGGGTTGAGCCCTTGCGCAAGGATCAGGGCCTGCATCTTTTCGGCCAGTGGCAGGGCTGCAAGGTCCGTGCGGACAAGGACTATGTCTCCCGGGGCAAATGGTGTGACACGGGCTTTCTGCATGCCCCAGAAAAGGACTTTCGCGTATTTTTCGAGCTGGATATCAGTCAGCATTGTATTCTCCTTGAGGCCGGGCGATGCAGCCCAGGCAGGTGGTCAGTCGGTGGTGTTCGGCTTCGTCGAAGACGAAATCCTCCAGGGGTGGAAGGCCTTGCTGTCTGCGCCAGGACTGGTGCAGGCTGTGGTAGCTTTTGTCCATGGCGTGGCCGGGATCGAGGCCCATCTCCTGCGCGATGGTTCCGATGCAATCGGGACGCGCCTCGATTTCAAGAAAATGGCCGAAGGGCAGGATGTCCAGAAAGACAAGGCCCTGCGGGAGTTCCCACACGGAGCGGAATTTTTCGTAGCGCAGGCGCGGCGCATAGCCAAGCCCGCGCAGTATGGAGTCCATGGCGCGCGGGTCGGCGGTGTCGCTTTCCCGTTCGATGCGGCTCTTGACTCCGCTGGTCCCGGGGTCGGGCGCGGGTTCCTTGAAGGTCAGGGTCGAGGTCAGGGCGCGGCGCAGGCGCAGCAGGCGTCCGGATGCGGCCAGTTCGCCGTCTCGGTCGTAAACGGTGTTGGACTCGAAATGCCATGGCGTGCGCAGGCGGCCAAGCTTTCGCAGACGGGGCTCCATGTCCCGGCAGTCGCCGAGCCTGAATTTGGCCTCGTGTTCGATGCTCACGCCGTTCACCAGAAGATCCAGAGCACCACCGGAGCAAGGGCCAGGCGATACCAGGCGAAGGAGCGCAGGGTCAGGCGCCCCAGCAACGCGATGAAGACCTTGACCGCGAGCCAGGCCGACACGAAGGACACGGCAAAGCCGACGCCCAGGATCAGAAAGTCGTCAGGGCTGAACAGACGCCAGCTCTTGAGCATGTCGTAGCCCGTGGCCGCGAACATGATGGGCACGGCGGCGACAAAGGAGTACTCGGCGGCGGTGCGGCGCTCGGCGCCCAGGATCATGCCGCCCATGATCGTCGCGGCGGAACGCGAAAAACCGGGCCACAGGGACAGGCACTGAAAGCAGCCGATACCCAGGGCCAGGGTCGGGGTTATCGCGTCGAGTCCCTTGACCTGGTTTTTGGCGGGCATTCTTTCAACCAAGAGAATGGCCACGGCCCCGACCGCCAGGGCAAAGGCCACGGTGACCGGGGAAAAAAGATGCTCCTTGATGGCCGAGTGGGCGAAGAGCCCGAGCAATGCCGCCGGCAGCGAGGTCAGAAAAAGCAGGACCAGGCCGCGCATGCCGCTGAAAGGACGCTCGTTGGGGCGCACAAGGCCCCAGAAGGTCGGCCAGTAGATGGCGACCACGGCCAGTATCGCGCCAAGCTGGATGACGATGCTGAAGGTCTCGGCCTTGGGGCCGGTGAAATCGAGCAGGTGTCCCGCGATGATCAGGTGGCCGGTGGAGGAGACGGGCAGAAATTCGGTCAGGCCTTCGACGATGCCCAGGATGATGGCGTTCAGGTATGATGTCATGTGATTTCGGGGATGAAAGTGAAAAGACCATCCTACTCACGGGCGACAGAGGGGTCAATACCGCCTTGCCCGGCGGGACTCCATCGGCTATCCTTTTTGCCTCGCTGCCGGGGCTATTCCCGCCCTGGTCAATTTTTCGAACGCAATGGAGAGAGACGTGCGTGCACTGCGATTCTACAAGGCCGTTCCGGGCGGCAACCCGACCATCCTGATTCTCGATCCCGTGGAGCCGCTGGAACGGGCTTCGGTGGCCCGCACCCTCATGGGCGCCGGGCACGTGCAGGCCGAACAGGTCGGATTTCTGGATCTTGCGGCCGATCCGGTACGCCTCGACATGATGGGCGGCGAATTCTGCGGCAACGCCTGTCGGGCGGCCGCGGCGGTCATGGCCCGGGAACAGGTGGGGTTGATCCGAACCGGGGATGATTTGTGCGGGGAGCTCATGGTGTCGGGTGTTGACCGGCCGGTGGCGTTGCGGGTCGCTGCTGACGGGGGCGAGTGCTGGGTCGAGATGCCGCTGCCGGAAACGTGTGCCGATGAAGGCAAGGGCGGAGTTTCGGAGCTGGAGCCGGGCATCGGGCTGGTGCGTCTGCCGGGCATAACGCATCTGTGTCTTGACGAGGAACTGCACCCGTTTTCCGAGGATTTCGAACAGGCCAGCGCTACCCTGCGGGCGCGCTACGCTCTGGATGCGGAGGCCGTGGGCTGTATCTGGTACCGGATTTGTCCGGCGTGCGCCATCAAGCCCGTGGTATGGGTGCGTTCCACCGCGTCTACGCATTACGAGACCGGTTGCGGCTCCGGAAGCCTGGCCCTGGCGCTATGGCTGGGGCGTGGGCAAAATTTTCCCACCGACCTGCGAGTCATGCAGCCCAGCGGCGGCGAGATCGGGGTACGTGTGGGCGTTGACGGCCCCGGCGCCTGGATTTTCGGCCCCGTGACCCTGGTCGCCAGGGGCGAGGCCTTCCTCTAGTTATCTCTTCATCTGGATGGCCGTCTGCACGACCTGATCACCCGTGGTGATGACCTTGCTGTTGGCGTCGAAGCCTTTCTGAGTGATGATCATGTTCACGAATTCGGTGGCCAGATCGACATTGGAACTTTCCAGACTGCTGGTGATGACGCTTCCGAGCCTGCCTTCACCGGCCCAGCCAAGAGAGACGGCTCCGGAGTCCTTGGTGGCGGAAAAAAGGTTTCCGCCCTCGCGAAAGAGCCCCTGCGGATTGATGAAGTCGGCCATGGGGATCTTGTAGAGGCCCTGATTCTGGCCGTTGGAGAAATAGCCGACGAGCACCCCTTTGGTGTCCACGCTGACCGACTGCAGGAATCCGCGCTCGTACCCGGTCTGGGACTGGTAGAGAGTGCTTGAGCCGGTGTTGAAATTGGTGGTCGCGAGAATCTGTCTGTCCGCGTTCAGCAGGGACGGCAAATCCGAGGCCGCCGTGCTCAGATCGGCCATGGTGCTCATTCCCGCCGGAAGATTCCAGCCTGAATTCGAGCGCAGCCCCATGTCGAAAGCGCTTGAGATGGGCTCCGCTCCGACCAGGTTTGCGTTCAGGACTGGGTAGCCGTCTTCGGACAAACCGACCGGGATCCAGCTGCTCTTGTCGTCGGAGGAGCCCTCGAAGGCGCTCATGTTCAAAAGCTCTCCCGATGCCGTGAAGGTCAGGGTTCCGGCCATGAGCACGCCTTTCTTGGTGCCCAGGCCGGAGGCGTCCTCGGCGGGTGGGATGGTGACCAGAAATTCCCACATGCGGTTACCGTTGGAAACGCTCGTGCCGTCCGCGACGGGATCGAAGAAGGCCCTGACCACATGCGCGTTGCCGTCGGAATCGAAGACCTTCATGGCTGACTCGTACGAGTAGGCCCCCGAGTCCAGAGGCTCAAGCTGCGTGGCGTCCCAGCTGTCGAACAGGGCCGTGAACGGGCTGGTGGCGCTGGCGTTTCGCTCCTGCGAGGAAGAATCCAGGTTGATCATCATGCGCATTTCCGTGGTCGCCTCGGGTTCCGAGACGGGACCTCCGCCTTCCTGCATGTCGAGGCGGATGTCCGTGATGGGCGCGCCTGCCGCAGGCGGGATGACCGGGGCTGTATCCAGGATCGATTCTGCGGGCATCCGGTAGCCCTGCAGGATGTTTCCCTGCGGGTCGCGCAGATAGCCTTCCGCGTCGAAGCGGAAGTTGCCGGCCCTGGTGTAGCGCTGATCGCTGCTTCCGTCGGCCGAGACGATGAAAAATCCCTTGCCGCTGATGGAGATGTCCGTGGCCGTGTTGGTCGGCTCCAGCGACCCCAGGGACATGTCGTACAGAATCGAACTGACGCCGACGCCTTGGCCGACCTGATTGCCGACGCTGGCCGAGCCCATCTGCTGGCTCATCAGGGTGTTGAAGATCATGTGCGAAGATTTGAAGCCAACCGTGTTTACGTTGGCGATGTTGTCGGAAATGACCGACATGTTCTTCTGCTGGGCCATGATCCCCGTGGTGCCGATATAAAGGGATGAGGAGATACCCATGAATGCCTCCGGGACTGAAAGAATGCGTGACCGATCAGGCAGAAATTTCCCGCCTGCCTTGCAAAGTGCAGGAATGGTTCCATGGCCGCTGCTTTTGCTCGGGGCAATGATCCTGGGCTGGGCGTGCGTGGCCCTTGCGGGCGACCTGCCCGCCCTGTATGCGCTGGGACATCCGGGCTGGAAGGAGAAGGAATTCGCAGGGCGCACCGTCTACACGCCGCTGCAAAAGGAGAAACTGCTGCTGGCCGAGAGCAACGGCACGGCCTCGGGGCTTTTTTTCGAGCAGTCCGTCGATCTTCGCGACACGCCGTGGCTGAACTGGTCCTGGAAGGTGGACAATGTGCTTTTGGGCATCAACGAGCGCGAGAAAGACGGCGATGACTATCCGGCCAGGATCTACGTGGTGGCCAAGGGGGGCCTGGCCTTCTGGAAGACAAGGGCGCTGTCCTACGTCTGGGCCAGCACCGAGCCCAAGGGGAGCATGTGGCCCAATGCCTTTACCTCGAACGCGCACATGATCGCGGTGCGCAGCGGTGAAAGCGCTCTGGGCGGGATGATGACCGAGAAACGCAACATTCGCGATGACTGGAAGCTGGCTTTCGGCGAGGATATCGAAAAAATCGACGCCGTGGCCATCATGACCGATACGGACAATTCCGGACGGTGGGCCCGGGCCTGGTACGGACAGCCCCGGTTTTCGGCCCGCTAGTCCGGCACATCCCCAAAAAAAAGAGCCCTCTCCGCATACCGTGGAGAGGGCTCTTTTTCTGAGATATGAACACGGGCCTACATGGCCATGAGGCGGGCTACCCGGTCCTCGGTCGCGGGATGGGTGGAAAAGAGGCTGGCCATCTTGGACGCCGTGAGCGGATTGACGATGAACATGTGCGAGGTGGCCTGGGTTGCTTCCTGCATGGGCGCGCCGGATGCGGACTGCTGCAGCTTCACCAGTGCTCGGGCCAGGGCCTTGGGGTTGCCGCACATTTTCGCGCCGCCTTCGTCAGCCATGAATTCACGCGAGCGGGACACGGCCATCTGAATGAGCATGGCCGCGATGGGAGCGATGATGGCCATGGCCAGGCTGCCGAGCACGCTGCCGCCGCCTTCCTCGTCGTCGCCGCGTCCCATGCCGAAGATTGCCGCCCACTGGAGCATGCTGCCGAGCATGGAGATGGCTCCGGCGATGGTCGCGGCGATGGTCGCGATGAGGGTGTCGCGGTTCATGACGTGAGTCAGTTCGTGGGCCATGACCCCTTCAAGCTCCTCGCGCGAGAGGATGCGCATGATGCCCGTGGTGGCGGCCACGGCGGCATTTTGCGGGTTGCGCCCGGTGGCGAAGGCGTTGGGGCTGTCCGAGGGGATGACGTAGACCTTGGGCATGGGCAGGTTCGCCTTGCGCGCCAGGTTTTCCACGATGCCGTAGAAATCCGGGCTGTCGGCACGGGTCACTTCGCGGGCCTTGTACATCTTGAGGACGATCTTGTCCGAATTCCAGTAGGCAAAGAAGTTCATGCCGCCGGCAATGAGAAAGGCGATCATCATCCCGGACTTGCCGCCGATGGCGCCGCCCATGGCGACAAGCAGCAACGTCAGCAGGGTCAAGAGAAACGTGGTCTTGAGCAGGTTCATTTTTTTTCTCCGTTTAAATCCGGGGTAAAGAAAAAGACCTTTACCCGTGTTCATGTGGATAAAGGTCTGGCTGATCTCGAACTGTGTCGGATTCCCGGGGCCGGGCCTTGAAGCCGTATTGACGAACCACGGGTCGGTTGCCGGGATGGCCCGGGAACCGCTAGCTACTCCCCTTTGAAGAGCGTAAATTAAGTACCGGGCCGGAGGGTGTCAAGAGCCGCCGGGCGATGCTTTACAGGGCGCTATTGATCCTTTTCATCCTCGTTTGTTTCGATGTCGTCGTTGTTCCCGTTGCACTCGCAGTGGTCGTGGGCCTTGCGGTCCTCCTCTTCGCGGATGACCCGGCGCAGAACCTTGCCGACAATGCTCTTGGGCAGCTCGTCCCGGAATTCGACCTGTTTCGGGACCTTGAAGTTGGCCAGTTTTTCCTTGCAGAAGGCGATAATTTCGGCCTTGGTCAGGGTCTGGCCTTCGTGCAGCACGATGTAGGCCTTGATGATCTCGCCACGGGTTCTGTGCGTGATGCCGACGCTGACCGCCTCCTTGATGGCCGGGTGCTCGTGCAGGACCTCATCGATCTCGCGCGGATAGACGTTGTATCCGCCGGTGATGATCAGATCCTTCTTGCGGTCGACGATGAAGAAATAGCCTTCCTCGTCCATGTAGGCGATGTCGCCGGTATAGAGCCAGCCGTTGCGCAGTACGCTGGCCGTTTCGTCGGGACGTTTCCAGTAGCCCCGCATGACCTGCGGGCCGCGTATGACGAGCTCGCCGATCTTGCCCACGGGCAGGGGCAGGGAGCCAACCTCCATGTCAACGATGGCGGCGTCGGTGTCCGGAAAGGGCAGGCCGATGGAGCCGTTCTTGCTGTTGCCGCGCAGGGGGTTCAGGTGCGTGATGGGGGACGCCTCGGTCAGTCCGAAGCCTTCGATGATGTTGGCCCCGTTGCTCAGGGTGTTGAATTTTTCCATGACCGGCACGGGCATGGGCGCGGAGCCCGAGATGCAGTAGCGCACCGAGGACAGGTCGTATTTGTGCAGGTTTTTCTGCTGGAGCAGGGCGATGAAGATCGAAGGCGCGCAGGGAAAGATGGTCGGCCTTTTCTTATGGATGGTCTTGAGCACATCCAGGGGCACGAATTTGGCCATGGGCACCAGCGTCGCGCCGATGAGGGTGCCGAAATTGACGCAGACGGTCAGCCCATAAATATGAAAAAAGGGCAACAGGCCGAGCATGACCTCGCCCGAGTCCTTGATGCTATGCAGGATGGCCCGGGCCTGCTGGGCGTTGTAGCCGAGGTTGGCGTGGGTCAGCATGACGCCCTTGGACACGCCCGTGGTGCCTCCGGTGTACTGCAACGCGGCCAGGTCCGTGACGGGATCGACCGGATGCGGCGCTTCGATGGTCGCCCTTTTCAGCAGGCCTTTCCAGGGCAGCACGTGCGAATTGTCGAAAGGGATGGGTTCGAGCTTGTATTCGCGTCTTGATTTGATGGTGTAGAGCGTGTTCAGCGGAAAATTCAGGCAGTCGGCGATGGAGGTCACAAAGATGCGTCGCAGATGCAGCTTCGAGCGCAGGGCGTCCACGCGTTTCCAGAGCAGGTTCAGCGTGATGAGTGTCTTGGCTTCGGAATCGTTGAAGTGGTGGAGCAGCTCCTTTTCCATATAGAGCGGGTTGGTCATGACCACCACGGCCCCGATCTTGAGGCAGGCCCAGTAACTGATGACCGTCTGCGGGCAGTTGGGCAGCATGATGGCCACCCGTTCACCGGCCTTGACCCCGGCCTTCTTCAGGTTGGCGGCGGCAAGATCCACGAGGCGCTTGAGCTTTTTGTAGCTCACGCTCCAGTTGTTGAAGATGATGGCCTGGCGGTCCGGATAGCTGGCCGCCGCATTCTCCAGAATTTCAAAAAGCGGAACGGTTTCGTAGTCCAGGTTCGGACTGACTTCCTGATCGTAGTGCTTGAGCCAGAGCCTGTTTATCCCCTCTTCAATCATGTGCCCCCCGTCGGCTGTGAAGTGTGAAGGATGTCCTACAGTTCTCCGCGTTTCGGCGCAAGTCTCGCAGGTCGGGG
>Ga0265295_1007437_pt1 | contig 12627 bp, 10 predicted proteins | sample Munlansysbiofilm_FD_192503 | JGI IMG/M metagenome (GOLD analysis project Ga0265295, IMG submission 192503) | Leachate microbial communities from a municipal landfill in Southern Ontario, Canada - Methane capture system biofilm | ecosystem: Engineered > Solid waste > Landfill > Unclassified ... | reverse complement strand
TAGGTACCGCTCAGAAACGCAAACCCCTCGGCGCCGAGCTCATAAGCTTCATCGATTCCCTGCTTCAGGTTGTCCAATGCGGCCAAGCGCTTTGTCTCATCAAGATCGTTGATGTTCATCTTGGCGGAAAGCAATCTGGGTTGCGCTCCATAGGTAAGGGTCATTTTCGCAGTCTCTTTCATAGCACGGATTTGTTGCCGTACCTTAGGATCTTTCATCCTTGTCACTTCCACTGCCTCAAAGAAAGGGTCCATAGCGATCTTCTTGAAGGATTCCACAATCGGTCCTTCTCCGCCGCTCACCGGATAGGCCATAAACTGGATAAGTCCGACCTTCATATATTTTGATAGTGTTCCTTGCATAAATAAGAGCCTCCATAGGGTACAATAAGATGATGTATCAATTACAAGATAGGCATATGATTCCATACTGTCAAACACTTACCCATCAGATTATAACCAAAGGGCAATGGATTCCACGTAGGGACGGTGTGCGCAGCCTCCATTTTCAAGCAAGAGCCCGGGACTCCCCCCGGACAGCAGGTTATCCCTTACCTACCTCTACTCCGAAGCCAACAACCTCTTGGTCACTCTCTTCAAGCAGTGAAAGGTTGAGTCTGCCGGGATGAAAGCCCAGGACTTGGTCCTCTTCAGGACAATACCCTCAACCACCTGTTCGACCGAGTTGAAGTTGCCACCGATGCGGTTGTTGTCATACGCACAGAAAGCTGAGGCATAGTACAGTGTCTTGGTCTCACCGGCCTTGATGATGATGGTCGAGTCGGCACCCATCACCTGGTCCCCAGGTTTCGTGTTCTCAAGTCCGGAGTAAAGGTTGTTTGTACCCGAACCGCAGTTAAGGGAGTATTGCTGGCTCATCCCTCCCGGGTACAGGGACCAGGGTGTCTCGCTCCTTCCTCCGTAGTCAAAGAGGAAGTTATTGAAGTTTATAGGCACCTCATCCTCTGCGAGGGAAGCCGGGCCTGGAAAGAAATTGAAATAGACCATCTGTTGCCTTGGGTTTATCACACTGGACCACCCCATGCTGGCCGTACGTGGGATGACTCCGGAGATGAAGTCACTCTTGCCCAAAACCGGGGGCACTTCGGTCAGGTCGACCGTCCCCCCCTCTTTCAGGGGTGCCTTCTTCCAATCATCAAATGAGGTGTGGGGTACCAGCCTCGAATTGATACCGATGAGTGCATTCTCATCACCGGTCGACCAGGACTCAGCACTGGCATTGAGCACACACCCCGACTCCAAAAAGGGAGATCCCAACTCATTATTCCAGGCTACATTGGCAACCAGGTCCTCCGTCCCATTGTTTGTAATGACACTGGCACTGTAGTGCACCGGATGATTGGGAAGCAGCATGTCTATCTTACGTACCTGCCACTTCTCCTTACGGTTTCGCACCAGGCTCATCAGCCAGACACCGCCGAACTCAGGGTCGGTGCCATAGCGCTCCACCATCCAGTAGGATGAGGCTGTATACCCGTTGTGTTCCTGCTGGGTCTCCTCGTTGGAAAACCCGGGGCCATAGTTAGGGAAACTCAGATAGGAACCGGCCCTCTGGTACAGAAACGGGCTTTCCTTCCAATACTGGCCATTCTCGTCGCTGAATACTGAGGTTCCGCTACCCCTATAGTGAGGAAGCAGGTGAGCGTTGAGCCTTCCTCCAGCAGGGGTGGAACTGCTCAGCTCGAGCACCATCCCGCCTTGGTCTTCCAAGACGACCTGTATCAGATCATTGCACAAAACTGTGGCGTTTCGACTCTCCCACAACCTCAACCGACGAATATCCATCACTCTCTCCTCAATTCACACAAAAGCAGGGTGGTAAAAATACCCCAACACAGTATACTGATACTAGAAACAAAGTCATAGTTCAAGGAGAACCAACCATGATTTCCAAGAAGGACCAACTCTTCAATCTTACAACCGCCAACACTACCTATCTCTTTACCATAACAGAGACAGGGCACCTTGAGCACCTCTACTATGGCAAAAAGCTGAGTGAAGCATCACTCTCCCATGCAGCGCTCACCGAGAAGCGAAGCATAAGCATCGGAGGGGGGACTGCCTACAGTAGCGACAACCCGACACTTTTCCTGGGCAACCTCCGCATGGAATATTCTACCATGGGAAAGGGAGACTGTAGAGAGAGTTTCATAGATATTGAGTACGGAAGGGGCATGCAGACCCTCGATTTCGTAGTAAAGAGCTACCGCATCATTCCTGGGAAGCCCAGGACCTTCAGCGGCCTACCTGAATCCTATGGGGACAAGAGTTCCTGCACTACCCTTGAGATCACCCTCAAGGAGACGAGCCTGCCCATTCGCCTCGCTTTGACCTACACCATCTTTGAGGACAGTGATGTCATCACACGCAGGGCGACCGTCTACAACGACAGTGACCGCATGATAGTTATCCGCAATCTTGCTTCACTGCAACTCGACCTCGATGGGGATGACTGGAACCTTGTCACCTTTGACGGAGCTTGGTCCCGAGAGCGCTACATGCATGAAAGGCCCCTGCAGAGGGGCATCATCATCAACGACAGCAAGACAGGGGTAAGCTCAGCCGAGCACAACCCCTGCATCTTCCTCACAAAAGCCGACGGCGAGTGCATTGCAACAAACCTGATCTACAGCGGCAACCACCGCGAGGTGATCGAGACCTCCCCCTATGGGAAGATTAGGATACTGACAGGCATCAACCCTCATCAATTCAGCTGGGAACTCAGCCCCCAGGACCGTTTCCAGAGCCCTGAAGCGATACTCACCTACTCTCCGAAGGGTATGAACGGAGCAAGCCAGAACTTCCATCACTTCATCAACAACCATATCATCAGGGGGGAGTGGAAGTTCAGGGAGAGGCCTGTACTGGTAAACAACTGGGAGGCCACCTACTTCAACTTTACAGAAGACAAGCTCATCAGCCTCGCCCGCCAAGCATCAAAACTGGGAGCGGAGCTCTTTGTCCTCGATGACGGGTGGTTCGGCATACGCAATGACGACACCACCAGCTTGGGCGACTGGACGGTGAACCCAAAAAAACTCCCTTCGGGCCTGGGAGGACTCGCCTTGGAAATCCATCGGATGGGCATGATGTTCGGCCTCTGGGTCGAGCCCGAAATGGTAAACATAGAGAGCCAGCTCTACAAGAAACACCCCGACTGGATGGTCGCTATCCCCGGGAGAAAACCTAGTGTGGGACGCAACCAGTACCTGCTCGACCTGACTCGAAGCGATGTCCGCGACTACCTCTTCACCACCCTATCAGAGACGTGGCATCTGGCTGATGTGAACTATATCAAGTGGGACATGAACCGCACATTCAGCGACATCTACAGTGCGAACTCCGAGATAAGGAACCACGGGGAGTTCCTCCACCGCTATGTGCTTGGTCTCTATGAACTGCTGACCCGTCTGGTCACAGCCTTCCCCAACGTCCTCTTTGAATCCTGTGCAAGCGGAGGCAACCGCTTCGATTTGGGAATGCTCTGCTATATGCCCCAGACCTGGACGAGCGACAACACCGATGTGTTGAGCCGCCTCTACATCCAGGAAGGGACCAGTTGCGGCTACCCCCTCTCCACCATGGGATCACATGTGAGTGCCTCCCCAAACCATCAGACGCTGAGAAGAAGCGACTTGGAGTCACGCTTCAACATCGCCGCCTTTGGGGTGCTTGGATACGAACTGGACCTGACCAAGCTCAATCACCAGCAAAAGGACGCCATCAAGGCACAGATCAGCTTCTATAAGGCACACCGCTCACTGCTGCAATTCGGAACCTTTACCCGTGTGAAGCTGGCAAACAGCAGCTCAAACCAGGTGCTCTGGGCTGTTGCCAACAGCGACAAGTCCGAACTTCTGGTGCTGTTCGCCCAGAAGCTCAACCAGAGCAATCCCGGCAGTGACCGCCTGAGGATCGAAGCCGTCGACCTGAAAGCGACCTATGAAATCTTTCCCCGACAACAGAAGATCGACATCAGGACCTTTGGGGACCTGGTCAACCGAATCAGCCCTGTAGCCATCAAAGAAGGAGGCTTTGCCCAGGATACCCTGAGCAAAGCCCTCTCTCTGGACAGTGAAATCGAACACTACAGGGTCAGCGGCGAGCTGCTAGCCTATGCAGGCATCATGCTCAACCAACAGTTCGGAGGAACCGGATATAATGCGGAAACCCGGGTCCTGGGAGACTTCGGCAGCAGGATATACATCTGCAAGAAGATCGGCTAGAAATCGAGCAATGAGGATATCTGCTCTTCACTGACTCCCTTCTGGTAGTTCGTTCGCACAAACTTCAGATGCTCGGTACTTCCGTACAGGATGGCACCAATAAGGTTGCCGTCCTTGAGGAAGTACGCCTCATACCTATCCCCACTCACCCTCTTAAGAGCCTCGCCACTTACATCCCCTATACTGATGACTGTAAGCTCATCATCCTTGAAACGGGTGAAAAGCACAGGCTCCTCATAGCTCTTGTCCCCTCCGGTGAGGTTTGCTATGACCGTCTCGGCCATGGCAAGGGCTACAGGAACGATACCAGGGATCTGCCCTTCATACTCGGCGCAGTCGCCGATGGCAAAGATGTCCTCATCACTTGTCCTCAGGTATTCATCCACCAGCACACCCTTGCGCGTCCTGAGGCCCGCTTCCTTGGCAAGGGTAATCTCAGGGGAGACCCCAAGGGAGAGGATAAGGGTCCTGCAGGGAATCTCATCCTCCCCCTCAACCTCAAGGGCTGCCAGCTTCTCCCAACTGTCGAGACGCTTTCCTATGGTTCTGACCCCCTCCCGGATAATAAGCCCTTTCTCTTCCAACCTGTTGCGAAGCATAGCCGACGCCTTTTTATCGAGCTGCCTTACCAGGATCCTGTCAGCCGCTTCGCACACGGTAACATCAAAATCCTTCTTCTTAAGGCTCAGGGCAGTCTCAAGGCCCAAAAGTCCGCCCCCAAGCACAACTACAGGACTACGGATGGTATCCCCGATAAGCTGGGCATCGTAGAATGTCCGTAGCGTGCAGACTCCATCGGTCTTGGAGAAGATATCCAGGGTGCGCGATCGGCTGCCGGTGGCAATGATCAGCTTGTCATACGGATAGCGTTCGCCATCACCAGTTGCAACCTGCTTCTCTTCAGGAAAAATGGCGGTGACCGGTTTTTTTACCAGATAGGGAGGGTCGTTATCGCTGATCAAGTGAGAAAGGGCCTCCTTGTCGTAGAGCGAGTGAGGCAACATTATCCTGCTGTAGAACCCATAGGGCTCTTCGGCGAAAAGAGTCACACCAACGCCTTTATTTGAAAGTTTCTGGGCTACCGTAGCTCCGGCAACTCCATTTCCTATTATTACTATGTGCATACTATACTACCTCTTGTCTTCCTCTAAACCTACAGAAAACTTGGCACACTGTCCATGAAGAGGAGGGCCAAAACCAGCAATTAGATACGCTCTTGCCCCAAGGCTCAGCTTAGAGGTAGTATGCACATCATGGAAACACAACTCATATACATACAAGAGAGCGTAGCGGCTAAGGAAACGGCTCAAACATATATAAGCCGATGCCAAGATGTTCGCAGAAGTGTATTCGTCGAAGGGCAAGGGGTAGCTGAAGAGATTGACTTTGATGGCAAGGACGTATCTTGCGCCCACCTGTTGCTCCTGCTCGAAGGAGAAGCGGCAGGCACCTTGAGAATTCGGAGGACAGAAGAGGGTACCAAGCTCGAACGTATAGCCGTCCTTGAAAAACATAGGGGCAAGCAGTTTGGCAAACTGCTGGTAGAGAGCGCCCTCTCCCTGGTTTCAGACAGGGTATACATACATGCCCAAACCAGGATTGCATCCTTTTATGAGAAGCTGGGCTTCAAGATTGAAGATCCCAGCATTTACTATGAAGCGGACATCCCTCATGTCACCATGATCTGGCCAAAAGGCCCAGGAGTATCACAGTGCAGCATAATAACACTATCGTAATAGCAGGGGCGGGAGTCTTCGGTACAGCGATGGCCGAACGCTTGTCCTGGAACAGAAACAATACAGTCATCCTATGGAGCATAGAGGAGGATGTGGTGCGGGATATCAATCGCAATCACCGCAACACCAAGTATTTCCCTACTCATTTCCTCAACACCAGCATCAGGGCGACCGGGGACAAGGCGATCTTCAGCTCGGCAGACTGCATCCTCCTGGTCATCCCCTCCAAAGCCATCGTGTCGTTTACAGCGGAGATAAAAACCCTGACAAAAGAGGATTGCATGGTCATCAACCTTGCAAAGGGCATGAGTGATGATGGGGCCTTCATCACTGAGCAGATCCCCTTCAGGAGGACTGCCAGCATGAAGGGACCTACCTTTGCCATTGAAGTGCTCCATGGCCTCCCCACCGCCTTCACCTTTGGAGGAAAGAGGGAGGACTACCTCGACTTCAAGAGTTCCATCCTGCCCGAGACAGGACTCTACCTGGATTTTACCCAGGACATCCGATCAGTCGAACTGATGAGTATCCTGAAAAACATGTATGCCATAGCCATAGGTCTCGTATCAGGGCGGTTCAATTCCCCTAATGTAGACTTTCTCATCTACACCAAGGCAGTCAACGAGATGAGGCGGTTCCTATCCCTCTTCGAGTGCGAGACCGAAACGATATTCCGCTACTGTGGGATTGGAGACCTCGGACTGACCAGTCTCAACGACCTCTCGCGCAACCGTACCCTTGGCCTGTTGATGGGAAAAGGGTTCTCCATGGAGGGTGGGGAGAAATCAGCGACGGTCATCGAAGGCAGCAGGACGGTCAAGCTTATGGGGGAGATGACCCGTGAGAAGGATGTGAGCGAGCAGTTCCCCCTGGTCCAGGCCCTTTACCGTCTGATGTATGAAAAAGAGAGCCTCAACGAATATATGCAGGCAGCCTTCAGCTGACCGATAATCTGTGTACACTATCAATCTATACCCTTACCCGGATAAGCAGTATATTAATGATAGGAGTTCTCATGAAGCTTGCACAAAAACATTTGCTGGTATGTATCCTCTTGTTTGCCCTCATATCAACTAGCCTTGGTGCTGCCACGGTAGTGGCATCCTATAAAGAGGAATTCAATACCACGATACATAACAGCACTGAATTTGGAATACAAAGCACTAATTTCCCTGTAGCCTTGCATGTCGGGACCTTGCTTATTGAGACGGAAGGAGGGGGAACCATCCCCACCCTGTACGGAATTCAACTGAGGAGAAGCGGCGACTATGATGAAGGAGACGAATACAAGCTCCAAAGTACAAAAAAGATAAACTACCAGGATGAATTTGGCGCCCAACTCATAGCCAAGACCACCTTTGGCAACAAGACCATTGTGAAGACCATCAACTGGGGAAATGGCAGGGACCCTTTGATGGGAGAGAAGGAGTTTGAGTCTGGGACGTACCCCATCAAGGTTGAGTTCTACCTGGGCATCCGGAATATCCACAATGCAGGACAAGCGGCAGGGGTTGGCTTTCAGTTTGAAGATGATGATGGGCCCAATCTAGGAAAATTCAAGATACGGTATCGCACCTCAGCTTGGTCAAACACCCTCTATGACATTCCATTTGCAGGAGGGGAGAGCTCTGTCCCTTATTTTTCCACAAACTACAACGAAGGGTCTCCCAATTCCTTGAACGGGAGGCTTCTTGATAAGAGCGTATTCGTCTCGCTTTCCATAGACCAGGAGACCTACGAGCAATCTATCAACCTAGCTGACGCTTCAGGAAACTCACGAGCAAAGGTGGGACAGGCAAGACTTACCCTCAGCGGGTTTGAAAGCCCCAGCCCCCTAGGGGTAACCATAGTCTTCACCGATGGCAATGGAAGCCAAACCACTGACTTCCGTCTCAAGCACAATGAAGTGCAATCCTTTATCTCCTTCTCCCTCTATCTGGGAGGAGAAAAAGTGAATAACGGGGGGCCAACCATCTGGGATAGTCTTTCCTATGGAAACAATATCAAGGCTTTGCATGTAGGGGACACAAACTACCAGGGTGCTGTTTCCGCTATGGGAGGAAAGTATTCCGATACCATTACCGTAACCATAACCCCTCTTGATACCAATCTGATCGGACAATGACCGGAAGAATACTCATGTTTTGTAACAATAGGATTGGAATCCTTCATTGACAGGATTTTCGGGACATATAAGCCCCTATATACTTCAAACACCAATAGACTTATTGGACAAAACATTTTAAATGAATTACTCTTAGCATATGAAAATGAGTATCAAGAGACAGTCACTTGCACGCGCTGTCCTTATAAGCTCAGTGCTACTATTTCTGATCATCTCTTCCCTAGCCTCTGCAGATTTGGAGGCAACCTATACAGAGAACTCCAATCCTGTAATTCAAAATATTGGAACCTTAGGCCTAACAGGAAGCCATAACAACTATGATGTCGGTTTTAAGATAGGCGAACTGATGATAAATGCTACAGATCCTGCAAATCCTCCGGCTTTTGAAAAGTTGGAACTTAACAGGAGTGGATTTGGACATAAAAAGAAAAGTAAGTTGGTGTCCACACAAGCAATTAAATCAAAAACAGAATTCGACGCTAAACTTGTCGTCAGGATCACCTACTGCGGATCCAGGACAAGAGAGAGATCCATTAGGGACGATGATGATGAGCTATTAGATGAAGACGACGATAATGTCTGTTCAAATCCCTACCCCATTACACTTGAGTTTTTCATGCTGATCAAGGGAATAGAGGATAAAACAGAAGCTGATGGTATCGGTTTCCAGTTTAAGGATGGTCAGGGACCGGGTAATTTCAAGCTGGACTTTGAAGGTGACGATGATTTCGTTATCCCAGTCGATGGAAACACAGGCCGTGTTCCTATTATCCCACCCGAATTCACCGATGGATCGGGATCGAGCTTCATCAACATCCAGGAGATCGACAAAACGTGGGACGCTTCCCTTTTTGTTGACCAGAGTGCAACAGGGACACTCTTTGATCTTACTTCGGAATTAGGCTCACCTAGTGGGGCTATTGTTGGCAGTGCCACTATTGTTCTCGGAGGCTATTCCGAACATCCTGAATATAGTGTTGAGGTAACATTCGAAGATGCTTATAGGGGAATTGGAGACAACAGCTTCAACCTCAAGCACGAAGCCATTGGCTCCTACATACCTTTCTCTCTCTTTTTGGCAGGGGATGAAATTACTAACGGAGAGCCTTTCATATGGCCAAGCCTTGGTTTTGCTCCCATTAGCAACCAGAAAAACCTCATTGTGAAGGTGAACTACTACGACACCCTATCGAAAATTGCCGGGAAGTATGCCGACACGATCTATGTGACTATAGCTCCCCATGAAACCAATCCCTTCACGTTTTGAGCGTGTGCCAAGAGAGGCAAAGCTAGCAGGCAGCAACCAAAACAGGGCAATCCGTATGTTTGTGGTTTCTATGGATATAGCCCTAGGAAACTATTTTTCCTTTCATATTTCATGACCGACCCTAGCCTCAGTCCACTCAAACACGTATAATCGGGTAACTGGAGAATTCATGAACAGAAATCGAATCCTCGCCGTGTATGCGTTACTGTTGCTATTTCTTGCAGGAAGCCCACTATTTTCGGCAAATCTTACGGCCGAGTACTCCGAAGAGATGGATACAACCATCGCTTCAAGCAGTTCATTTGGGGTACAAGCTCCCAATTATTCCTTAGCCTTTCATGTGGGGACCCTTACAATCCAAAAGATACCTGGAGGAGGCTTGTTTTCAGGGACAAACTTCCAAGACCTGCTTCTCACTCATGCAGGATCGCGGAACAACCCTTTGACACTGGCAAGCAACAGACCTATCGGGGGAAAAACCACTTTCAATGCACAACTAGTCGCAAAGGTACAGCACAACTCCTCAACGCAGGTTGTGGTCCTTGACCCGACTAAAAACTCACAGATTCTTATTAATTCCGATTTGAAAAGTTATCCGATAACTATAGATTATTATGTTCGCATAGCGGGGATACCTGCAGTAGAACTGGTTGCAGGCGCACACTTTCAATTTGCAAATCCTCCTGGGGGAACTCTGGGTAACTTCACCTTGCAAGCAACGTATTACGTATGGTTTTTCCCCGGCACCGAAAACATCAAGATTGGAGGATCAAGCTCAGCAGCCCCCTTCTTCATGACCGATTACTCCAGCGGCAGCCCCAATTTCATTAATATCGATTCGATAAGTCCTCCTGTAACAGCTTCACTTTCCATTACTCAGCAGACTGAAGAAAAAACCATCACCCTTTCTCAAGCCTTCAACAATAACAAAGTAAAGGTAGGTGAGGCTAAAATACTAGTCCAAGGATTTGACTATATGCATAATTATGGAGTCAACGTTGTATTCAGCGACTATATAGTACCCTCAAGCAACTCATTCATGTTCAGGCATACGGAGGCGGGGGGCAGTACTGCCATTCCCTTTACCCTCCTTCTCGGAACAAACCCGTCCCAAATCCAAATAATCCAACCTAAGGTTCCCTTTACCTGGGACAACCTCTCATGTACCGCTACAAATATGAGAAATCTATATGTTACCGGCATCTCCCCCAATACAGCCCAGAGCAGTCTAAGTGGGACTTACACAACTACGATTAAAGTAGAGATCACCCCTCTGGATTCCAATGTACAGGTAGAATGAGCAAAGACTGCCTTCCTAGCAGAGGTTTGAGAAATACTATCACCTCAACGGGACAGGAATAACAGTCTGCAGTTCACACCCGAAGCACTCTCTTCCGACAGCCACAAAAAAACTCCCTCAAGCTTGCACCCTTGGGGGAGTTCCGCATAATGCGCGGGCAATGTGTCCTGTCGTTACCTCTGGGAAGAGGGGGAAAAAAACGAACAGGAACATATTGTGGGCGTATTGATGACATAAGTCTATCTACCCACATGTTCGGACAAGAACACTATACCAGTATATACAAGTTTTGTTAAGCTTTTTATCAAAATATTATCAAAATCATGCAGATTCAAGGCTTGACCCTAATTCAACCTATGTCTTCTGTTGCTATTTCCTCAACTCCAACAAAAGATTGATGGTAGAACGCACTGTCATTGTGCCTGTTGGAATCTCGGTAGCCATGTCATAGGATTCACTAGCCATCATTTTCATGGCCCTCGGCTCGTATGGCACAGGGAGCACAGAGGATTCGCTGATACTGATGGGAGCCCCTACCTGCATACCGGCACTTCTTGCATACACCGCCGCCTTTGCCAAAGCAGCAGCCACCGCCTTCTCCCTCGCTTCGTCCAGAGCTTCACTCTTATCATCCTTGTCAAGAAGGATCGAGTTGAGTGTAATGCCGGAAATCTCTCCGAGCTTGTCTATGACAAGACCCAGACTGGGAAGGTCACGGACAATGACGTTTAGGCTCTGACTCGCTACCTGTCCTTCCAGGACCTGCTGGTTATCCACCCACTTGTAGCTGGGACGCAGGGCCAAAGCAGTGGTTGTAATATCCTTATCCTCTATCTGAAAGCTTCGAAGGGCTTGCAGGATGGAGGACATCTTCCCATTAGCTAAGGCTTGGGCCTCTTTGGTGGTCTTGCCCAGCTCGCTTACTTGAATGCCAAAAGAAGCGATGTCAGCTTTCAGCTCCACCTCCCCGCTTCCTGAGACCTGGATGGTCCGCACCAGGTCCCGGGTTGCCATGCATGAAGAAAGGAGCACTATCAATGAGAGTGAAAGAACGAGAATCGCCAGACGCTTTGTTTTCATATGCCCTCCAGGCTTAGTAGTCATGTATTTTCACTTTAGACTTGTTGTTCGGGTTTCAAGGTAGTCACCAGTTCAGGCCTCTTGTATGCTTCCCGAAGAAAGAATCCCAAGGCCATCATCATTATCCCATTGTCATAGATCCCACTGCCCATGGAGGCGATCACCTCCTCCACCGGAACGGAGAAGACATCAAGCTGTTCATTCGGATCAAGGTTCTGGGAAGCGACAAGGCGCACCCCCTCAACCAGATAAAAGCAGGAACGGTTGTTCATGAATGCCGAGTTGGGGCTGACATCGCCCAAAAGGTAGGTCTTTTCCGCCTCAAGGCCTGTCTCTTCGATAAGCTCGCGCAGGGCAGCGACCATGGGATCTTCATCTTTCTCCACCACCCCTGCAGGGAACTCACGAGTTACAGTGGAAGAGCCGTGGCGGAACTGGTCCACCATGACAAACATCGGCTTGCCGTCTTCCCTGCGATACCAGGGAAGCACGGTGACCCAGTTGGGACTGTCCACTTCAATGAAGGTGGAGGACCTGCCATCGGAAGAAGACCGTTCAACGGTGCAGACATCAAAGATAGGACCTTTGAACACCCTTTCCCGCCTACCGGACTTCCATATGAGATGGTCTGTTTTACCATTGTCTTCATTATAGGGATTGAACATACACTTACCCTTTTTTCGAAACGAAATCTGTAGACCGAGAGGAAGAACAGGCCGTGCCACCGTTAACAAGTGCGGCAATCTGTTTTATGGCCAGCGAAGAGGGACTGTCCGGACGGAGGGTCAGGTGACTCTTGCCTGCATCTTCCGCTTCCATCAGGGAGACTTCCAAGGGAATCCTACCGAGATAGGGGGCTCCCATATCTAGGGC
>Ga0265295_1007435_pt1 | contig 12629 bp, 1 predicted proteins | sample Munlansysbiofilm_FD_192503 | JGI IMG/M metagenome (GOLD analysis project Ga0265295, IMG submission 192503) | Leachate microbial communities from a municipal landfill in Southern Ontario, Canada - Methane capture system biofilm | ecosystem: Engineered > Solid waste > Landfill > Unclassified ... | reverse complement strand
AGCAGATGCACCTTTTGAACACCATGAGTCTAAAACACCTCTCGATCTGTTTGAAAAACTTCTAACAGATTATGTTTTATATCTGAAATCAAAAGACATCAGGATGATTCTTTTCACAACCGTCCCATTACTATCGAAACGCTATTTTGATGAAATAATCAAAAAAGTTGGAAACGCTGAAAGGATAATGCAATTTTTCAACCAAGATGTTGAAATGATCTCAAGACATCATGAAGCCTATAGTCATGTCATCTCAAAAGTAGCATACACATATGATTGCATATTAATCGATATTAGAACGCATTTGCTACACCATGAAAACTATAATGATTACATCTCACCAGATGGTGTTCATCCAAATCAAAAAGGATATGATTTGATATTCTCTATTGTTGATCATTACATCTCAAACGATGTAAGGTTAACACAATGGAGAAATGAGAATTTGATTTCTAAATAAAAACAGGACATGAACCTCTCATATATCTCTTACTTCATATCTTTTTATGTCGTTTATAAATAAAAAACATCACTTTTGCATAGCATCATAGGCGATTTAACTAAAATGAAAGATATTAGTAATAAATTTAGTGATATGATTAAACTGTATAAGTATACAGTACGGAGGGTAAAAAATTGAATAAGAGATATGCATTATTTGCACTAATCATTTTATTGCTAATTGGATTGACTGCTTGTAGTGGTTTAGGTTTAACATCAGATGGCGGTGTTATTCCTATATATCGTGGGATGTCTGTTTCCAGTGAAATCATCTTGCCAACATCTCAAATACTCGAAGGAACGACAGATGAAATCGATCCTGTTTTTGGTGATGATATCGATGATGCTTTTGGTGTGATTACATCTGAAGAGATTGAATATTATGCACAAATCAATTCAACATTGTACATCACAATCAATGTGTATAATCCCGATCAATTTGAAATTCTATCTTTTTCACTCAATGGGAAGAAATATCAATCCTATCAATTCGAAGATGGTTCAGATTCTGAGAATCTCATCTTAAAGGTTGAAACAGGTGAAATTCAAGGTGTTATTGAATATACCATTGACGCGATTAAATATATTGATGGTACTGCAATCAATGATGTCAGAATGGAAGGAAATCAAACGGTTAAAGTTGGTGTAGAACATACGATTTTACCAACTGCGATGATCTCAAACTATCAAATAGGATCATCTTCACTACAGTTTGATATTCGAGTTATTGATTATGCAGATCTTATTCTTGCAAGTGGACAGCCTGCCAAAGTATTCTTATTTGATGGAGTTTCTATCATTAGAGAAAAAGAATTAACAGAAGAAGTCAACGCAGTTGTCTTTGATTCACTCGAACCTGGTAAAGAATATCAGATGGCAGTTGCTGCTGCATATGATATCGTTGATGGGCAAGGAACAGTCGTTCATGTTCTACATGACGAGTTAATCCCAACATATGATATGGTTCATGTAGGCAACATCAATTCATCTTTTACAACGATCGATTTTGACATTGAAGTTATCGATGAAAGTTCTGTGGGTACCATTCAAAGTATCGAGCTGTATTTAAACGATACATTAATTGAAACAAAAACATATACCGATCATATTAACTTTGGTGGTTTATTAACCGGTAATGAATACCAAGTTGTCCTAACATATACTTATGATTTAGCAGATGGTCAAGGTGTTCAAACAAAACATCAAACCATTGACATACAAACACTATCCAAATCCATTCCTGTCTATCATGTGCTTAACATCACGCCTACAAAAGAAGACGTCGTTTTTGATGTGCAGGAATCCGATCTTTCTGATGTGGGATCAATCACAGCGATTTCTCTTTATCAAGGCGAAACATTGGTTCAAACATTAACAGATCTTACAGTAAGAACCTTTACTGATCTATTATCAGGAAAAGCTTATACTATTAGACTTACCCATACCTATAATTTAGGTGATGGTTTAGGTGAACAAACAGAAAATATTGATTATGAATTTACAACTTTTGCTAAAGAAATACCGACATTATCCTTTGGAACTGCAACGACATCAGTGAACTCAGTCAATTTTAATTACAATGTCACAGATCCTGATGAGATTGGAACAGTTCACGATATTAGTATTTATTCGGGAACAACTAAAGTTGCATCCCTAACTTCTTTTGAAACATTGCAGTTTAACAATCTTATTGGTGACACTGCATATGAAGTTGTTATCACGTATGCATACGATGCTAACGATGGTTCAGGAACAAAATACGTTGATGTATCTGAAACTATTTTTACAGCACCATATTTGGGTATCACAAGCACACAAGTCATCAACACAGAACGTTTAACTGAAGGGGATATGGTTTACTTAGAAATCGAAGTTGACAATCCATCAGGTGTTCAATTCACTTCTGTTGTTGTCAATGGCGATACATATCAAGTATCCAATGTGACAACCACATCATTTATCCGTGTTGAATTCTTAATTGACTCTACATACACCGGTGGTGAAACAGCCTTTACAGTTGAACAAATCAACGGTTATAACCATAATCAAGAAAGATCATTTGATATCACTTCAAATAATATGGACTACGCATTTGTCAACGGTGATATATCTGTTACATCTGTCCAAATCTTAGATGAAAATGGTAATAGTTTAGACCAAGCGATGCCAGGCGATGTTTTCTTCATTGAAATTCATTTTGACAACCCAACAGGATACCAAATTGATAAGTTAAACATTTCATACCTTGGAGATATTGATAAGACACAATTTAGTCAAAATGAAGATCATTCGATTGTTCGCATCGAACAAACTTCATATTATCGTAATACCATTGTTTCATATGATATTGAGTCTTTTACATACAGTGATGAGAATGTTCCAACAAAGACTAAGAATGTTGATGGCTATTCAGATTTCATCGTATGTGTGACAAACTCTAATTACGAGTATATTTATACAGTTGAAGATTTAAAAAACATGAAAGACGGTTATGCTTATAAACTAGCAAATGACATTAATCTCAAGGATATTCAATGGATTCCAAGAGATATTAACTATATCGTCTTAGATGGTAATGGTTATACGATTTCCAATTTACGTATTGTTAAAACTTATTTAGATACACATGTTCAATTAGGATTATTTAGAAGCATTAATTATTCCTCAATTAAAAATTTAAATGTTGATAATGTGCTCTTTATGGTTGATTTACAAAGAGAAGCTACTTCAGCAGATTACCAGAGTTATGGCGGTATTATCGCTGGTAACTCCCACATGACAAACATCCAGAATGTGAATGTTTATGGGGAAATCTCGATTAACAATGAAGTGGGTTCTTGGAATGCACTTGGTGGTATTTTTGGCGAAGCAAACCAAGCAACACTTACAGGTGTATATGCCAATGTTAAATTGTCTGGCGATACAGCTGTCGGCGGTTTAATTGGTCGTGGGCATCAAGTTTTGATTGAAAAATCACACACTGCAGGTTCTGTCTATGGCGAACGAGAAATCGGTGGTTTATTAGGTTATTCATATAATTCAAAAATCACAAACAGTTATTCTAATATGGATATACATTTAACTGAATACCGTGCAGGTGGATTAGCCGGATATGCTTCAACAATCTATGTTAAAGACAGTTATTATGAAGGAACAATTTACGTACCTTATGAATGGGCAGAAGTTGGTGGCTTAATTGCTAGTGGAGAAAACTTCACATTGATTAACTCATTTGCAAATGGACTTACCAGTTTAGGTCAATCACTTCCTGCATATGCAAATTATTGGAATGGCGCAACGATTGATAATGTCTATGCTTTAGTGGGAAATGATTTAGTTGGTGCAAAAACAGCTACAGAAATGTATGACCATATGGAATCCTATTGGGATTTATCCGTTTGGGGATTCAATGGTGAAGCACCAGTTCTTAAATGGACACCAAGTGTACGCATCATTAATGTTGTTCAAGGAGAAACCGTTTTAACTTTTGAAGTTGCTACAACTGATTTTGATGAAGTCGGAAGTATTGAAAAGATCGAATTATACCAAGGAACAACATTAGTCGAATCACTGTTAGATCTATCATTAAGACGCTTCGAAGGATTAAGATACAATACATCATACACTTTAAAAGTAACGTATAAATACAACTATGGTGATGAGTTAGGTGACCAATATATTGTTACATCACAACAATTAAAGACTTTGCCAGCTTCAGGTACACCATCCATTGCTTTTACTGAAGGCACAAGATCATCTGATTCACTTGGCTTCGATTATACAGTGACAGATACACTTGCTGTTGGTCGTTTTGGTTCAATTGAAATCTTTGATGAAACCAATACTTTGGTAGCATCTCTACTTGAAATGGATGAAAAACTATTTAATCAATTAACATCTGATCATCTCTATAAGATTGTGATCACCTATTATTATGATTTAAATGATGGATTTGGTGAACAAACGATTACATCTGTTAATTACATGAGAACCAATCCATATGTTGAAATCACAGGAACACATGTCTTAAACACAGATGCACTCTTCTTAGAAGACATCTTAGTTATTCAAATTGATGTTGATAATCCTGATAATGTGTTATTTACAAAAGCTGTTATTAATGGTCAAACATATGATGTTGCAAGTTCAGGATTGACAAAAGTTAGAGTAGATCTCATGATCGATGAAAACTTTATTAATGGTGATGTATTACTTGTAGTTGAGTCTCTCACAGGAACATTTATGGGTGAAACGTATGTATACGCACTCACTGAGAACAACACAGACAACATCTTTATTAATGGAGATATTTATGTAGAATCCATCAGATTATTAGATACAGAAAATCAACCCGTTGACTATCTACAATTTGGCGAGTCTTTTGTTGTAGAACTTACTTTCCACAATCCAACGAAATATGATATCAACTCGATTTCATTAAGACTCGAACCTTATGAATGGTCTGGAGCGACAACATTTACTGTTTTTGAAATTGATGCAACCAAAGAAGTCGTTAGAATAACACTTCCTGCAAATCGAAGTGAATTCCAAAGTGTCAATGTGACAGAAATCAATTATTCAAGCATTAAACTTGAAGCCCAAAGCAAATCAATTACTGGCATTGAAAATGGTTTTGTTGTCGTCAACGACGACACACCAGTTGAAATTTGGAACGCTGAAGATTTACAAAATATGACAAGCGGTCGTGTTTATAAGCTTATGGCTGATATCGATCTAGCAGGTGTAAGTTGGACGCCAATCAATTCCTTTAATGGTGTTTTAGATGGTCAAGGCCATGTCATCAGCAACCTCACCATGGTTAAATCTTATACCGATGAAAATGTTTTAATTGGACTTTTCTCAGAAATTCGTTACGGTATTATCAAAGATTTAAATATCAATAATGCAAGTATGGTGATCACCGTTAAAACATCTTCACTTGAAGATCGTTATGGTCAAGCAGGCATATTAGCAGGTATTATTCGTGAAAAATCTATTATATACAATGTCAGTGTATCTGGTGACCTTGATGTGATTAACACAACCAATGGTTATACCTATACAGGATTAATGGCAGGACAAATTGATGATTCAATGATCAATCAAATCTATGTTTCTGGTTCGATTTCAGGTAAACAAAGCACAGGTGGTGTTGCGGGAACTATTTCAAGAAGTAATGTTAATAATACATACGCCAATGTTGTTTTAACCACTGAACATCAAGAAACAGGTGTTTTTGCTGGTCGTTTCGAGAATTCTTGGATTAAGGATAGTTACGCAAGAGGAACGGTCAATAATTCAGTGAATACGTGGGGCATAGGTGGTTTAGTCGGTTATGCCTATAATTCACGCATTGAAAATGTGGTGTCTTTTTCAAAGAATCAGGATGGTAACTATTTAGATCCAATTCCAAATCAATGGAATAATACGTTGATGAATAGTTATTCGTTAACGTATAGCAATGCGCTTCCACAAGTTACATTTGAATACGCAATTGATCAAATGAAACTTGTTTGGGATCTTTCTGTTTGGGGATTCAGTCAAGAATATCCAACACTAAAGAAAACACCCAACTTGACGATCACATCTATCGTTACAACAGAATACGATGTCACATTTGATATTTTGACAACAGATTATGATGAAGTCGGTGAAATCTACAGTATTGAACTTTATAGAAACAATATATTAATTGAAGCATTGACTGATTTATCTTTACGTACTTTCACAGGTTTAAGATATAGTTCAACGTATACAATCAAAGTGGTTTATCGCTATGATTATGGTGACAGTGCTGGTGAAACATTCATTACTGAGAGTATGAAGTTTAAGACATCTGATCGTGATAATGTTCCAGTAGTTACTTATTCCGATGTTGTTGTTACAGAGTCTTCGGTATCATTTAATTATAGCGTTTTAGACACCTTAGCGATTGGTTCACTTCAATCGATCGAACTATTAGATGATGAAGGTAGCGTTGTTGAGACACTTGTTGGTGATACCCTTGTATTCGATGAACTTTTCTCGAATTCAAATTATACGATTAGAGTTAACTACACCTATGATTTTAATGATGGATGGGGTCCTAATATATTAGAGGCTGAATATGCATTTACAACAATAGCCTACGAAGAACCTTCGGTTAGTATTAGTAGTCAAACAAGTAGTATTGATGCAGTTCAATTCGCTTTAGATATTGATGATCCTCTCATGTTTGGTGCATTGACTGATGTTGAACTGTATTTAGATAATGTCTTAGTTGATTCGCTGACCGCATTTACAACATTGAAATTTGAAGAGCTTTATGCGAATAGAACATATCAAGTCAAAGTGGTATATGCATTTGATTTAAATGATCAGTTAGGTGAAAGAAGCATAACGACATGGACGAACATTACAACACAGTATATTAACGCACCATGGTATGGTTTCTCACTTAATTCTACAGCGACAGATGCATTAGTTTTCAGTTATTATGTTGACGATCCAAATCATATTGGTGAAATCACAAAAATTGAGTTGTTTGATGGTTTGACCAAGATTGATGAAATTACTGATTTTGACAATCTTATGTTTACAAACCTTTTATCAAACCACACATATATTATTCAAACCACCTATGCTTATGATCAAAAAGATGGTTATGGATTAAAAACGCAGACATATCAAACATATGTTGCAACCAACATGTATGTAGAACCTTCAGTTGATCTTAACGAAATAGAAATTACACAAACGACACTTTATTATGAAGGAAGTTTGGTTGATCCTTATGCTTTAGGTGAAGTTACAAGTTTATCTATTTACTTAGGCGAAACACTTTTGGCTACATCATCCAATGGTGTGATTGATTATGATAATTTAGAACCTAATGTTACCTATATCCTAGTGATTAACTATCAATTTGATTTAAATGATTTAGGTGGTATAAGACAAAGAGAATATCGTCATGAATTCCAAACTGCACCATACGCTGACATAAGTGAGACAGGTATTTTAAATATTGGCGCGATTACAATAGGTGATATTCTTTCATTAAGTATCATGACGAACAACCCTGATGAGGTTTATTTTACAAGTGTTGTGATCAATGGAACATCATACCCTGTAGCAAGTTTCACAATTGATAAGATCAGAGTCGATCTCGATGTTACAGAAGAACTAGGAACTGGCCAAACAACTCTTATTGTAGAAAAACTTGTTGGTACATACGAAAATGAAATATACACTTATGAACTTTCATTAAACAATTCAGTAGATGTCTTTATCAACGGTGATATTTATATTCAATCGGTCCGTATGATCGATGCAAATGGAAATGATATTGATACAGCTGTAAGAAACGAACAAGTATATTACGAAGTTAATTTCTATAATCCAACACAGTATGACATTTTATCCATAACATTAGATAGAAATTATTATGGAACATATACATATACATCTTCAGAATATACACTTAATACAGCGAAATCAAAGGCAATCATACCTCTTCTAACAGGAAGTGATACGTATTTCTATGCGAATGTGTCTAATTATACCTATGATAATGAAAATATCGAAGTCAAAACAAAATCAGTATCAGGTATGAATGATAGTGTAGCACTTCTTAATGATGCACAAATCAGATATATTGAAACAGCTAATGATTTACAAAATATGCAAAGTGGTTATCGTTATGAGCTCATTGCTGATATCGATATGACAGGCGTTGCTTGGACGCCACTTGAAGGTTTCCGTGGTGTATTAGATGGAAATGGTCATATGATTTCTAATCTTACGATTATTCAAACTTACACCGATCGTAGCATTCGTGTCGGCTTATTTGGAGATGCAAGCTATGCAACAATTAAAGATTTAAATCTCGTTCAAATCAGTTATGTAATCACACTTAAATCTGATACAACCAATACATATAGTGCGTATGTAGGGGGTCTTATTGGGTATGCAAGTACAGGAACTGTAGTTGATAATGTCATGATCAGTGGAGATATCAGTGTTAATAATAGAACAAGCAACGATGTAGCTGCTGGTCTATTGATTGGATATGCTGAACATACAAATGTTAATAAGGGTTATACCACAGGAAGTGTTATTGCTAATGCTAATGTAGGTGGTTTAATTGGTAGAGCATATTATTCAACCATTAAGAATAGTTATTCAACAGCATCATTTACTTCAACTTTTAATACACACGTTGGTGCATTGATTGGATATGCATCTTATATGACACTAGAAAATGTCTATGCATCAGGCAGAAACTATCAAGAAAATTATCAATGGCAAATCGGTGGATTAGCTGGATATATTTACCAATCAACCATCAAGAATAGTTTTACTTATGCAACAGACATTAATGGTAATCTAGTTCCATCTATTAGAGAAGGTCATGATAATAAGTATACCGATGTCTATTCACCTGTTTACAGTAACTATGTTCCACAATTACCAATTGATGAAATCATTACATTGATGTCAGGCATTTGGGATCAAGATATTTGGAGTTTCTCAGGATCACTACCATCTATTAAACGTGTCCCGATCGTCAGTATCGTTGATATTGTTTCCTCTGAATATGGATTTACCTTTGATATTGAAACAACAGATTATGATGAAGTTGGTAGCATTCAATCGATTGCGTTATACAAAGATAGCGTACTTCTAGAAGATTTAACCGATTTATCCATCAGATCATTTGATGAACTCCGCTATGGAACAACATATACATTACTTGTTACATATGTTTATAATTATGGTGATCTCGCTGGTGAAACAACGATTGAAATATCTAAGCGCATCAAGACGTTAGATAAAGAAAATGTTCCAGTGGTTGAAGTGAGCGAAGTTGTTCCTGCAAAAGAATCTGTATCTTTTGATTATAGTATCGTTGATACACTCGGTGTAGGCTCAACAACATCTGTTCATCTCTATGATGCAAACTTTAACTTGATTAAAACATTAGTAGGAACAGATTTTGTATTTAATGGTTTACTATCAAATACAACCTATGTTATTCAAGTTGATTATATTTATGACTTTAATGATGGTTTTGGTGATAATGTGGCAAGCGGATTATATACATTTAAGACATTACCAAAAGCAACACCCGAGTTAGTTTTCAATAACGTTTCAAGCACTGATTCAACGATTAATTTCAACTTTAATGAAACTGATTCGGATTCAGTTGGAGCACCACAAAAAGTAGATCTATACTTAGATGATGTACTTATCACAACGCTGTCAGATCTTTCAACTAAGCAATTTACCGGGCTCGATGCTTATACCATTTACACATTGGTTGCAACATATACTTATGATTTAAACGATGGTTTAGGATCAAGACAATTTACAAGAAATTATAATATTAAAACTAGCCCAGTCATTGGACTCATCTCAACAACACTGATGAATACAGAGGGTATTATTTCCGATGATACCATCGTTCTTAAACTGATTCTAGATAATCCTAGTATGATTTTATTTAGCCAAGTAACGGTAAATGGTATTGTTTATGATGTCAATCATACAGTTAATGATGAACTTATTGTAGAAATGATTGCTGATGAAAACTTTGCTGGAGGTAATACTGTACTTAGAGTAGAAGCTATCAAAGGAACCTTAGGATCAGATGAGTTTAATATCACCATGACGGCTAATAATGAAGCAACTGCATTTATTAACGGTGATGTTTATGTATCTGGTGTTAAAGCAACTGTTGCCGGTGTTGAAATTGATTATCTAAATTATTATGGAACCTTTGATTTAGAAGTATCATTCTTTAATCCAACAGGTTATATCATTGAATCTATTAAGGTTTATACAGCTTACTTTGGTGATCGCACATATTCTGGAGCTCAACTTGTACCTAATGGTGATTATACAGTTATCAATATTCCAATGTCAGCTGATACAACCAATTACTATTATTCACTTCAGGTACAAAGTTTTGTCTATTCAAATGATTTGATTGATCCAAGATCAAGATTAGCATCGAATGCCTATACTTCCATCGTGTTAATCAATAATGAAGCTATGATTGAGATTACTACTCCGGAAGAACTGCAAGCTATGACAGGTGGTAAATCGTACATACTTATGAATGATATTGATTTAACAGGATTTAGTTGGGATCCCATTTTAGATTTCTCAGGTTATTTTGATGGTAATAATCACACGATTAGCAATCTAAATATTACAAAAACTTTTGAAGATGAACAAGCATATGTGGGTTTATTCGGATCAGCAAGAGGCGCAGTCATTAAGAATATTAATCTAGAAAACGTTAATATGGTCATATCTTTAAGAACATACGTTAATGGTGGATACAACATTTACTTAGGTGGTGTTGTAGGATCTGTTAATGAGTACACAAGAATTTATAATGTAAATATTACAGGTAATTTTAGTGCTAATAACAGCACCAATGGTTCAAGTTACATCGGTGGAATAAGTGGTTTTGTGCATGGTTCAACAATCATGCGAAATGTCACAGTAACTGCATCACTTTCATCATCAACAGGTAATAATAGTAGTGAAATAGGTGGTGTAGTGGGACATTTATCAAATCGCTCCTTAATTGAAAATGCACATACTCATGTGACAATTATAGGGAAAAACAATAACGGAGGAATTGCTGGAAGTATGGATTATTCAACTCTTAAAAAAGTATCTTCTGAAGTTGCAATCACAGGAAATGCACATAATGGAGGTATTGTTGGTTATGTTGGTCAAAGCACGATAGAATACGCATATGCTAATGCGACGATTACCAATACAGATTATGCAAATGCTGGCGTTGTTGGCTATTCAAGTAATACAAATATTAATTATGTGTATGCTCACGTTGTATTCACACAGAATACCTATAACTGGGGTAGAGGTAGTGTAGTTGGTTATGTTTCTGACAATACGACTATCAAAGAAGCATATGCTTCATCTTATGGTACAATGGATAACCAATTTGGATCTATAGGAGTATTAAATACTGGTAATAATAACGAATTAATCAATGTATATTCACTTATTAATGATGGTTACTCGACTGTCAAACAATTAACAGACATACAAACATTAATTGAATCATCATGGGATGCAACTATCTGGGATTTTGCTAACACAGATACGTATGGTAATCCAACATTTGTTAATTAGTCACAATCAAGTCTTTATTTTTAGATAAGATTTAAAATCAATTATAAAAATTCTCTCTGATATTGTATAATGATATATGCGTATTGGAGAGTTTTTTATTTTGATATTTAAGCGAGGTTATTATGCACCACTTTGGATTAAAAGTTATGAACAGCAAACAAAACGGTCTCCATTTAACAAAGGAAAACTACTGTATCATTAACAGAAAAACATCCCTAACAACACTTGATGAATTTATGTTTACTGATAATCATTATGAAATGATGCCCAAAAAATGGGTTCTTTGGTATTTTGGTAAAATGAAAGATTATCTAACATCTCTTCCTAAATATAGACAAAAACTCTATTTAACCGAAAGACTTGAATATATCACAAAAGAGATTGAAAGATATCAAACATTACCAGAAGATCACCATATGCATATAATAAGAAAAGCTTGGGACGAAGATTCACAAGGCTTAGAATTTGATGATTATGTAATCAAAAAGACAGATGATTTAAAACAGTTTGTTGAATCTTTTGATTTAGAATTTGATATCATGGGTAGACATTATCATGAAACATGGTGTGATGCGTTACATAAGGATATCATGCTCAACTACGAGTTCAATTTAGCCTACTTACATCAACTTTCTCGCATATCGTTTAAAAGAGGAGTCACCAAATTTAAGAAAAATAATCCTGATTTTATTGAGATTAATGATCTAACCAAATATTACGGTAAATCAGGTTATTACATCTTGATTGTTGATGATTATAAGCAGCTTTACGTTGGAAAAGCTACAGATCTACCAACAAGAATTAGACAGCACTGGAACGCAAGGAAAGACTTTGATCGTTTAATCTATCCTTTTGGTGCAGTGATGACTTCAAAAATTTCAATCGATAGCTTTCGTGCCTTTGATATCACGCGTATCTTGATCTATGAAACTGATGATCTTTCCATAGATGAAGAAGTCTATATCCAACAATTTGAT
>Ga0265295_1007434_pt1 | contig 12632 bp, 12 predicted proteins | sample Munlansysbiofilm_FD_192503 | JGI IMG/M metagenome (GOLD analysis project Ga0265295, IMG submission 192503) | Leachate microbial communities from a municipal landfill in Southern Ontario, Canada - Methane capture system biofilm | ecosystem: Engineered > Solid waste > Landfill > Unclassified ... | reverse complement strand
GAGTACGATGCGCACATCTGGAGCGAAGTTCTCTTCATCTGGCTCATCCCAGCCAAGAAAAGCCAGTATGCGAGTCTGGGCTTCTTCTGCTGGTTCTCCCATTTTGGACAGAAACATCCCGTGAATAGATGCTGCTCTCTCAAAGGTCATTGCGGATACCATGCTGGCGTAGCGGATGGCTTGCAATTCCATGTGGCCGCCGTCATTGGTGCGCTTGAGTTCGATGACTACCAAATTTGCCTGCGGATCTAGGGCGAGCAGGTCGATACGACGACGGCAGTCATCCCAGTCGCCAAATTCCTCAGACAGCACATAGAGTTCATCACCCAACACATCAATTTGAGAACGTAGTAGCCGTTGGATGTCATCACGTTCCCGGATCTTCAAATCAACAAATGACGTCTGCGTGATGGCGCGGAAGGAATCTGGGGTCATTTCATAGAGCGGCATAGCTGGTATCCAGGTTTATGTTTTGCGGGGTCTGCCTCGACGACCGCTGCCCTTGGCGGGAGAAACAGAGACGTGGCGGTTGTTGGGGGTGCCGGTGAGTTCGGCGACGAGGGCGGAGAGGAGGTTCGCGGCGGTGGTGCGGGAGGCGGCGAGTTGGGCTTCCAGTTCATCAACCAAGGCCATCAGTTGCTCCACTTTGGCGACAATCCGGCGTTGTTCGGCGAGAGGAGGGATGGAACTGCAATCGCGTTCAATTCCGTCTGGTTAATTTTCGGCATCGCGACGCGCGTGTCCGTCTTTACGGCCTGCACGAGAAAGGACTCGGACAGCATGTAGATCTGGAGGTAGAACGCATCGATGAGCGCATCAATTGGATACATGTCGGCGCTACATAGGCCATCGAAATTGACGACAACGACTTTGGCTAGGTTTGGGCGGATTTTCGAATATACGATTTGGCCCGGAAAAAACCGATGGTTCGAGCTGATGACCTTGTCCTCGCGCACCGTCCTGCAAGGCAGGAGCACGCCGTTTCCCTTTTCGATGTTGTCCGGAGCGAGGTGAGTGAAGTCCAAGAAGTCCTCAGGCTTCACGAGATTTGAAGCAATAATTGCGGCGTTACGGAATCGTGCCCATGTCCAATTTTCGGGAAGTTCGTATTGCAATGACGCTTCCGGGAGCGGCGCTAGCGGGGCCGCCTGTTTGCGACGTTGCTCTGGAGTGAGTTCGTGAGCGAGGCGTGCAAGCAACTCCTCCGCCGGTTCGTCGTTAGGGTCTTGGGGGACAAGTTTGCCCTGCACTGCGAGAGTGAGGATGGATTTGCGGAGGTCGGCGGGGGCGATGGTGTAGGACGGATGGAAGAGAAATTGGAGATTGGCCGGAATGGGCGCGTCGGCGAAGCGGGCCAGTGATGCGCGGGCGAGCGTGGCGTGCCGCGTCACCCGTCCCTGCTGCTGTACCTCCAACCGATCACACAACGCCATTAACTCATCCACCTTTGCCACGATTCGCTTCTGCTCGGCGAGGGGTGGAACTCCGACTGGCATCCTTGCCAGAATAGACTGATTAAGGTTCTGCATCGTCGTGCCCACCGATGCTCCACCGAGATACGTTCGAGACATTGGAGCGCCGATCAGCATCGCCAAGTAGGGCGCAAATAATGATCGAGGAGTCCGCAGGACGAGACTGCCTGTCCCGCAGAGCCACCCAGCCTCGGTCTTTGTTACTATGGCACAGCGCCCCATCTCGCCTCTTCGCGCCATAACAATGTCACCCGCGTTAAGCTTGAAGACCTCAAGGCGCTTAAGTGTTGCATGACCGATGGCCATCTCATCAATTGGAACAATCTTTCCGTCCTTTAGCGAAGCGGGATTAATGACAGGAATTCCGCCAAGTTGATAGTCACTCTTGTGCAATGAGCTTCCAAACGGGCCGGTTTGGATTTCCATCACGAGTTCGATGAGGCGTGCGGCTGCCCAGCCGGGTTGAAGCTCAAACAACAGCTCTTCTTCGCCGACCGCAGGCAAAGGCTTCATCGGACTGATTTGCCGTGCCTTCACTGCGGCCAATCGTTCTGAGTTGATCTCTTTAAGAAGTAGTTCGCCCGACTCGTCGTTCGGGTCTTGGCCAACAAGCTTGCCAGTCACCGCCAAGTGCAGCACCAGCTCCCGCATCCTTGGCACCGCATCGGTCGCGTCGGCGAACAGTTCGAACATCTGGAAAAAAGTTTGAAGGATGAGGGGTGAAGGATGAAGGGAATCGGATTTCATGCTTCACCCTTCCCCATCCCGATCTCTTTGCCGAGTTGTTTGAGGAAAGCCACCATGGCGGCTTTATCCGGCATCTCCACGGCGTAGCGGGAGACAAATAACGTGTTGGACAGGTCGCCGATTGCGAACTCGACGAGGGCTTCGTTCTTGCGGGTGCAGAGCAGGATGCCGACCGGCGGTTGGTCACCCGGTGTCATTTCGTGCTTCTTGTAGTAGGCCACATAGGTGTTGAGCTGGCCGAGATGTTCGTGGTTAAAGGCGGCTGTCTTGAGTTCAACGAGGACGTGGCACTTGAGCACACGGTGGTAGAAGACGAGGTCGACAAAGAAATGCTCATCACCAATGAGGATGCGCTTTTGCCGGGCCTCGAAGCAGAAGCCGTGGCCCATTTCGAGCAGGAAGTCCTGGAGGCGGTCGAGCAGGGCATCTTCGAGGTCGGATTCACCCATGACATCACGAGAGCGCAGGCCGAGGAATTCGAAAATATAGGGATCACGGATGATCTGGGCGGGCTGGAGGGTTTCCGCTGTGGCATGAGCCATGGCGGAGAGCTTGGATTTGTCTTTCGAAAGACCGCTCCGCTCGTAGTAGAGGCTGGCAATCTGGCGGCGCAACTCGCGGACGGACCAGTTGCCCCGAATGCACTCGATCTCGTAGAAATGACGCTGGGTGTCGTCGGAGAGCTGAATCAACTCCGAGAGGTGGGTGAAAGAGAGGCGGTAGATCAACTGTGGCGTCGCTGCCTCCACAATTTCAGATTCGGAAGTCACTGACTCCCGAATTGAGATCGGCAGAAAATCACTCAGGGGAAGAAGCGCGTTAAAACCCGCTTGCGAGAGAGATTTGGGAGTCACTGACTCCCAAATTCGAGGATAAACTTGGTAGAGTTGTCGGTAGCGACGAAGTTCTCGGGGCGTAACCCGTGGCAATCCTTGAGTGGCAAGGCTTTGGGCGAGTCTGTCAATGAGGCTCTCGCCATAGGCAGCTCGATTATCCCCATGTTGCTCAAACTCTACGATGCGATGCCCGATGAACCAATTTCGAAGGGTGAGGCTGACGTTGACGGCCTTAGCGGCAACCTTTTGTGCTTGCTGATGAATCCGGACAATAGAAGCAACCAGCGACTCAAAATCCCCCTGCTGCACGGGTGCCTGGTTCTTCTTACTCATCGGCTCAGAGCCTCCAAGAGCTGCGCCTTCAACTGCCCGCGCGTCTCGGCGATCTGGGCGAGGAGTTTTTCGTATTCGGGCAGTAGATGCTCCACATCGCCCGGCCCTGTGTCGGAATTATGCGGGTTCTTCAAATCCAGATTGAAATTCCCGGCTTTGATATGGTCGATGGAGACGCGCCAGGCCTGTTCGTTCTCCGCGCGGGCGGCGAAACCATCCTTTTCAGTGCCCCACCATTTCCTCTCCGCCTCGAACTCCTCGATGCGGATGGGTTTGCCCTTGTTGTAGCTCTTGGCTCCAGGCGGGTAAGGGTGCTCGTAGTACCAGATTTCCTGGGTCGGAGCGCCTTTGGTGAAGAACAGAAGGTTGGTGCGGATACTCGTGTAGGGGTTGAAGACGCCGTTAGGCAGGCGGACTATAGTGTGCAGGTTGCATTCAGACAGCAGCGCTTCCTTGATGCGCGTCTTCACGCCTTCGCCAAAGAGGGTTCCGTCCGGAAGGACGAGACCGGCGCGGCCTCCGGGCTTCAATATCTTCATGAGCAGGACGAGAAAAAGGTCCGCTGTTTCACGGGTGCGGAACTCGGCGGGGAAATTGGCTTCGATGCCGTCCTCCTCCATGCCGCCGAACGGCGGATTGGTGACGATGACATCCACGCGCTCCTTCGGCCCCCAGTCCCGCAGGGGACGAGCCAGGGTGTTGTCGTGGCGGACGTTTGAGGGCACGTCGATGCCGTGCAAGAACAGATTGGTCATGCACAGGACATGGGGCAGATGTTTTTTCTCGATGCCCGCAAAGCAGTCCTGAATGATGTGCTCGTCGGTTTCGCTTTTGGCCTGCTTGCGCAGGTGCTCGATGGCGCAGGCCAAAAAACCGCCCGTGCCGCAGGCCGGGTCGAGGATGGATTCGCCAAGACGCGGGTTGACCTGTTCGACGATGAACTGGGTCACGGCGCGAGGAGTGTAGAACTCGCCCGCGTTTCCGGCGGATTGCAGGTCTTTTAGGAGCTTTTCGTAGATATCGCCGAACATATGGCGATCATCGGAGGCGTTGAAGTCGATGCCGTTGATCTTGTTGATGACCTGGCGCATCAACGTCCCGTTCTTCATATAGTTGTTGGCGTCTTCGAAGGCCATGCGGATCAGGCCGCTGATCCTGTCGCCGCCCACGGTCAGCGACTTGAGTTTGGGCAGGAGCGTGTTGTTTATGAAATCAAGGAGCGCCTCGCCCGTAATGCCCTCCTCGTCCGTGGCCCATGCGGACCAGCGCAGGTGCTGCGGGAGTGGCGAGCGGTAATTTTCACGGAGAATCTCCATCTCCTTTTCACGATCATTGAAAATCTTGAGAAAAAACATCCATCCGAGCTGCTCCAGGCGCTGGGCATCACCGTAGGTTCCGGCGTCCTTGCGCATGATGTCCTGAATGGATTTCACGATTCCTGAGATATTGGCCATGGGCTAAACAACGTCCTTATATAGTTGGTCTTCAAGCTCTCTCACGGCGGCCAGATATGACGGCTTGCCGCCAAAGAGGTTGATGATTTCGATGGGGGTTCCGAAGGCGCTCAAGGGGTCGACCTTGAGGATGTCCAAGGATTCGACGCTCCTGATGCCCGTTTCGGCGTACTTGGAGAGCAGCGCGTCCAAAACCGCGCGGGCCTTTTCTCCGTATTTGCCGAACACGTTGCGCTTCTTGACCTTTTCGGCCCGCTCCAGGCGAGTAAGGGGCGGCTGGTCAAAGGCGACATGGCAGACAAGATCGAAGGCGTCATAGTCCCGACCGACCTGATCGGCAAGTTCGTCCAGAAAAACGCCCTTGGCGGCCAGTTCTTCCAGCACAGCCTGTTTCCTCTCGGCGTCGTTCCAGACGGTCAGAAACGAAGCCAATGTGGCGTAGGTCTGGCGTACTGCCTTGCGTGAAAAATCCTTCAAAGATTCGGTGATGAGCTTGCCGTGTTCGTCGAGATACTGGACGCGCTCCGTAGCCACGCGGACTTCGACATTGTCCACATAGTACTTGGCAGGCGGCTCCCCTACTTCGCCAGGTCCTTCGGTTTCGCCACCCGGAGGATAGACGGTTTCTTCTCCGGGACGATCTTCCGGTGGAATGGGCGGCTCCTCCGGCCCAGGTTCGTAAATCTGCACCGGCTCGCCGTCGAAATCCGGGTCCGCGAAGAGGCTCGTGGCCCGCTTGAAGTCCATGATGGTGAAATAGAGCTTGCCGTAGTCCTCGTTGATGCGCGTACCGCGTCCGATGATCTGCTTGAACTCCGTCATGGAGTTGATGCGGCGGTCGAGGACAATGAGCTGACAAGTCTGCGCGTCAACTCCTGTGCTCATTAGACGGGATGTCGTGCAAATGACCGGATACATGGATTCCGGATCAATGAAATTGTCGAGTTGGGCCTTGCCCTCATCGTTGTCGCCGGTGACGCGCATCACATATTTGCTGTTGGCTGCGGCGAGATCGGGGTTGGCGTTGACCATGGCCTGGCGCATGCGCTCGGCGTGATCGATGTTTTCGCAGAAGATGATGGTCTTGGCGAAGCGACTCGTGGCGTGCAGAAACTCCGTGACCTTGGCGGCAACCACGGCGGTGCGTCTTTCGAGGATGAGGTTGCGATCGAAATCACGGTCATTGTACTCGCGGTCTTCTATGAGTTGCCCATACTTGTCGGTCTGGCCGTCTTCGGGCCGCCAGCCGTCGAGGTCTTTGTCCAGGCCGATGCGGATGACCTTGTAGGGCGCAAGAAAACCGTCGGAAATACCCTGGCGCAAAGAGTACGTGTAGATGGGCTCGCCGAAGTATTCGATATTGGAAACGTCTTTGGTTTCCTTGGGCGTGGCGGTCAGGCCGATCTGGGTGGCCGAGGAAAAGTATTCGAGCACCTTGCGCCAGGCTGCGTCATCGGCAGCGCTGCCCCGATGACATTCGTCCACGATGACCAGATCGAAGAAGTCGGGCGAGAACTGCTTGTAGATGTTCTGCTCTTCCTCCGTGCCGGTGACGGCCTGGTAGAGACAGAGATAGATTTCGAAAGCCTTGTCCACCGTGCGGTTGGTGATCTTGGTCATGGCCTGACCGAACGGCTTGAAGTCGTTGGTTTTGGTCTGGTCGGCCAGGATGTTGCGATCGACGAGAAAGAGGATGCGTTTCTTCGCTCCGGACTTCCACAGCCGCCAGATGATCTGGAAGGCGGTGTATGTCTTGCCGGTGCCAGTGGCCATGACGAGCAGTATGCGGTTTTCGCCACGAGCAATGGCATCCACGGTGCGGTTAATGGCTATGAGCTGGTAGTACCGAGGCGTCTTTTGGGAACCGTCATCATAGTATTCCTGAGTGGCCACGGCCTCCTGCTCGGTGGTGTAGCCTTTGGCCACGCGATAACGAGCCCAAAGTTCAGCGGGTGTCGGGAACTGACCCAAGGGAATTTCACGGGTCACCGTACCGCTTATCACAGTGCGGTCATGCTCCAGAAACGCGTCACCGTTGGAACTATAGGCAAAGGGAATATCGAGAATCTCAGCGTACTCAAGGGCCTGCTGCATCCCGTCGCCGACGGAATGAGTGTTGTCTTTGGCCTCGATGACCGCGATCGGAAGGTTGGGTTTGTAATAAAGGATGTAGTCGGCTTTCTTAGCCTCACCGCGCTTCACGGTCTTGCCACGCACAATGACCCTGCCCTTGGTGAAGTAGAATTCTTCACGAATCTGGGTCATCAGATTCCATTTCTCACCATTCGTCCCTGTAAGCGCGGGAGTGATGAATTTGGTGCGGATGTCCGTTTCAGTGAGCGATTTTTTGTACATCGTTGCGCCCGGCTTCAGCGCCCAAGTGTTTGTTTCATGGCAAAGCAAAAATCATCTTAGCGGTTCATGACCCTGATTGTTAGATCCCGAACCCTGATTTCCACCGTCAACACGTTCTTTCTCCGAGCTAGTTTTTTATTCACATGCTGGTACAAGAAAAGTTGCGTTAACAGCAAGTACTTACTTTGTCATACGTATTTATAATTATGACTTACCACCACAAGACCATAATGCAACAAAAGCCAATCAAGCAGGCCTTGGGCCTGCCAAAAACTTCGAATCGCTCCTTGTGCCTAACTGGCGACAGAAATCATATATCATTGTCTGGGCCATACTGTGCGTAACATACCGCTTTAATAACAAAAAACCCCCGTCAAATGACGAGGGTTTTTTTAGATGATTTTATCATCAGTCTGAAGTGGAGTTATTTCAGTAACTCCACTTCTATTATTAACACAGTTAAAACCGTTCCAACTCAGAACGGTTATGTTTACCTTTAATTGTAAACAAAACAATAACCACTTGAAATACAGAAATAAATATACCGAAACTGATCGCCAACCACAAACTTTGTCAATAAAATCTGAAAATCCCCAAAAATTGTTGACAAAAACAAGCTCCAACTGGCCGTGCTCATCATTCGTATACCGAAAGCCATCATTTTCGGTACACACCTCTTTTGGCATAGGCCTTAATCACGCTACAATGTGGCTCAGGCTATCCGTGTCCCCCATTATCATCAAGGCCGATGACGCACTGTAAGAATTGAACGCCGCACGTTGGGACTCATACCCCATGGGTAGAAGAAGGATGCGCCACCATCCCTGAACTTCATGCCCTGTCCGAAAAGGTAAACGAGAAGCCTATTTGGTGCCAGAACAACACGGTGCAAAACCATGACTTTCCAAAGAGAAAGAGATGTACGGAGCATGCATTAGCGCACCGCTCCGCCGTATCTAATAAAGACTGACCTTACGCAGTATTGTATCAACAGCTTGTTTTTCACCAACGGTCAGCCCCTGCTTGGGGGCGCGTGAAAAACCACCGACCATGCCACACTTGTCCATGATATATTTTGTGGTCTGCGTGACCTTGCCGGCGCTCTCCAAATGTCTTGCCACGGGGTTGTAAGCCTTCGACAACTTCCTGGCCTTCCCGAGTTCGCCTGTTTTTACCAATTCAAACAGTTCCCGGGTCAGCCTTGGTGCGAAATTTCCTCCCATGCATACCCAGCCGCCGGCACCCGCGCAAAAGCTTTCGTGGTGCATGTCTTCCCAGCCGCAAAAAATCGTGAACTCATCACCAAGTTCCTCACGCATTCGGGTAATCCGCTTAATGTCACCGGATGCCTCCTTGATGCAGCAAACATGAGGCAACTCGGCAAGCTTCCGAACCAAATCAAAGTCCATATCCATCCCAGAGCTGTAGGGATTGTTGTAGAGCATGATCCGTCCGTGAACATTGGCGGTAATTTCCTTGTAATATAAAAAGATCTCATCCTGTAAAAGCCCCGTACCTGGAGGCGGAAGAATCATCACGCCTGAAGCATCGTGCGCCAAGGCATGATTCGAGAGTTCTATGACGTCTCGTGTCCAGTGCGCCGTCGTTCCAACCACGAAGGGAATCTTTTTGTTCAATTTATTTGCAGTAAATTCCACAAGCCGCATCCGCTCAGCCAGGGTCATTGAAAGATATTCGCCAAGTGCACCAGCTACCATAATCCCCTGCACTGCGGAATTAGCAAGATTATCGAGATTCTTTCCAAAACCCTCAAAATCAAGATCACCGTTTTCAAGAAACGGAGTTGTCAACACTATATATACACCGCGTAACGTACTCATCTCAACCCCTAAAAATATATTTAATATAACAAAATTTCAATATATTACAAATTTTTACCACCGACTCATAGTAATTACTGTTTTAAACCAATACTATTACTCTTATCTATCATTATAAAAATAATCTTTTGAATTCATACATTCTGCAAGGTTGCTCTTGTCGCTCAATCTATTATTCCAGCAATTAATTCATATCCTGAGCCGTGTCTCCATATCAACAATTTCTCTCAACTTTCTAAGAAGTTGATGCGCATCTGTATGATTTTTCGCATAATTCAAATTAAAATGATAATCAAAATCTTCAGGATTCAAACCTTGAACATTTTGCAAAAGAGTTTCAATTTTATCCAATCCTTTGACAAAAACTGCTTCCAAGCTTGAACAACTCTCATACTCTTCCCATAATGCGAGCATTTCGTCGCCTATTCCATCCGGCAACAAAGCACACAGCTTTTGCAGGCACTTACGCTCACAATCCTCTTTGCCGTCGTCTGAAGTCTGCTTTGTTGCAGGAATATCACCGCAATAAGTCTCCCCAAGATCATGGATAATAGCAAGGGCAAGCAATTTTCCCCTATCCACGCCTTCAATTTTTGATGAAATCACATATGCGAACAATGCTAGACGCCAGCTATGATCAGCAACGCTTTCTCTACGCCCTTTGGAAGTGAACGCAAAACGCTCAGTATTTTTTAAATTTTCTACGGAGCGTATAAATCCTAATACACCGTGAAGAAATTGATTTTCTGCACAATCTTTCATAAAAGTAACCTCAGTCAATTCGCTATTATAATCTTAGTACAGAAGATGTATTAATATAATAACATTGAAACTATTTGCAAAATGAATTTATGTAATGATTTGCACTTTTATAACGCTGCAAAAAAGCTTGGTCGGCAAACTCATCCGGCTCCGTTCCACCCAGCAAGCCACAGGCGGTATCCTCTTGTCTCCCAAACGAGGCAAATAGCTTAACCTGGAATCCCCGATCTTCCAACCGGTTGACCAACGCGTTCGCCTCCTCTTGTGTGACGATATCATTGCGTCCAATAGCATCTGATGGGTTGAACTCACATAAACTTATGCGACAAACGCTCGGGTCCAGCAAATCTGCGATCCGATCAATTTCATCCATATCCGTGCTGCAAGGAGCTAATTCTGCACCAGCAACAAAATTCTTAAATAATAACACACCAACGCAAGGCTTTTCACCTGTCAAGTCATTAATCCTTTGAAGACGATTAATTATTTTTTGATGCTCATAAATACCGTTTATTGGCATTACGACATTTCTATTAATTGTCGCGTGGAGGGAATAGTGAAACGTTATTCTTGTACCATCATAAAATCCTTCTTCCATGTCATAAATCAGAGCGTCAACCATTTCAACGATACCGCACGTTGCAATAATATGTCGAAAGACCTGCTGATCGAGTTTTTGCATAACCTTATCTGTTATTTTTATGGCCTGCCGTAATTGAGGATAAGAAAATCCCGGCTCGCCCTGCCCCATATAGGCGAATTCTCGCATATTATTCGACACAGTCGAATCCGCCCCTTTATCAATATCGGACATGACCATGAAAACGTTCTGCATCGCTATTTCTTCAGAGCTCAAGTGTCCTGAAAAGCGCATGGTGTTTCCTGTACGACAAAATCTGCATGGTACGCGGGCAGCAGTCAAGGCACATCCCGAACTAACAGAGGTCGTGTATGCGGAAATGGCGTTGTCTCTGTTTGAAACAGGAATCTTGGCCCTTGTTCTAAAAGCCGCACTTTCCACATACGGCGACTTTGGACTTAACTGCCAGACATAACGGATACCTTCAGTTTGCTTCATTCCTAACTGGCTCACACCCACCGGGACAAGACGCATATCTCCTCCTTATTGATTTGAAGTTTGACGAAAGTGAAGCGCCCCTCTCAGCATATACCATATTACGGTACGGCGTTTCATTTTTTTAATAAATACTCTTAGCCTGCGGACCTGTCAACTGCCGTTGAAAGTACGCCGCACCAGCGTGGCTCTTTACGAATTTATTGCAGAATTTCAGCGATTTTTATAAGTTTACATACTGCATGGCGGGCAAGAAAAGCGGGGACCGCGCTAAAACGCACGTTGTGATGCCTCAAAGACCGCCTGATAGTTTCCGGGATCTTCAGCAAAAAGAAAAACCATGGCATATGTGGGTTGTACCACCAAATTACAACTCCCGAAGAAGTTTCCATGGTCAGGAAGAATTCTACCGTATCGCTTCCGAAATATAATCCTAGCCACAGTCGAATACGAAGCGAGGCGCGGGGTCTTACAAAAAAGCAAGCAAAAGCTAATATGCCGTATTGTTGAGAATAATCGGCTTTATTGACCAGAATCATTCGGAAGCTTCGGAACCAGAGTGAACGGAAGAGGAACGATCGCGGCGGACGCGTCCATTGTCTCCGTGCTCAACTTGCGCAGCCAGTAGCGAAATGAACTGAGATTAATGCTGTGCTTAGTGCAGTACCCGGCCTTGCTCATGTCGCTTTGCCGCCACTGCGCCACATGGGTGAGCCACCAAGCCGCACGTTTCTGACCGATATGAGATTTCATGATGACCTCCTTGAATTGGAGGTATACTATCTCATAGCCTGAAATTATTGGAAGATGGGGTTCGTGGAGCGCTTACGTCAATCCGGAATGATGAACTGGTGAGGCTGGGTGAAAAAAGAAAGCCTTTCGATGTAGTCAAAGGGCCAAACGCGAGTAAGCCCCTGTCATCCTCGACAAGGGCTTAGTTTTCAAATAATTAATAAAATTAATTACTAGCTTCGCACTCAATAACACCCGTTGCATTTGCGTATTCAAAAGTAAGAGTATAGCCGCTGTTAGTTTTAGCCTTGTCAATTGTCGTACCGGCGGCAATATCTGTAACTTCTCCCTCACCAGAAATTGTTACCGTTAAAGTGGAATTATCCCCATCAACGATGCAAGGCAGGGTGTCTTCGGAACTATTTTCCGCATAGCGAGCAGACAAATCAGTTATACAAGTTTTGATTGAAGCAACACAAGCCTTCTCCGCTGCGCCTTTCTTATACTTCGTAAACTGCGGAATAGCGATCGCTGCCAAAATGCCGATGATGGCCACGACAATCAAAAGTTCGACCAGGGTGAAGCCTTTTTCATTTTTTCTGAACCGGTTCATACAATCCTCCAATAAAGTTGGGTTGAAATATCCATGCTTGTGAGGACCTACTATCACTATCCGTGCCAAGGTGTCATTTCATTTGTTTTGTCGCTGCCAGACGACGTGGGCAATAGTCAGGCGACCTGACCCAAAGTCATTCCCGCGAAGGCGGGAATCCATCTTTTTCAGCAGGTTGGGAAAGGCATGGATCCCCGCCTTCGCGGGGATGACCGTTGTGGTGCGGGGGGTTCTTTTTTTGTTGAGGAGGGAAATAGGTGTGCTCCAATGGCTGCCGGAACAGGCAAACCGGCGTGCACGCAAGCCCAGGCTGACAAAATTTGTCAGTTGGGACCCATTTTTGGGCCACACTCCGCCCATCCTTGACTTGCGCCCCAGATGACCTAAATCAGAAGGGGCTGATTTTTAGTTT
>Ga0265295_1007433_pt1 | contig 12637 bp, 12 predicted proteins | sample Munlansysbiofilm_FD_192503 | JGI IMG/M metagenome (GOLD analysis project Ga0265295, IMG submission 192503) | Leachate microbial communities from a municipal landfill in Southern Ontario, Canada - Methane capture system biofilm | ecosystem: Engineered > Solid waste > Landfill > Unclassified ... | reverse complement strand
TAATTATGTCAGCTGTTCTCCCTTCCGTGTGCCTTTGGCTCGCCTGGCTGCTGCTCAAGCTGCCCTCAAACACGGTTAGGATTACCCCCTTTTGAAATGAAAATCGCCTCCATCCGGAGGCGATTTTTTTTGTCTCAAATGATAAATCTTTTCAATTTACTACGTATTTCTTGCTGTTACCTGTTTCCTATTTCTTGTTACCTGCAATTATCTTCCGTAAATCAAAGAATAAATATGATAATTTTCGACAATTTTGCGCAGATAGGTGCGGGTTTCGAGATAGTTAATGGAATTCAAGAAGACGTCAGGGTCGTCGCCAACTAAGTTTGTCCAACGTAAGGTTGAACCCGGACCGCTGTTGTAGGCAGCAAGGGCGTGATAGATGTCGCCGTTGAAGACGTAAATTTGGCGGGCGAGATAGTTGCTGCCTATGGCGAGGTTGTACATGGGTATTGCCAGGTCGCTCTGCTCAAAATTTGGCGGATATCCGGTTTCTGAGGCAATTTGGGCAGCGGTTTCGGGCATGAGTTGCATCAAACCGCTTGCTCCGGCTGAGGACCATGCATGGGCGGCGAAACGGCTTTCTTGCTGGATTAGGCTGTAAAGCAAAATTTCGGGGATGTCATAGCGTTCTGCAACTTCCTGAACATATGGGAAGTAATACAAACCGTATTGAACGTGAGCGAAATAGGGCGGATAATTGCTTGAAAGCGGAACATCACCATAACCGGAGAGTTTGGATATCGCCCGGCTGGCTTCAATGGCAAGATTATAATATCCCAGGTCGTGGAAAGTTTTTATCAGACGAAAACTGTTGAGGGCATCCTGACTGTAAGCGTCTTGCAAGGCAAAGAATTCGCGTGAAGCTGCGCTGTATAGCCCAAGGCGGTGATATTCCAAACCGCGCTGATAAAAGGGGTTTTCGGCAATTTCGGAGCTGTAATCGACATTTATTCCAGTCGGCAAGTTAAAGGCGGTTTTAAGCCAGTCAGCGGCAATCAGACGCTCGCTTTCGAGGTCGGGTTCGTCGAGATTAAGGTTCAGATCAGGGAAAAGGGGCTGGTCATTAAGCATTTCGGCGGAACGGATGCCATAGTATCCATGCGGGTCGAGATTGACGGCGGTTTCCCAATTGCCTTTGGCGGTTTCGGGCTTGCCCATCGCCAGATTGACCTTTCCGAGCCAAAAAAGAGTGCCATATTCTTCGAGCGTGCCCGGATTAGCAACCAGGACTGCGCGGTTAAAATTATCGTAGGCTTTGTCGTATTCCCCAATTTCATAATAAAAACTGCCGCCAAAAAAAAGTCCATTGAAGGCGTCAGTTGAGGCAGGAAATTCGAGAGCAATCCGCGTCCAAGAGTCGGCAGCCTCTTTGAGCTTGCCATCCAAAAAGTAGTAATTAGCGGCAATTTTAAGCAGGGCAGGAGCATCTGGTGCAGAATTTGGAGCGGCAACGAAGGCGAGTGTGGTTTCGATTGCTAAATTAAGCTGACCCATGTAGACATTTTGCGTGTAGATAATATCTTCAATCGCGTCGAAGCGATAGTCACTGGTTGGGTAGGTGTCAATCAGCTCGCGCCAAAGGCTGATGGCTTCTTTGTCTTCTTCCATGCCTCCTAGGGCATTGGCAGCCTGCCTTTCCGTTGAACTGCTTCCGGCTTTGATTAGTCCGTTGGCACGGACACTGAGCGCTTTATAGTAGAGAGCTTCGTCTTTATCGAAACCATCGGACTCGAGATAGCGGTCGAGGGCTTCAATTGCGAGGTTGTATTGCTGGACGTTGTAGTTGATTATGCCGCGTTGGAGCTCGTTGACGGTTTGGTCGGCGTCAATCAGGGTTACAAGGGCGGTATAGGCATCGTAAGTTTGCGGATAATTGTTGACAGAATCTTGAAAATAGGTATAAGCTTCTTCGTTATTTCCCTGGTTGATTAAGATGCGACCAATCAGCAGATTCATAGACGATTTGGTGTAGTCACTACTTGTGTTGTGGAGTGTTTCTTTGTAAATGCCGAGGGCAAGTTCGCTTTCACCGAGCGTTGTGTAAGATTGGGCAAGGTTTAAGGCAGCAGTAGTGTTGTGAGTTAGCTGGGGAGCAAGGTAGGCTGTGCGAAAGGCTTCAAGTGCTGCTTCGGTCTCACCTTTTTCGCTGAGGAGCGTCCCGATTCTTTGGGAAACTTCAGCATCAAGGATGCCGGCTCGGGTATTGGCATAGGCTTGATAGAATGTAAGTGCGGCTTCACTATTATCCTGGTCGAGGCTGATTTGAGCGAGGATAAAATTCGCACGCTTGGCAGGGAGGCTCTCGGGGAATTGGTCCTGAAGTTGATTCAGGGCGCGTTGAGCTTGAAAGAGATCCCCTGATTTGTAATAGGTGAGCCCTTGACCGTAAAGAGCGGCTGCCTGAAGTTCAGCGCTTGAGCCGGAGGTGTTGGCACTGTAAAGTTTGAGCGCTTCTTCATAATCGCCGAAGGCGAGAATGTGGTCAGCTTCGCTAAGAACGGCTTCCTGTGGGGGCGTTTCTTCGATTACGTAGTTGGGGGTCGCCTGAACAAGATTAGTTTCAGTAGGTATGCTTTCGGGACTGGGAGTGGCTTGAGGTGGAGTAGCAAGATTATTGCAGGCACTTAGAATAAAAGTAAGAGCGATAAAGAGAATAATGACTTTTTTGTGAAATTTTGTTTTCATGTTTGATTAATAACGGATAGGTGGTGCTTTGTCAAGCTAAGGAAGAGAGAAGGATGCCAGAAAAGCGAGCATTTTATTGCAATCTGTTCTCTAATCCAAAGGCGGTAATTCAGGAAAAAACTACCGCCTTTGGAAAAAAAAGTAAATTAAAGTTCTTCGAGATAATCGATAACTGTGGCGCGGATGGCTTCATACATCTCTTCAAATACGCCGATTTTTTGCTCATCCGTACCCTCAAATTTATTCGGTTCGGCAAAGCCAAGGTGCCGGGTTGGATTATTCCTTAACCAGCGCGGGCAAGATTCGCGGGCGTTATCGCAAAGCGTAATGACCATATCAAAATCCTGACCTTCAAATTCGTCAAAGGGTTTCGAGTGACCATTGAATTGGATGCCATTTTTTTCCAGCACTTTAATCATCAGTGGATTAACATAGCCAGCCGGTTCGCTTCCTGCGCTGAAAGCAATCCACTCTTTCGATAATTCCTGGTTGATCACCGCTTCTGCCATTAAACTGCGGACGGAATTTTCGCGGCTTAGGAATAAAACACGTCGGCGAAGGTCTTTAGGGTCGATATTGCCTTCTGCATCTGTGCCTGGGAGCAGAGAATCTGGATCCCCAACTAAAATTTCGTTCTCAAATTCGCCTTCTTCCATCCCGGTTAACAACTCACGAGCTTTTGCGGCTTGATTTTCCGGTACCATGACACCAACTTCGCCGAGGTCGCCAACGGTAAGGCCAAAAATTTGACCGGCTGCGTTGACATCAAGGATGGCGGGGATTGACTGGGCTTCCAAAAAACCTTTGATTGATTCGCCATCCAGTTTGCCCTGGGCTTTGTAGACTGTTACGTATTTGACTTTGTTTTCTTCCATTATTCATACATCCAATCTTCGGTAGTGCGTTTCCATTCAACGATTTCTTCCGGTTTGAACCAGAGGGAAATTTCCGCTTCGGCATTTTCAACTGAATCTGAAGCGTGAACGAGGTTATAGCGAGCCTGGAGTGCATAATCATGGCGGATTGTGCCAGGGTCGGCTTCGGTGCCACGGGTTTTGCCCACGGTTTGACGAATCGCACTTATCGCTTCGGGACCGGTCCAAACCAATGCCATGACAGGAGCCGAGGTGATAAATTCTATCAAAGCATCGTAAAAAGGCTTGCCCTCGTGGACGGCATAATGAGCTTTGGCGAGTTCTGGTGACACTTGCATGAATTTCGCTCCTACCAAGCGCAATCCGCGGTTCTCAAATCGTTGAATAATTTCACCAATCAAGCCGCGCTGGACACCATCGGGTTTTACTAATACTAAAGACCTCTCCATTTAACCTCCGTTATTTGCTGAATTTTGTTTTAGTTGGTTGAGTTTTATGGTCAACTCGTCATATAAATCCCAAAGAGGCATTAACTCTTCATTGAGCACCAAGGCTGGGCGAATTTTTTGTTGTGCTTCTTCGATAGAAGCGACATCATTTGCTTGCTCGCGCAGCAGCTCAGCAACAAGAGCAAAGTGTCCGGTTTTGAGCAAATCGTCAAGATTGGCATCAGTGTTGGGCGTAGCGTCGTCAAGTTCTGCCTGTACGGCATGCCATGCTGTTGTTTCCAAAACTACCGGAATTGCGTCTTCATCCATTTTGCTTTCAGTTGTTTCAACAACTGTTGGCTGAGAAGCGGCATATTCGAGTAACCAATCCGGGATTTCAGAGGTGGCTGCTACTTCGGGATTAATCACTATTGGTTGGGTTTGTTCCGCAGTGTTTTCTTCAGTCATTATTAATCACCCAAATAATCACGCAATTTTCGGCGGACGGATGGGTGGCGTAAACGGGTTAGAGCCTGGGCTTCGATTTGACGAACTCGCTCACGGGTAACGCCCATTTTGCGCCCGACTTCTTCCAAAGTGTAGGCCTGACCGTCTAAAAGTCCATAACGCAACTGTAAAATGCGCACTTCTCTGGGGGGAAGCGTGTCCAAGACTTCGACCAAATGCTGTTTGAGCAAATTGTAGGTGGCGGTGTCGTCAGGAGGCGGTGCTTCGTCATCTTCGATGAAATCGCCGAGAACGGAATCTTCTTCATCGTCGGTTGGCGTTTCCAGAGAAAGAGGCCGGCGGGCAACCTGAATCATGTTTTCAACTTTTTTAGGCGGAACTTCAAGCGCTTCGGCCAATTCTTCTACGGATGGATCGCGCCCAAGACGTTGTGTCAGTTGGTGCTGCACACGCAGGAGCTTGTTGATTTGATCGCCCATATGGACGGGGACGCGAATGGTGCGGCCTTGATCGGCAATCGCACGGGTAACAGCCTGACGAATCCACCAGGTGGCATAGGTGCTGAATTTATGTCCACGTTCGTATTCAAATTTCTTGGTGGCTCGGATGAGTCCAATGTTTCCTTCTTGAATCAAGTCGAGGAAAGGAACGCCACGTCCCATATATTTTTTAGCAACACTGATGACCAGGCGTGAATTAGCGGTGATGAGATGATCGACCGCAGCGTCACCGTCATCGACCAAAAGGAGCAATTCTTCACGTCGGGCAGAGCTGAAACCACCTTTTGCTAATTCTGCACGTGCTTCGCGACCGGCTTCCATTCGTTTTGCTAAAACGACTTCCTCAGTAATGCTGTTGAGCAAGGGCACGCGGCTTACCTCTTTGAGGTAGAGCCCAATGGTGTCATCTGTGTCGATATTCGCAAGGTCGTCAGCCGTGGGTCCTTCTGCTTCTTCCAGACGCGGATCGACAAAGTCTTTTTCGTCGTTGTCGTCCGCAAGCGGGGCTTCTTCGGAGACGGTGACCCCGGCATTATCAAGGGCTGTGTAGGCATCTTCGATATGTTCGGGGTATTCTTCAGCTTCAGGGAAGAAACGAAGAATGTCAGATTCCGTGACGAAACCTTTCTTTTTGCCAAATTCCACTAAACTTGAGATGACTGCGTTGAAGTTGTTTTCGTTTGGAACGGTTTTATTGGTTATTCTTGCCATGTATTGATTAACTTTCTCTCATTTTTTATATTCGACAATAGAGTACGATATTTTAAGATAATTTTCAAGACTTAGGTAGGAATCGGGAAGCGGAGGTCGGGGAGCAGGGAGCGGGAAAAGAAAAAAAAGGAAACAAGAAAGCAGGAAACGGATTGGTTCCAACTGCATACTTAAAACTGTGAACTGCTTACTGTAAACGTGGCTGTCTATCAATGTTTTTCAGACTTTGTTTTTTTGTCTATAATTAGCAATTGACTAAAACACAATGGAGACTGTCTTATTATATTTTTAAAGAAAACTGCGAATGTCTGGGTTCCGATCATAATTGTCTTGCTCATGGTGGGTTTGACTTTTCTCAATCTGAATTTGGATAACCGCTTGCAATTAGAAGATAATTTCGCCACTCGGTGGAATGCTGCACGCTCATGGATGAGCAATGGTTGGTCACCGTATAGTGAAGAGACCCATCAAGCGACAGTTGAGCTGATTCGGGAAAACAATGACTTGCTGAATGAACGCGACAGGGGTATTTTTTTGGACCCGGCTTGGCATGTCTTTTTGTTTATTCCGATCAGTTTTATACCTTATCCGATTGCTAAGGCAATTTGGATGATGTTGAGCCAGTTGAGCGTTGTTGTTTCGATTCTAATTGCGCTTGACCTATCCGGTTTGAGATTACGTGGTTTTGAAATCTTCATCACTTGTATTTTGGGTGCTTTAACTTACCCGATGGTTAGAGCTGGCATGACAGCCAGCATGGCTCCAATTTTCATCATGCTAACCCTTCTGGCAATTCGCCAGGGATTAAAAGGCGAGGGAAATCAAGCAGGAATTTTGTTGCTTTTTGCGATTTGGATTAATCCCATTGCAATTTTCCCAGCCGTTTTTTTGTTGATTGTTTATGGAGCAAGACGAGACAATTCGCTTGGCAGAATTCTGCTCTTTGGCTTTCTCTTTTTGATGGTTACCAGCTTGATTCTTTTCCCAAACTGGATTCCGGATTGGTTTTCAAAGATAATTTCCCTCAATCCTGGGATAGACTGGCTAGATACTCCCTGGATGGGTGTGGCACGCGCTTTTCCGGGTGCCTATGCACAAATTGCCATTGCTCTGCATTTGGGTACATTCATTATGATTTTAGTGGAATGGTTTGGTTTGGGCCAAATGAATGAACGCCAGCTGCATTGGAAATTAATGCTCACATTGACAATTGCGTATTTTTTCAACTTGTTTTCCGAAGGAATTTTGCTGTTGATGATTTTGCCAGCATTTTTCTCGGTTTTTAAATATATTTCCGAAAAATGGCTTCTTTCTGGTAAAATTATCTATTGGATTAGTGTAATTTTGATTAGTGTTTTTTCATGGGAATTGATGGCTAATCCGTTGACCAGCTTTCCAAAAGAACATCCTGCGATTGTCCTTTTTGTGCCAATTATTATCATTTTTGCTTTGCAATATTTTCGATGGTGGGCACTGGCGAGCCCGAAAGCATTGGTCGAATCTAATAAGTAATGAGGAATATTATGGCTAAGAAAAGAATAGGTGTTTTGACCGGTGGCGGAGATGTCCCCGGATTGAGTATTGCAATAAAATCTTTGGTGACGAACAGTTCGCACGAAGATTATGACATTATCGGCATTCGCCGTGGTTGGTTGGGGCTTTTGGGTTATGACCTGGAAGACCCATCCACGCATGATTATTACATTCGAGAATTAAACGAGACGGTAGTTCGCCGCGTTGATCGAACCGGCGGCACATTTTTGCACACCTCTCGTACTAATCCGGCAAAAGTTCGCCCTGAAGATACCCCCGAATTTTTGAGAAACAGCAATTATGGCGTTGTTGTCGATAAAGAGAGTGGAGCGAAAGATTATACCGACTACATTATGAAGGTCTTAAACCACCTCAAGCTGGATGCGCTGGTGACAATCGGCGGCGACGATACGCTCAGTTTTTCGAGCCGTTTGCACAAAGAAGGCGTCAAGATTGTCGCGATTCCCAAGACGATGGATAACGACGTTTTGGGGACGGATTATTGCATTGGTTTTTCAACTGCAATTACCCGTGGCGTAAATCACATCACCTATTTCCGTTCCAGCGTCGGATCGCATGAGCGAATTGGCGTGATTGAGCTTTTTGGGCGCAATTCTGGCGAAACCGCCTTGATTACCGGTTATTTGGCACATGTTGACCGGACGATCATTTGTGAGGTGCCTTTTGACCTTGAGCGTTTAGTTGAAATGTTGGACCAGGATAAGAAAGACAGTCCGGCCCATTATTCGCTGGTGGTTATTTCTGAAGGTGCTAAACTAATTGGTGGAAAAATTATGCAAACCGGTACGCCTGATGCCTATGGACATCGCAAGTTGGGCGGGATTGGTGAAATGCTCTCAGATCAAATTAAAGCCCTTTCCGGAAACAACACCATGTATCAACGTCTTGGTTATCTCGTCAGGAGCGGACCGGCGGATATTACCGACCGAATGGTTTCGATGAACTTTGGCACGCTGGCATATCAGTTGATTGCGAGAAATCACTATGGTAACCTGGTTGGGATTAATGACGGCAAGTATACGGCGACCCCTCTCGATTTGGTGGAGAGCGGTAAACGCCGGGTGGATGTTGACAAGTATTACGACATCGAAAATTATCGTCCGAAAGTCAAGTCTGTGCTTGGTCTTCCGATGTTCTTAAATTAATAAAAAGGAATTTGCCCGGGCAAGAGATTGCCTGGGCTTTTTGATGCTTATGGGTGCAAAAAGTCAGGGAATTCAAAAAGACCGCTACCAATTGATCACGCGTGTTTTAATCTTTCCGGTCGATGATAAGGGCAGAGTCTTGCTCTTAAAAGGTGCGGCCGATAAGAAAATTTGGGCGAACAAGTGGAACGGTGAAGGTGGACATCTTGATCAAGGGGAAGGAATTCTCGAAGCGTCCCAACGTGAACTTTTTGAGGAAAGTGGATTGAAGTCAGAGTTGCTGATTCAGGTTGCCCAAATAGTGGTCGATACGGGCGAAAACCCGGGGATTCTCTTTTATGTCTTCAAAGCGAAACAGCTTAGCGGGAGCTTGCGGGAGTCTGACGAGGGTAGGCTGGCTTGGTTTAGCCAAAAAGAGGCGTTGAAGCTGGATTTGGTGGAAGATTTATATACCCTTTTGCCGATGGCAATGCGCCACCGCAGGAACGAAAAACCCTGGTTCGGGCATTATTCTTATGACGATGAAGATCAGCTGGTGATGCGATTTAGCAGATAGCAGTGGGCAATTTTGTGTCAGGCTTTTTTCTCGAAAAAAACTAAGAGCGTGTCGCCGTATTTGCGTTCGTCGAAGATTTCAAAGTTTTCATAACTAAGTACTTCCCACTCGATTGGGTTGATTTGGACAATGATTTGGCCTGTGTTGCTCAAGAGTTCCGGCTGTGCATCGACCAATTTGATTGCCTTTTGCCACATTTGGCGATATTGGGGTGGGGCGATGTAAATCAGGTCAAAAGAGCGTTTGGGAGGGTTTTGCAGGTAAGTGAAGGCATCGGTGCGAATGACCTCTGCCTGGGCTTCTAATTTGGTTGTGGCGAGGTTTTGCTGAATGGTTTTGATTGCCTGGCTGCCCTTATCTAAAAAGGTGACAAAACGGGCACCACGACTAAGAGCCTCAATCCCAACAGCACCGGTTCCGCCGAATAAATCCAGGATTTGATTATCCAAAATTTCGTTGCCAAGGATATTAAACAGCGATTCTTTGACAATATCGGTGATTGGACGGGTGGTATCGCCTGGGACGGTCTTAAGACGCATACCTTTGGCTTTACCGGAGATAACGCGCAAAGTGCCCATGGTTTAGGCTTGTATTTCCAGCTTGTTGCGCATATATTCTATTGTTTTCTCCAAGCCCTCATGCAAATCTATCTTTGGTTCCCAGCCTAAAATTTCTTTTGCGCGGCTGATATCGGGCTGGCGGCGTTCTGGATCATCACCCAAACGATCAGAGGTATTGATATTTAATCCGGCTGGGTTAGCAGAAATTTCGTTTATCATCCGGGCAAAATCGAGTATTGAAATTTCGTTAGGATTCCCGATATTGACCGGTTTGTGCTCGTTCGAATCCATCAAACGACGGATGCCTTCAATCAGGTCATCGACATAACAAAAACTGCGGGTTTGTTCACCGCTGCCATAAATTGTGAGGGGTTCGTGTCGCAAGGCTTGCTGAATAAAGTTTGGCACAGCCCGACCGTCTTCAAAGCGCATTCCGGGACCAAAGGTGTTAAATATGCGCACAATACGCGTATCTACGCCATGAAAATTGTGATATGCCATGGTGAGGGCTTCGGCAAAACGCTTGGCTTCGTCGTAAACAGAGCGCACACCAACAGGATCGACATTACCCCAATAGGATTCTTTTTGAGGATGAACGAGTGGGTCACCATAGACTTCGCTTGTTGAAGTGAGCAAAAATTTTGCGCCATGAGCTTTCGCCAAACCAAGGCTGTTGTGCGTGCCAAGCGCTCCGGCTTTCATGGTTTGAATTGGCAGGTTTGGGTAACCAAGGGGGGAAGATGTACTGGGACTGGCAGGAGAAGCCATGTGCAGAACGAAATCCAGGCGGTCGATCACTGAAATGAAATGCGAAACGTCTTGTTCCATCAGGCTGAATTTGGGATTCGCGTAAAAGGGGGCAAGGTTTTCACGATTGCCTGTAATGAAATTATCCAAACCAATAACCGTGTGCCCCTCGCTGAGCAAACGTTCGGTCATGTGAGATCCTAAGAAACCTGCCGCACCTGTAATTAATATTCGCATAAGAAAGTCCTTTGCTGTCCGTTAAATCGGGGCACTTTAGAGTATAATCAAGCGACCCCTGAATGGCGGAATTATAGCATGACTGAAGCAAAGAACGAAACTAATAAAGATATGAGAATGCGCATTGAGGCACTTCTTTTTGCTGCGCCGGGTTTGACCGGTGTGGATCAATTGGTGCAAGCTACCGGATTGAAGAAAAAAGAAATTGAAAATGCCCTGAGAGACTTGCAAAATGTGTATAAAGATGGTCACGGTTTGCGTTTACAAGAAGTAAAGGGGCAATATCAATTGGTCTCTGCCCCTGAATTTGCCATGGATATTGAGGCATTTTTGGGCTTGGAAACTACCCAAAGGCTCACCCAGGCTGCCCTTGAAGCTTTGGCAATTATTGCTTATAAGCAACCTACAACGCGGCCTGAAATTGACAGCATCCGCGGTGTCAACAGTGATGGGGTGGTTAAAAGTTTGTTGTCTAAAGGATTAATTGAAGAATTAGGTCGATCGGAAGCTCCCGGCAGGCCAATTTTATATGGCGTAACCCCGGATTTCCTGCAACATTTCGGCTTGGAAGCTTTGGCTGACTTGCCAGAAATTGACTTTGAAGGATTGTTTAGTGAGGTTACAGATGCGGAAGCTGACGAGAGAAGGTTGTTAAAGGATTAATGGCAGAAGAAAGAGTACAAAAAATATTGGCAGCGGCCGGTTATGGTTCGCGACGAGCAGCAGAAAAGCTGATTGAAGAAGGCCGGGTTAAGGTCAATGGAAAAGTGATTCAACTGGGCGATCAGGCTGACGCAAGCAAGTATTCGATTGCCGTTAACGGTAAGTTGATTCGTCCGACAATCGAAAAAATTTACATAGCTGTGAACAAACCAAAAGGATATCTTTCTGATATTGATTTGAACCACCCAAGGCCGACAGTTAACGATTTGATTGGAATTGATGAGCCGCTTTTTGCGGTTGGACGTTTGGATTTGGACAGCGAAGGTTTGATTTTGATGACCAATGACGGAGTGATGGCAAACCGTTTGACTCATCCGCGGTATGAACATGAAAAAGAATACGAAGTCTTTGTGATTAAGCAACCGGATGAGGAACAGCTGGCTATTTGGCGACGAGGTGTCGTGATGGAAGACGGCTATCGCACTTTGCCTGCTAAGGTCGAGGTGATGAGCAATGCCGGCAACGGCAGCTGGTTGAGGATTACGCTCAAGGAAGGCAAAAAACGCCAAATTCGCAAGGTTGGCGCACGGATTGGCTTGCCGGTTTCGAAAATCAAACGCGTGCGAATAGGCAGCTTGAAATTGGGCAAACTTCGCTCTGGGGAATGGCGTTATTTGACCGATTATGAGGTTAAAAAGCTCCTGGATTACACGAAAACCGGGAGTAAAAGTTAGGCGTTAGCGCAAAGAATTTTTGTCATAAATCAAAAAAACCCTTATCGTAAAAACGGTAAGGGTTATCATTTTAAAAGAGTTAAAAAGCTATTTGACTTTTCCGGCAGTTAAGGCGGTAATAATAGTCTGCTTTTCTTCTTCACTCAAGGGTGTGCCACAAGCTTCACGGTCGATTCTGCGGATATAACGCTTGAGATCATCAAGTTTGACAACCGGGTAAGGAGCGTTATCGACATTTTCAACGTTGGTATCGGGGAGCATCAATACGACAATCGGTTGAATATCGGGGCGGTTTTCGAATGGCAAGCCTTGCTTATCATACTGTTTGTTTAAATCCTGAATGGCCAAAGAGGCAGATCCTTCGGGGTCAACCAATGTTTGCTGGCCCATAAAACGTTTGATGACACTCAGCCCTTGATGCTTCCATTTGCCGTTGTGATAGCTAATGGTTCCGCCGCTTGTAACCAAAATGGGCAACCAAAGGCGGCAGGGTCCCAGCAGAAGCATCGGAACAGGGGTTGAGTAGACTAAATAAGTGTAATCACTGCGAAGTTTACCAAAAGCCTGGGTATCCAGGATTTCGTCGAGGCGTGGGGATTGACCGAAACGTGTCATGTAATACATGCTGAGACGGGTCAGAATAAAGCCAATAAAAAGAGCTATCCAGGAATACATCGTTCGGTTCATATCTGCTTCACCACCGACGGGCCAGGCAAGCACAGCACCGCCAATCAGAACCGCGAGGCTCAGAACAAAAAGTGCCATAGAAAT
>Ga0265295_1007432_pt1 | contig 12637 bp, 11 predicted proteins | sample Munlansysbiofilm_FD_192503 | JGI IMG/M metagenome (GOLD analysis project Ga0265295, IMG submission 192503) | Leachate microbial communities from a municipal landfill in Southern Ontario, Canada - Methane capture system biofilm | ecosystem: Engineered > Solid waste > Landfill > Unclassified ... | reverse complement strand
GGATGGCTGGCTTACCTTTAGATTTGAAAGTGCTTTCAATGTAACAAAACTCGGGCTGTTAAGACTGAAAAAATTACGGCCTGGGATTGGAGTACCCTTATTTATTTCTTCATTCAGATGAATGGTGATGTGTAAAAATTCTTCATCAATAGCCTGACCAAACCGATATTGACCTTTAAAATCGAAATTATCTACGATATTAACTACTTCGTCCGTAATGTAGTTATATATCATAACATCCTCTCCATGAGCTTCCAATATAAATTCATCCTTGTTAAGAATAGTAAAATATATCTTCGTGTCAATGGGTTGTAGCTTAGATTTGTCAATACTTACATACAGAGGTTTGTATAAGTAATTTTCCTGGGATTCAAGCAGAATATCTTTTTGTATAATGCCACCAAACCTGTATTCTTCCTGATGGAAGGAAGTTTCCATATTAAGCTGGTTAACTACTTCATTAACCAGGGAGTATGAAGTAATAATGGCCATTTCGTTTTCAATATTATCGTTGTTGGAAAACAGGCCAAAACCTTGCATTACACTCTGAGAAGCAAGAAAGCTATTGCGTTCCGATTCTTTAAGTAATACTGTAGTTTGGTTTTTATACAGCGGAGTAGAGAATTTGTTAAAGAGATATGCCCCGGTAACAAATATCAAGGTAGTCAATACAAACCACCATTTGTATCTCCACATCTTGAAGATTAGGTCTTTGTAATTGGTTTTCTGCTGAAAAATTTCTTCGGTCTTATCCACAGTATATTAATTTCTGAAAAAGTACAATATAGTTACAAGGGCAGTTATGCTGGCAAGAAAAGTGGAGTAGGTGAAGGTACGTAAATTCCTGAATTTCGTTTTGATGGGTTCTACAATCACCACATCTCCCGGTTGGAGATAATAAAATTCACTTTCCACAATTTTTTTATCCGTAAGATTCAGGTTGTAGAATTTTATATTTTCACCAAACTCCCTCACTAAGGTAATCTGGCTTTTGTCTCCATAATCGGTAATGCCTCCTGCATACCCAAGTGCCTGGAAAATATTAATTTGTTCCTTAAAGAACGGGAATTCTCCCTGATTGAGTACCTCACCCAATACCGTAATATTGCTGTTTACTATTTTCATAGTGATGGCTGTATTGCTGAGATACTGGCTGAGTTCAATTTCTACCTTGGCCTTGGCCTCTTTGATGGTAAGGTTATTCACATCAATTTCACCAATAAAGGGAAAATCAATGGTGCCTTTTTCCGAAACAGTATAGCTCAGTAAATCAATGGCAATACCACCTGTTATAGAGGTGTTCTGATTGTTGAAGATCCTTGCAGTGCCTTCATCCACACTCAGTACATTAATATAAAGATTATCAAACGGGCGAATCCGCTTTTCAGGCCTTACATGAAGATAAGTTTCTTTAAGTTCAGAGGTGGTTTCGTCTTGCACATACTTAAGCTTTTCCTGCGGAACACAAGAAGCCAATAGGGCAAGTAGTCCAAAAATTACAATCGCACGTGGCATGGGAAAGTGAAAGTTCATATTAGCTTAATAGTTTATATGCATAAAAGTAAGCATTATTTTTTAATGAAGTAGAAGTATGTTTAACGGTCAAATGTTTTAAATGTTTAGTCTATCTCTATTTCTCTATTAATTGCTTATTGGCCTGATCCCCTTACAACCGCTTGTATGGTTTTTAAGATCAGTAAAAAATCAATTTTTAGCGACCAACTGTCAATGTATTGTAAATCAAGTTTCATCCATTCGTCAAAAGTGATTTCGTTTCGATTGGGGGAAATTTGCCAGATGCAGGTAATTCCCGGACGCATTGAAAGTCGGCGCAGTTGCCACCGCTGGTATTGGGCCACCTCGCTGGCTAAAGGAGGACGGGGACCGACGAGTGACATATCGCCTTTTAGTACGTTGAAAAATTGTGGAACTTCATCCAAACCGGTTTTTCTTAAAAATTTGCCCACTAAGGTAATCCTGGGATCATTCTTAATTTTAAATACCGGACCATCCATCTCGTTTTGAGCTTCAAGTAGTGGGCGCAATTTCTCGGCATCCTGAATCATTGTCCTGAATTTATAGATGTTAAATTCACGGCCCCTCAGCCCAATCCTACGTTGCTTAAATATTACCGGGCCTCTGGAGGTGAGTTTAATCAAAATCGTAATTATTAGAAGAACGGGAGCCCAGATTAGCAGTATCAGGCCTGAACCAATAATATCAACCACTGTTTTCCATTGATGAGCAGATTTATTCGCCGGCGTATTTATAAAAGTTAAAAATGGAACATTGTCAAAATAATTTAATTGAGTTTGGGTGCTGGACATCTTGAAAAATGCCGATTGTAACCTGAAAACAACACCGATTTCTTCACAGGCAAAAACTAAATTTTTAATTTCTTCCTGATTAATATCATTTTTACAATAAAAGACTTCGTCAACAATATGATTTTTAAGTAGATAGGGTAAGCTTTGAATCTGTTCAATTACTTTGACCCTGCTCCCGAAAATCTCATGTACCAACTGTGAAGAAGATATGATGGTAACCAGCCGGACACCCCATTCATTGTGGAGCATGATTTTTTCGATAAATTCTACACAGTTCTGATCGGCAATCAATATAATATTGCGTGTATTCATCCCTTTATCAAGCAGGCTCTTATGATAAAAGTAGGAGAGCATTATCATTAGATTCAGAACGAATAATTCCAATAAGCCAAAAACAAGTAAAATGGTCAGGTCGATGGTTTCAAGTCTGAAAAGTACCACCAGCGCAGTTAGCAGAATGGTACTTAATGTTGTGAATATAAGACTTTCAGTAAATATTATGGTAATGTCCCTCGCTCTGTAAAACTTGGTAAGATTGGTGAAACTGAGACCATAAAGCCAGATGGGAAACAGCATCAAAAGAACGGTAAGGTATTCAGTAGAATAGGGCAGATTCCCGTTTCTTATAAACCTGAGAATAAAGAATGATGCGATAAATACCAATAAAGATGTTATGGTAACTATTACTGTGAAGGTTTTACTGCTTAAATCTTCGCGTTCAGCAATCATGCTTTTTCTGACAATGTAAAACAAATTATTTCTATTACACTATTAACAAGCCAGGTTTTCTATTGTTGTATAGAACTTCTGCAATCGTTGAATAGCACGCAATTGAGTAGTTTCGAAACGAGGTGCGTCAACAGTACATGCCCCTCGGCAGAGAAATCAAAAATACTACATTTTTTTAACAAATTTTCAATCTTTTGTTATTTAGAATTAATCAAACTTACATTAAATGATTTTTTATAATTTTTAGTTAATGTTTGTAATGGCATTTGTGTAAGTTAAAGTGTTGATAAAGAATAGTTTGGTGGCATTTTATTTGTTTTTTCGGATTGTTGGAGGTTGCCAGTTTCAAAAGATTTTTGGCTGGTGAATTTTTGTTTTTTAGAATGAATTAAAATTATTCTAAACATAGGCAAAAGCAACACTATCGTATTATAATTTATCTGTTATTCCTGTAATGAAAAAGATTTAATAGTTCACCTATTGGTTAATAATGTTTCTTAAGGCTTTGATTAATTGTGGTGAGGCATCAGAACCGATGATTTTGCCAACTTTAATCTTTTCTGCTTCATCCAGCGCCTGAATTAATTCAGTTTCATTATAAACCGCCTTAACGTATCCCAATTTTTCAAAACTTTTGGCTGTAGCCAGTTGATGGTCATTTCTTTGTTCGTGATTTTTGGCTAACCTTGGCATAACGATGATGGGTTTACCTATGGTGAGCGCTGAAATAATCGTACCCATTCCCGCATGGCTGATGATCAGGTCAGCGTTGTTGAAATGTTCATCAAAAAGTTCCGGGGAAATAAATTCAGTAAATGAAAATGATTTCGGTTTATAGGCAGCTTTTGAAATTTGGGCAAAAATTCTATGCTTATTGTTTTTGCTTGCCCATGCGTCAATGATTTTAATCATCCGATCAAAGGGTTCCTGTGTACCAACAACAATAAAGATGTTCATTTGATGAGTTTTATGTGTACGGCTTAAAACTGGTTTGCAAAAGTTTTTTTATTTGTAGTTGCGAGTCGCTATAATACATTGCCCCGAAAGACAGACTTATTACTGGCCAGGTCTTCCCATTGTGTCAGATGAAAGTGTGCGAAAGCCTTAACTATTCTTCCACTCAGACTTATTATTTCAACATTGGCAATGCTGTCAAGCCAAATTGTTCGGCTGCCGGATAGCCTTCCCCAAAGTAAAGCGAAAAGGCCCGGCGCAGCTCCGGTAGTTATGATGACATCGGGTTTTTCGATTCTAATAATTTTCCTGAGTTCAAGGGCCATTTTTAATAATTTCATTTTGCTCCATCGATTTCCATCGGATACTTTGTAAAACCTGGCGCCATCTACCACCTTCTCATAGCCCTGATGAGTTGAGACATAAACCACCTTGCAGCCTTCGAATGCCTTGTTAATGCGCATCAGTTGGATCCAATGACCACCACCTGAAGCAACAGCAAGTATTTTCCTGGTTTTTTCTGCCATCCTTAATTGTTTATCAGTCTTCCTGTAAAAGTTCGCAAGATAGGAAAATTCAACTCATAGAATCGGAATATAAGTTCAAGTTTCATTCGTATTCTCATGATAAAGGGCAATTTCCTATGAAATGATTTTTCGGTGAATCGTTTCAGTTCATCTGTCGAAATGGGCTTTATGTCAACAAGTTTAAAATGTTTTTGTTGACAAATAAACAGTTGTGTTTGTCCTTCGGGCAGATTAATTATACTTATTAACCCCTTTTGCGTGAGGCTGGAGAAGTTTTGATCGAAAATAAAATTGCCATGACTGTAGAAAACAGAGGTTTCTCCAATGCGTGAGTAGGGTTGAATTACATGTGGATGGTGTCCTGAAATATAATCAAAACCTGCCTTTGCAAGTTCATGGGCTAGTATCTGCTGCTTTTTATTTTCCCTTGTCAGGTATTCATCCCCCCAATGAATACTCAATACCCAAATTTCATTTTCGGATTTATTGGCCAGTTGAAGATCGGTAATCAATGAATCATAAGTACTTTTAAAATAGGCTCCTTCATAGTACTTGTCATTCACTAAACTAACGCCATATACCTTAAGTAAATACCCTTCCTTGCTAATTTCAACAGGTATATGGTTTTTACCTGTAACCAAAAAGCCATTCGATTCAAGCATCTGGATGGAGGAGTTGGCTGATTGCAGCCCATGTTGTCCGAAATGGTTGTTTGCAATGTTTACAATCATTTGCGTTTCAATGCTCTTTAATAAGCTAAGTGATTGCAATGGAGCAACATAAATGGCTCTATTGATATCCATTTTGGCTAAATCCTTATCTTCGGCAAGGCTGGCCTCAAAATTAACCAGCATAAGATCGGCAGCCGACAATTGTTTTTTTACAACATCAGCAATGAGAGATGGATACTTTCCTTTATACCTGCTAAATATTCCCCGACGAAAATGGTGCACATTCTCGCCAAGCATTAGGTCTCCGGTACAAATAAGCTTAAACGACATGACTTTCAATTATTTTGAATTTTGCATCAGTCGGGTTAGGTTTTGTTAGCCTGTTGACCCTTACTTTAAGTTCAGGCCATGTTTTGGTGATAAAGATAGAAATTTCTGACGAAGTTTTAATAAAATCTTCATCATTCGCTATATGAATTAAAACTTCCAATGAATAATCTTTATGTTGTACGATCTTGTATCCATCAATATTAGGGTAGCGATAAAAAATATTATTGAAATATGAACCATGTATTACACTTCCCGAAGGTAACTTTATCAGGTCTCTTGTCCGTCCTTTGAGATCAGTAATTTTTGGCCAGGAAAGACCACATTTACAGGGTTTGTCGCTGATAGTACCCAGATCACCTACTTTATATCTGACAAAAGGAAAGCTATAACTACTCAGGTTTGTAAGTAGTATTTCATCCATGCCGTGTTCATTCTCAAAATTCTCAACAAGACAGTTCAGCATATTAATGTGATAGCCTTCATGTTCAGTACATTCGCAGGAGAGTATTCCCCCATCGTTTGCACCATACATATCAAAAACAGGCTTGCCAAAAGCATTTTCGATGCCTTTTCTGTATTGGGGCGTTAACTGTTCGGAAGTGGTAAATATAGCTTTTAAGTTTTTGAATAAGCCTGGGATATCAGGCTTTATGCGGATGATATTCAAAATTGAACTCGGATAGCCATACAAAATCACTGCTTTTTGAATGTGCTTTGCCGATACTTTCATGTTCCGGTCAATTACATCGCCTTTAATGAAATAGTTATTTTGTAAGAAATGATATACCGATTCACTCACCTGTCGGTTGGTCGTTCTGAGTGAGTTCCCCGCAATAGTAACGAAAGGATCTCCGGGATTGAATCCTCCATAACGATTCCAGAAGTAATAAATATGTGCCCAGAACCAGGAGAGATGTTCTTTATCAACATGATAATAGAAAGGCGTCCCGGTGCTGCCGCCGGTCTTCTTTTTTTGCGAAGGGCGATGTGGATCGGGGTTATAAATCCTTTTATAATTTAAATTGATGAGCTGCTTGTCAGTAATTGGCAGTGTTTTGAGGATTGCAATTGGATTGTCACTGATTTCGTCGTTAGAAAAAGTTTTAAGCAGAGGCTGATAGTAGCTGTTTTTGGACTTGAGATATGTTATTAACCCTATCAGGTTTGTGCGTCGAAGCTCAGCCATTTGCTCCGGTTGATCTGCCAACCGGTGAAGTTCCTGGTATTTCTGCAGGATTTGTGTTTTCCGAATACGATCAATTAATTTTATACCTGCGTATTTCATTTTTCATTGAAATTACTCCCGTATTCTGGCGCTAAATTCCAATGATGCGGGCAATGTGTTTATATTTCTGTTCCCAGGTTTGTTCAGCGGCTGTCTTAATACGCAAATTTACCAGTTCTTCACTGTTTTCTTCAAGTGCCATTCTGGCTTGCATAAGAAAGTCTTTAGGCGTTTCGGCAAAATAAACAAGCTCACCAAACAATTGTTTTACCACCGGAATATGACAGCTTACAATGGGTTTGCCCATGGCCAGATACTCAAGGGTTTTTATGGGGAATGAGTTCTTTATCCAGTCGGCCATAATCCAATTCAACAGGCAAAGATCAAATCCTTGAGCATAGGAGGGCAATTCATTATAAGCTACCGGGCCGATAAAGTAGATATTGTCTATATGTTCCAGTGAAGAATAGTCGCCAAGTATCTTGCCAATAATAACAACGGAAAACCCGTTTTCTGCCAGCACCCTAAAGATTTCCTTATCATTTGCATCGGAAAGGGTACCATAGTATCCTGCAATTGGTTTACCCTTTTTCCTTATCTTAACAATGGTGGGATGAAGATCGAATGGCTTAGAAAAGTGTTTGAAATCAACGCCATGGGTAAGAAGATGTACCTCGCGGTCAGAAATTTTTTGCAATTTGTGCTGAATGTTTGGCGAGCTCGCAAGGAGATGGTCAACGTTCTGGCTAAGATATATTTCTTTCTTGCGCAAATCTTCGAGAAGTAATTTGTCTTTTGTTCTAAGCTCGGAAATAAGATCGGCAGCCTGATATACTTTCGTCAGAAAGGTTTTTTTTAATAAGGGAGAAAGGGTGAAACTGCCTGATATCCACAATATTGTGTCTTTCGTTTTGAAGCCGAGGAATCCCCCAACCATTCTTATCTGAAATTTGATAAATGATGCATTTACGTTATCCCAAAAGGGATTAAATACAGGAATATAAAAAGGCACGAGGACATAAAATCCATTTTCAACTTTTCTAAAAAATTTTAAATGGGTTTTGAGCTTATTTATGACCTTTTTATAGATAGATTGTTTGTTAGCTGAATTAACCGCAGGTGATTTAAAAGCTATTGGATTGACCCAGAGAATATTATATCCGTTATCTCTGAATTGGTAGATGATTTGCCGTGTGCTGGTAATGGAAGGCCTGAACCAATCGGGTCCATTGCAGAGTATCCATTTTTTCATGAGAACCTTATTGTTTGTTTTTAATTGGCGTTGAGTTCATCCACTTTAATTATGGGCTTTTTACACAATGGAAGTATGTCATCCTGAAAAACAAGGTGCAGGTAGTTGTCGACATTATACAGGCGGGTAATCAAACGTTTGTGTTCAATCTTTAGAGGTATTTGATCTTTGAAAACTTGCTTAAAATAATTGGAACGGGGATTAAAGGTATCAGTTTCAACCACAGGGTTAAACTTTTTTTTCTGCCATCGCAGAAACCGGTTGTTCATCAGGTTGTTTAACTTAATAATCCATATCATGGCTGGCCTGATTTTGCTTTCAAGCTTAAGCGAAATGGGAAAAGCCGTTGATTGTATTTTATTCGTTTTCTTATCAAGTGCTGCAACAACCGTATGGGCCTTTTGTGAGCGTAACAGCGATTTGGGCAATGAATGATAAGCCATTGCAATCATACGGTTGGCGTAAGGAGTAATCGGTGTGATAAAATGTGAGGCCCGCATCATAATAGGTATGGTGTTTCTGAATGCCCTGTAGTTTATGTCGTGATAGGCTTCAAAGTCGAACAAAAGTTCCGTTTTGGGATATTCTTCAAATAACTGCTGAAAGGTTTTCTTTGTGTTAAATTTGTGAAAATACGGTACGTATTGGCTGACAATCTCTTCGGGAACACCACGTACAACCCATTTGAAGAAAATTTCAATCATCTGTTGTTTCTTTTTAATCCCAAAATTTCTGAATGTAGGCATTTTACCTGAATTGGCATCTCCAAAAAGACCCATAAGTGCGGAGCTGGTATATTGTTGAGCCACGCTGCCCAATGCAAACCACGAGAGTGTGGGCGTAGTGTTCATAGATACAAGTAATGCCAGCCTTTTGTCAACCGTATAATCTTCCAGCACATGCAGATCTTTATTGAGCAGTTGAGCTTGCTTTTGAACGTAATTATAGTCAAATACCCCAACCCCTTCTTTAAATACAAAGGGTTGGTAGGGGATGTTGTTTTGTTCCAAAAAGGAGAGAAATAATCTGCAATCCTTTCCTTTTGAAAGATAAATACCCACTGTTTCATTGTAATATTTATAAAACTCTTTGAAGTAATTATCTATAGTTGCTGTTAAGTCCTTGATGTATTGTTGGTTGCTTTTAGTTCGGGTTCGGTCAACCTTTTGATAGTATTTTTGGTAAGAAGTCGATTCGTTTGACCTGATATATATATCGGAAGGTAAAACCAGCGATATTTCGGTAAATTCAGTTTTGCGATAAAAGGGATATTCAGCCTGAAGAATGTGAGCTATGGATTCTTCGTCAACACTTATGGAAAGATGTGGATTGGTGGCCAGTGCAAAAACGTTATTTGAAACTGCAAAGGTGTTGTTATGGTTATATACATATACCCTATTTGCACCAAATTGATCGGTAATAAGAATGAGTTTATCCTCGTTTGCAAGATAAACAAAACCCGAATATCTCCCATCAATTTGTTTTAAAAATTCCAGATTATTATTGTTTCGGGCTTGCGTTAAAATTTCGGATGCCAGGCTCCCATTCATTATTTCATCTTGTTTTTTATGCTCCCGGAGTAGTTCAAAATCGGAAAATGCACCTTCAATAAAGGCAAAGTCTTTACTATCCTTGTAAAGACTTATGCACTCAAGTTTATGCGATTCTGCAGGCAGTAGCAACGCAAGTTTATATTTGCCTAGATTTATCAGGTGCACATTGCGGCCAAATCCGCCAAAAAAACGCTGCATGCCGTCATGCAGTATATCTAAACTTTTTGATGGCTGATTCTCCTGTTGTTCTACCAGGATATAACCCGTCATTCGTCCCTTAATATCAGGGGTTATCTGCTTTTCGTGCTTGTATTCTGTCATGTCCTTTCACTTTTATTTTATCATCTTTCTGATTGTAGAAAAGGAATAACCCTTGTCTTTTAACGCTTCAATGAAATCAGCAATAAGGCTTAGATTGTCAGCATGGAACCGGTGATGAAAAAGCACTCCAATAATATTGGAATGAAGGCTTGCTACTTTAATTTGATTCATAATATCCTCAAGGGAAAAGTGATCGGCAGTTGATGGTCCTGTGTATTTTTTAATTGGGTTGGCTGAAACAGATATTTCTCTGAATTGATATCCATATCGGATACCCGGATGGTAATTAATTTTCTTACCGAAAAGTGTTTCTTTCCTCAAAAGCTTGCCAATGTAGTTTTTCAATCGTACCTTGAAAGTAAATTTAATATGAGAGGAAATAGCTATATAATCCAGTTGATCTATTGCCTTGAGTGTTTGTTCGTTAAAAGTACCATAGGGAAAAGTAAAAATAGGATCCCACAAATCTCCAAAAATTCTGTCCATAATTTCCCTACCCTTTTTAATGTCATCATACTGTTCCTGGAAACCCCGGTTTCCACCAAATTCCATTTTTTGATCGGGATTTTCGTGATTGTGATTATACCCGTGCTGAATGATTTCAATAAGTTCGGGGAACTGCTTTCTCATCCCGATAAGCCACTCAGAAACTTCAGGCGTTACATTGGCTGGTTCAACAGCATGAGAAATAGGGATTTTATGTTCCACACACAGCATGGTTAAGTCAATAAGCGACTGGTCAAGTGAATGCCTGACATCATCATTTCTGAAGAATACACATGTTGAGGCGTTTTTTTTACTCATATAAATGATGATTAGGCATAATTTAAACAATCAGGGAAAATTGTTGATTTTACTGATTTGTAAATTTTGAAAAACAAAGATACAGAAACCCATGAGAATGTATTCTGATTTTACGCTGGTAAGAACTAAAATGGTTGATCGGCGCAACAAACCTCTTTGTGCTGATGAAACTGTCTTTTTATTATTTAAGGTTATTCCTGCAGCATAGATTCATATACTTTTCTGGTTTCTTTCCCAATTTCATCCCAGGAATAATTTGATTTGGCCCATGTCTTTATTTTATCTCTCGATTCAGGAAGGTTGATGCACAGTTCAGAGGAGAAGTAACGTTGGATCATCAGACTCCAGGCCTGAGGTGAATTTTCACTGACAATAAACCCACTTTTGCCATCTGGAACATCTTGCCTGAAATTACCAACATCCGAAACCAGAACCGGCAGGCCAAATGCATAGGCCATAAAAATGATCCCCGATTGATATATTTCCCGGTAAGGAAGGGCAGCACAGTCGGAGGCCACAAAATAGGCTTCCACATCCTTATCATGAATAAAGGACATTTTTGAGGTAATCCTGTGTTTTAGGCGAGACCTGTTTATAATCTCGTCAATCAATTTTTTATATTCCGAAGATTTTATCTTACCTGCAATGATAAGCCTGAAATTATCAGCAAAATCTAATGGCAAAAGATTGAGACTTTCTATAAGTACATCGAGACCTTTATAGTGATCAATATTTCCAAAAAAAAGCACAACACGTTCCTCTTGGTTAATTTCAAGAATATTGCGGGCCTCTTCCCGCGTCAGGCCAGCCTGATTTACGCGAATATTCATTCCATGCTTTATTACGGATATTTTGGAGCCTGGTAATTTAAAATCCGCTTGTAACTCTTCCTTACTTTTCTCGGTGTGAACAATAAGCTGGTTACACAGCTTATATAAAAGTCTAAGTGTCAAAGTGTTGAACCAGGTATTTCGGTTGTCACGTTTGCCTGCATTTACATTATGTACCGTTAAAACAGTTTTATGACCACGAACTTTTGCAATCAGGGGAATCACAATGCGATCAATAATTTTATGCCGTTCGAGCCATTGAAAATGTATGATCCTGGGTTTCCGGCTAAGTAGATAAAAAACCTGCAAATAATAAAATCGCAAGATATTCCATGCCTTTTTGATGCCAGTTGATTTGCTATACTTTACAGAGAAAACCGGGAAATAATTGACATTATTGAAAGGAGCGAAAACTTTGATTCTCTCAAATGAGTCGAGAACATCAATGTCATCTTCTTTCACTTGTGAAAGGCCTGAAACCAGTCCCAGTAAATAATCAAGTGTTCCCACACCGTTAAAAATAGAAATTTTCATTGTTTTTGTTGCTTTTTAATTCCAAATAGATTCAGTATTCTCCATTTGAAAAATCCACCGATATAAAAAAAATATTTTTTCAATAATGCCTGATATGCCAAAATAGAAGTTGAATATTTGTGATAAAACAGTATATCTTTTCCAATGTGATTGTTAGACTTAATATCGTAAAGTGATCTTAACAGGGTTGGAAAATTATTAAAATGCTGCAGCCCTGAATTGCTTTTATCATTCCATATGCGCAATTGTGGCAACACCAATAATTTATATCCTGCAAGTTTTGCCCTGAGTGTAAAGTCACTGTCTCCATGATATTGTGGGAAATTCTGAACATCCATCAAGCCTATTTTTTCAAATACATTTCGATGTACCAATGTACCCATACCCGGAAGCCAGTCGGCCTCAAAAGGCACCTCATATTCAGAAGCATCAATTTGTAACGCGCCGAATGGGTATTTGTTTCCGGTTTTGCGATTAAAAACACCTCCCATTGCCCAAATTACCGATGGATTATCAGCAAAATATATTTTGGAGCCAATGATGGTATTAGCCGGATACCGATTCAATGAATCGTATAATT
>Ga0265295_1007430_pt1 | contig 12639 bp, 6 predicted proteins | sample Munlansysbiofilm_FD_192503 | JGI IMG/M metagenome (GOLD analysis project Ga0265295, IMG submission 192503) | Leachate microbial communities from a municipal landfill in Southern Ontario, Canada - Methane capture system biofilm | ecosystem: Engineered > Solid waste > Landfill > Unclassified ... | reverse complement strand
TGAATACCAGGCTATAGGTATGATTCCGGAGTGCCTCCACCGCCAGTGCGCCGTTTGCAACAACGTCGACCCGGCACCCTAGTCCCTCTAGCATGAACTTGCACATTTCCTGGTTAACCGGATTGTCCTCGGCAAGAAGCACTCGCAAATCCGGAGGGAGGCCGGAATGTGATTCTCTTGAAGACCCGGAGGCGGCTGTTGCCTCATCCTCACTGCCGATGCGCAACTCAAGGACGGTCGTGAACCAGAATAGCGAGCCTTTTCCCGCCTGACTGTCGACTCCTATCCTGCCGCCCATCATCTCCACCAGCTGCTTTGATATGGCCAGGCCAAGACCCGTTCCTTCGTGACGACGGGTCATGGATGTGTCCGCCTGGTAAAAGGCGCTGAAGATTGTCTTCAGATCATTCTCGGCAATTCCCTTGCCCGTGTCCCGTACTTCAAATCGCAATGTTACGTCTTCTCCGGATTTTCCGTCCAGGAACACATTCAGAAAGACCTCCCCATGGTCAGTAAATTTTACCGCGTTACCCAAGAGGTTAATCAATACCTGGCGCAATCTGGAATCATCTCCGGCGACAGTGTCCGGAACTTCCGGGGTTATCTGAAAACGAAGGGCTATTCCCTTTTTGCTGGCTTTAAGGGAAAACAGATCGATAACCTCCCGGACCATCTCCCTGAGGAGAAATCCGCGCGACTGCAATTCCAGCCTGCCGGCCTCAATCTTGGAAAAATCCAGGATATCATTGATTACGGAGAGAAGTTTCTCCGCGGAAGCGTGCGCCATCTTGGCGAAACGTTGTTGCTTCTCTTCCAGCTTAGAGTCCATGAGGAGATCCAGCATGCCCAGAACGCCGTTCATGGGTGTGCGGATTTCATGGCTCATATTAGCCAGAAACTGGGATTTCGCCTTGCTGGCCGCCTCCGCTGTTTCCTTGGCGTCTCTGAGTTCCTCCTCCGAACGCTTCCTCTCCCGGATGTCATGGGCGACACAGACTATTCCCTGCACAACGCTACTGGCCCCGTACATTACCGAAGCTGAAAAGATTACGGGAATCAATGTGCCGTCTACGGCCCTGTAAGCAGTTTCCATGTTGTTTATGAACCCTTGAGAGATTATTCCTTTGATACCGGATTCCTCGACCCGCGGGTCGCCCGATGTGGCATTGGAAACGAGAACCGCGCCAATGGGAGAACCTATCAATTCTTTCTCCCGGTATCCCAGAAGCTTGAGGGCGGCTGCGTTTACCCGTTCAATGATGCCGTCTTCCCTTACCACGATGAGAGTATCGTTCATGGATTTGATAATATTTTCGGTATATTCGCGGGCAGCGCTGATCTCCGTCTGGGTCCTGCGCAGTGTTTCGGTCATGACATTGAATGATTTTCCCAGATTCTCCAGTTCATCTCCGGTTCTTATATCGGCTCTTGCCCGCAGATTACCCTGAGCCACCAGTTCGGTGGTTGTGACAAGGGTTGATATGGGTTTTGTCAGCTTCCGCGCGAAAAGCAATGCCACACTTACGCCTATGGAAATACAGAGCAGGGCAAGCAAAGCAGTCCGGAGGTACATGTTCGAGATATCTGCGCGGAATTTTTTCAACGAAAGAGCGATGTGAATCCAACCCCAGTCGATTCCGGAATACTGGAATGGATGGGAGTAATGAAATACCTCTTCCCTGGATATGTCGGATTCAAGGAAAGTGCTGCTGGCGAACCTTCCACCGGCGTGGTTCCAGAAACCTTCAAGGTTTCTCTGCTCCCAACCTTTCTTGTTGATGACCAGGGAAAAACCGTCATTGCGGGTAACCACCACATAGACGATGGAAGGACTTTCCTGGACGACCCTTAGGCAGTGCTCGATAACCGTTGCGAAATCCTCGGTAATGATGGCGCTTGCCGTAACCTGGTCAATGGAGGTAACGGTACTTTTTGCCTCGGATTTCATGGCATCGAGAATCGCGGTGCGTTGGAACGGAATGGTGGCCAGGGCGAAGAGCCCGAGAGAAATAATTATCAGGACGGAAGAAAACAGGACAACGCGTGTAACTATCCGGTGAGGCCTGAAGATTCCGGTCAGCTTCTTGTAAAATGGGGCTTGTGAATGCGCGTTCGCCGCCATGCTATCTCCTGTTCGACAGCCTTACCTTCAAACTGGCATCCGAAGAAACATCATTCCAGAAGGAAACAGCGCTTCCGGAAACGGCCAGCTACTCGTTCCGTCCGGTTATATACCGGAGATCCGGAAACCGCGGTTATTGCATTTTCCCACGACCATCCTTACAGGGCTTCTTAACGCGTATTTTAGCAAGCCTGTCCCGTTCACGTAACAGGTCCTCCAGACCCTCCAGGTAAGAAGGATTGAAAGGAATCACCCGGTTTATACGGAACAGTGTCGCTATCTGGCGTCCGGCCGGAGTCTCGTGCAGAGTAACCGCGGCATTATCCATCGACTCACGTAGTCTCTTACCGACCCTAGAGGGAATGCACGATATTTCGCCTATCATACTCTTTGACGAAGCTATCACCGTCAGTTCTTTTCCCAACTGGGGATTAACGGCAATGCAGGTTTCCAGGGAACCCCGGCTGACAATCGCCGCCTGATACTGGCGGAAAAAAACCCCCAGTACAGCCTTGGAGGATTTGTGCACTTCCAAGAACTTCCCGATAAAACAGCCGGCATCCCCGACACCTTCCCGAAGGGTCAGGACTGTAATCCAAAGAAAACCAATGGGATCTTTTGCTGCCGAAGACAGGGCCAGTGTCTTGCCTCTGAGGTCCCGCACACCGGACAGTCCGCTGTCCCGCCGCACAACCAGAAGATACTCCATCTCTTTTCCACTTTTGTTGGCGGCCACGTATGCAGGCACAAGAGGAAGCCGCCGCCAGGCAAGGTAGTCCGCGGGCGGCAGGATTACAAGGTGGATATCACCCCTGCGAACCATTCCCTCGATAGCATCCGGGTTCGTGAACAGGGTAACGTGCGCATGGGGAATGCCCGCTTTCCGTGACAGCTCCTTGGCCCAAAGTTCCATTGCTATCCTGGCGTCACTGTGGTCAACGTCCGGGAAAATCCGTGTAGAGAAAGCCACGTGTAACACCTTGGGCAAATGCTCTTCCTGGCCCGCGAAAACGTGCGGGCCGGACAACAGCAGGGCGATAGCAATAAACATTGCAATCAGGAAAAATTGCAATGAATACGCAGGCAGGCTTTTTTCCCTTGTCTGTATGGATTTCTCTTTCATTTCCTCTTTTTCAGCCTTGCAGCCAGCATATCCCGTTCGCGAAGCAATGATTCCACCCCCTCAAGGTATGAAGGTTTAAAAGGAATGGTCCTTTCCATCTGAAACAGGGTGAACATCTGCCTGCCAATGCTGGTTTCATGCAGATGCAAGGCGGCTTCGACAATGGAACGCCTGAGTTCATTACTCACGTTGTGGGGTATGCAGGTTACCGAGCCGAGAAGATTACACGACTCCGCCAGTATGACCAGCTTTCCGCCAATCTGGGGATTGAGCGAAATTCCGGTTTCCAGCGCGCTACGGCTGATTATCAGGGCGTCGGTTTTGCCGAAAAACACGTTCATGAGGGCCTTTGACGGCGATATTGATTCTTTGATATCGCTGAAAAATCTCGCGGGATCAACAATCCCCTCCCTGAGCATAAGCACCGAAAGCCACAATTGGCTGGCCGATTGCATCTTCCTGCTGGCCAGCAATAACGATCTGCCACGAAGGTCGCGAATTTTTTTGATGCCTCTGTCATTGCGGGTGACAAGAAGATAACGGATTCTGTATCCGCCATTGCCGGCGGACACTAATACAGGTGACATCCTGGCGCTTTTTCGGATTTGCATATAGTCCAGAGCCGGTATGCTGACCACGGACAATTCCCCATTATTAACATCATGCAGCAGTTCATTGTTGTTTGAGTAAAGCTTCGTCCTGGGCTCCGCCTTGATACCCATTCCGAGGGCAAGTTGGTTTGTCCAGAGTTGCATGGCCGCCTGAGCCTCACGCTGGTCTACATTCGGAAACGCCCCCACGGTCAATCCCACATTGAATTTTCCGTGTCCAAAGCCGACCTTCGAGGCGAACGCGGTAGAGTGGAATATAAACAAGGCGCATATCAGCATCAGAGCCGTATGGGAAAAAACCATCAACAACAGGCCACTAACCCTGAAAATCGAAGCTGGACTCGTCAGATGGGAACAATTGATTATGTTTTTGTCATTTATTAAAGACATTACGGATTCAACTTGCATTCATTCAGATGTGCGTCATCGCCACACGGAAGGATATCCGGTAGCTGTCCTGCCGGCCAAGACGGCGGCCAACTTTATCTGGCTGCCTGAACAACGGCAAAGACGCTGGTTGCAGAGGCTTAACGTTAATGTATGGACTTCATGAGATCCGTTATCTCTTTGCCGACCACGAATTCCAGATTGGCTCGAGCCTCGATGTGGTCATACAGGGCTTTCTGATACTGGGCCTTCATCAGGGATTCCACCAACTGGGCCTCGATGACATCCTTGGTTTCCACCAGCTCCTCCATGTAGGCACGCTCATTCAACTCGCGGTTTTCCTGGGAGGATATTGCCGCTGACTCGGAGGAAGCTTTTTGCGCCTGAGAGCTCATCATCTTTATGAAAATATGTTTTACCTGGAGGGCAAGACCTTCCTTGAGCAGAATCTGCTTCTCTTTAAGGCTCTCAAAACGGGCCTTTGCCTCCCTGACTTCTCCCACTGTCCTCATCCCGTTGAAGAGAGGGAGTTCAATACCAATCCCCACCATCCAGGAATTTCTGTTTTGAGGCGTCACTATTCCCTTGTCATAGGAGTTTTCAATGCGTGAAAGGGTACCGAACAGGCCAATGGATGGCAGATGTCCACTTCGCGCTTCGTCTATTTTTGCCTCCGCTGCTTTCAATCCAGCCTCAAGCCTGGCCCAGTCCGGATTGAAGTGGTAGACGCCGGCTACGAGATCAGGCAGGCCGGCCTGAACCGGGGCAAAGGGTAGCCCCCCATGGGCAAGCTTGATGGGCGTGTCCCAGGCAATCCCCATGGTATTGGTAAGCGCAGCCTTTGCAAGCTGTTCATTGCCCTCCAGCGCCGCAACCGCGGAACGAAGCCCTTCCACAACCGTTTTGTTACGCAGATAGTCTGTTTTTTTTACCTTTCCCGATCCTTTTGTATAGAGATTACCGGTAAGCTCAAGGGTTAGTTCCATGCGGGAAAGGGCTTCCCTGCCGATTCGCAGAAGCTCTTCGGCGAGAACCGCTCCGAAATAATAACGGGTAACATCATAATTCAGCTGCAGGTCCGTGCGTCGTGCTTCTTCCCTTGCCGCTCGTATACCCTGTTCGGACTGTCGCGCCACGGCATCGATTCGGCCCCCGGTATAAAGGGGAAGTATGGCATTCAGGGTCGCGTGGAAGTTCTTCCTATCCATCAGCTTTACATTCTGTTCCGGAATCTCGTACGAACTGGCTGGAACCTGTATTGAAATGGGTCCGAGGGGAGTGGTCGCAACAATGGTTGAAGCCGGCATACTCATTGTCTTGGCGGGAAAGATGAAGTTCGGATCTTCATCCATAACGCTGTAAGCGGCCTTTATACCCACCTGAGGCCACCAGGCGGATGTGGCTTGACGATGCTGTGCTTCGGCTATCTGAATGCCTAAACGGGAGACCGCGCGCGAATGGTTGTTGGCCAAGGCGATATCCAGGCAGTCTCTCAAGGTCAGGTTGGCGAGTCGAGCGTCCCGGGGAGGGCTAGATGTGATTTTTGTTTCGAAGAAGAGAGGTTTGTCTTTTTCGCCGTCAGACGCAAATGAGGCAGCCGAGCACACCAGAATGCAGTATAAAACAACAGCGGCCTCGATTATCACAGGCATCATTACCGGGCAGTCTTTCCGAACCATCAGGGCCCCTTTGCATGGCCCAGGCAAAAACGAATCCGGAGTCAGCGCGTTATCCTTGGGAAGATGATATCCATCCGGAAAAATCCATGTGCGGAATCGCCGTATACGGGCCGTTTGTTCTTATCTTTGATATCATATCGACACTTCAAGGACAAACTTTAATCCAGGATTGGGAAGTTTTGCCATCCTTCGCTTACTCCGGACGTCCTTCTACCGGCACTACAGGGCAATAGCGGCTCATTCAGGGTTCCCGAATGACCACTATTCAGGCCGATTCGGCTCTATCCGTGAAATCTCCGTTTCGGCATTGACTGACCAGGTTAATCTTAATGATCTCGCAAATTCTATTTGTCATGCCCGAATGACTTTATCGGGCATCCATGATTCCGATAGGTTACAGTCTGGATTCCCGATCAAAATCGACTCGGGAATGACAATTTGCGAGAGCAAAAATCTTCAGGCTTACTTTCGTTGCGGAAAAATTTCCCTTCCGTCAGGTTTTTTTCTAACGGGTTTCAGCCTCCAGCAGAGGGCGATAGGTATCGCGGGGGGTCATCCTTCCTTTGTCAAAGGCGAGGCACATGAAATGCAGATGGGTGGGAGAACGCCTGGGCCATGCGTTCTTTCCGGTTCTGCCCAGAAGGGCGATGATATCGCCGGCTTTCACGCGGTCACCGGGCGCCACGAACACCCGGGACAGATGGGCGTAATAGTAATAGAGACCGTCCGCCGGGTCATAGACCCAGACATAGATTCCTCCCCTGATGGCGCTGGGATATTCCCACGAAGGGTTCACCCCGATTACTACGCCGTCGCTCATGGAAACCACCTCCACGGGCCCGCCCGTGACGTCATCGAGTCCGTCGCCGGATTTGTCCCGGATGAACAGGTCATGGGCCGGATGGCCTCCGTGCCGATTGCCGTCGTAGAAGTTGTAACCGGCCGGCCTGAAGCCGCTGCCCCGTTCCCCGCCGATACTGTCCGGCCCATAACCCTTCACGGGAAAATGAAACGGAGAATGGACGGATTTGCCGGTATAGGCTTCCCGCAGCCTTGCCTCCAGGCGGATTATCTCCCCGCGGGCATCTTCCCGCCCCATGGTTCCGTCCCTGACCGCCTGTTGCAGGGAGTTCCACTCCTCGCAGGGAGATGGCGTAGAGGAATCCGCGCGCGAGGTCCCGGCAAGAAACAAAAGGGAAAGACAGATGAGGGCAATCGGAAAGCGGGTCAGCATGGCTTATACACCTCTTCAATCAAATCAATAAACCTGAAAAAGGCAATCTCACGCAAAGCCGCGAAGGACGCGAAGAAAAATCAATAACATGCAAATGAGGCCGCTTGCCTGACCGATGATACCAGTCTGTTTCTCTTCTTATTTGAATCTCCTTTGCGTCTTTGCGTGATTAAATACCTTTTCCTGGATAAAAACGCCCCGGGATTCACCGGCGAAAACCTCGCCCCACCCTACCAGATTCAGCGACTTTCGACCAGACATGAATGCCGGTGAGATAGCCGGGCGCACATCCTTCGTCAAGGCATTGAATAATATTTCTACTCCAAAATAACTTTCAAATATACTCAACAGAGCGGATTCCGTTGATTTTCCTTTCCCAACACTCCCATCCAGTAAACAGAACCCTTCTTTTATCCCTTTGGTATTACGAGAGAAAATTCTTTTATTACCATATTTTTCACATATCGTTCATATGGGCCCGCTCCTTGCTGTATAGCCGTTTCACCAGCTGACGAATCAATGCAGCCGGAGCAAAAAGCAGGGCTATCCGTAACCGCATCCAAAAACCGAATTAAACAACCGCTGCCCGTTGCCGGAACAGGCTACTTTCGCAGCCCCTTTTGGAGGAAACCGTCCATGTGTCGAATCGGCGCCATTAAAAGTCTCAACTATGTGCACCCCAGCAAGGCACTGCATCTGATGAACTCCCAGCAGAAAGGGCATGACAATTCCGGCTTTGCTATGGTCATGCAGGATCTGGGGGGGATCTTCGCCGACCACAAGGAAAAACCCACCATTTCCCTGGCCTGCAGCGACGAAGGCCTGGCCATCGCCGAAGAGATCCTCGATGGCAGCGGTTTCCGCTGTGTCTTCGAGTGGATCCCGGAAACAAACCGCCTTCCCGGGCTGGACATAAAGGCCATGCCCAACTATGTATTCCGCACCTTTGATTACCCAAAAGAGATGGAGAACGCTACAAAGAGGGAAAAGGAAGAATTGCTGACCGAAACCCGCCTGCGGATCCGTTTCGCCATGGAAAGGGGGGAGACCGGCTTCGTCTACTCCTTCTGGCCGGATGTCATAACCCTGAAGGAGATCGGCAACCCCCGCGACATCGGCGCCTTCTTCGGTCTCTGGGAGGCCGACGAATCCTTCACGGCCAGGACCATCACCGCCCAGTGCCGCCAGAACACAAACTACACCATCGTTCGGTATGCCGCCCACCCCTTCTTCCTCCAGGGCTACGTGACTCTGACCAACGGAGAGAACACCTTCTACCAGAAGAACAAGGATTTCCAGTCCACCCTGCACCCCGGCTACATCGGCTTCGAATCCGATTCCCAGTGCTTCCTCTACACCATGCACTACATGCACCGCCAGCTCGGGTGGCCGCTCCAGTACTACAAGCACATCATCACGCCGCTCCCCTTCGAGGAGGTCGTGAAGCGCGAAGACAAAGAAGAGCTGCTCGCCATCCGCCAGTCCCTGGCGCACCTGGAGATCAACGGCCCCAACACCATCATCGGCGCCCTGCCCGACTTCACCATGTGGGTCGTGTGCGACGCAAAGAAGCTCAGACCCATCGTTGTGGGGCGCACCAAGGATACCGTGGTCTTCTCTTCGGAGGTATGCGGCATCAATGAAATCCTGCCTGAACGGGACTGGGAAGCCGACATCTATCCCAATGAACGGGAAATTGTCGTAGTCGACAACAATCTGGAGGTCCAGCGATGGAAACAGTAAAAATAAACGATCTGGCCTGCAACGATCTTCCCTGGAAGGTCATCTACGATACCAAGCGCTGCACCCTGTGCGGTTCGTGCGTGGCGGCATGCAGCTTCGGCGCCATCAAGCCGAAAGTGGAGCGTCGCCGCAAATCCTTCTCGGATACCGAGACCCCGGAGCCGAAGATCTCCTTCAACGCGACACCGGTCATCACCCAGGTGAACATTCTGAAGCACTTCTGCCGCGGCTGCGGCGTATGCGAGCGGGTCTGCCCCAACAATGCCATCCGCTCAGAGCACAACCCGGATTCGCGCTTCAACGTGGTGTACCAGGCGACCACGGCCAGCGGTCCCAAGCGCGGCGGCCGCAACAACCTGGAGGTCCAGGCCCGCACCCTCGACACTCTGCGGGTGGGCCGCATCTCCCAGATGACCGACCCGAGCCTGGATGCCGAGCGCCACACCTTTGACTGTCTGGCGCCCCTGGGCCGCGTGCTCCCGGCGCAGAACCTTCCGTTCACCCTCGGCCCGGACGGCAAGCTGACCAAAACCGGCCAGACTCCCCCGTTGAACTGGATCTACCCGATCATTATCGGCGACATGTCCATCGGCGCCCTGTCCTGGAGGATGTGGGAGGCAGTCTCCATGGCCGTGGCCTACCTGAACGAGGAGTGCGGCCTGCCGGTCCGCCAGTGCTCGGGCGAGGGCGGCATGCCGGTGCGCCTGCTGAAGAGCAAGTACCTGAAGTACGTCATCCTGCAGATCGCCTCCGGCCATTTCGGCTGGAACCGCATCATCAAGGCCATGCCCCACATGGTGGAAGACCCGGCCGGCGTTCTCATCAAGATCGGCCAGGGGGCCAAGCCCGGCGACGGCGGCCTGCTCATGGCGGCCAAGGTTGCATCCCACATACAGCAAATCCGCGGGGTGCCCAAGTCGGACCTGCTGTCACCGCCCAACCACCAGGGTCTCTATTCCATCGAGGAGAGTGTGCAAAAGATGTTCCTCTCCTTCAACGCGGCCTTCAAGTTCCGCGTGCCGGTGGCCATCAAGGTGGCGGCCAGCGCCACCTCGGTGTCGGTTTTCAACAACCTGGTGCGCGACCCCTACAACATCGTCGGCGGCTTCTTCCTGGACGGCATCGACGGCGGCACCGGCGCGGCCCATGACATCTCCCTGGACCATACCGGCCATCCGGTGGTCAGCAAGCTGCGCGACTGCTACCAGGCAGCCTGCGCCCAGGGACGCCAGGGCCAGATTCCCCTGTGGGCGGCCGGTGGTATGGGCAAGACCGGCAACCTGGCGGCGGACGCCTTCAAGATGTTCTGCCTCGGCGCCAACGGCGTCTTCACCGGCAAGCTGATGCTGCAGCTGGCCGGCTGCCTCGGCAACGAGCACAGCCGCTGCAACGCCTGCAACACCGGCCTCTGCCCGGCGGGGATAACCACCCAGGAGCCCCTGCTGGTGCGGCGCCTGAACCCCGACAGGGTAGCGGAAAACATCGTCAACTACTTTCTGGGCGTGGACAAGGAACTGCGCAAGCTCATGGCCCCCATCGGCAATTCTTCGCTGCCGGTAGGGCGTTCCGATTGCCTGATTTCCACGGACAAGGCGGTGGCGGACCGCCTCCAGGTCCAATACGTCTGCTAGGGAGGATAGAGACACATGCCAGCTTTAATTTCGGGTTTTGATGAACAGAACAAACGCATCTCCACGCAGCAACTGCTGCAGAAGATATACGCATCGCTTGACCAGGGAGAAACGGAATTCGAGATACTCGCCTCCGGCCACCACGACATCGGCGGCCCGCTCTGGACCAAAGACGGAAAACCGCTCAAGTTCACGGTAAAGAATCCCGGCCAGCGGGTCGGCGCCTTCGGCCTGGAAGGGACCGAGATTATCGTGGAAGGCCCTGCCCCCGCCGACGTGGGCTGGCTCAACGCCGGCGCCACCCTCACCCTGAAAGGAGACGGCGGTGACACCACCGGCCACTGCTCCGCAAGTGGCAAGATCTACGTGGGCGGCCGAGCCGGGACCCGCACCGGTTCCCTCATGAAACATGACCCGTCCTATGAACCGCCGGAACTGTGGATCCTGAAAAATACCGGCTCCTTCTCTTTCGAATTCATGGGCGGAGGCATCGCCGTTGTCTGCGGTTACGACGCGGACCAGTTCGAATCAGTTCTGGGCGACCGGGCCTGCATCGGCATGGTCGGTGGGAGCATCTACGTGCGCGGCCCCGTCCAAGGTCTGTCCAAGCAGGTATGGTTGCTGGACCTGGATGAGGCGGACCGGGAATTCCTCCTCTCCAACATGCCGGTGTTCCTGGAAAAGATCGGCCGTCCGCATCTGCTTGCGGAATTGACCGATCTCTCCCAATGGAAGAAGATCGTAGCCATGACCTGGGAGGAACGCCAGCGCCTGGACCGGATCTCCATGAAGGAATTCCGCACCCGGAAATGGGTCGAAGGCGGTATCTTCGGCGACGTGGTCGCCGACGATTACGATCGGGTAGTCAACTTCGTCAATACCGGAGAAGACCGACTCAAGATACCGCACTGGCAGAACAAACTTTACGGCGCGCCCTGCCAGACCGCCTGCCCGACGGGCATACCGACCCAGGATCGCATCAACCTGCTCCGTCAGGGCAAGATCAAGGAGGCCCTGGAGCTGGTGCTCAACTTCTCCCCTTTCCCTGCCAGCGTCTGCGGCCAGGTCTGCCCCAACCTGTGCAAGGATGCCTGCAGTCGCCAGTTCATAGACCTTCCGGTGGCCATGCAGGAACTGGGACGCCTTTCCCAGGATGCGGCGCCGCCGGCAAGGAAAGCGGCCACCGGGAAAAAGGTCGCCATCATCGGCGGTGGCCCCGGCGGCCTGTCCGCGGCATGGCGCCTGAGCCTCCTCGGCCACAGCGTCACGCTGTTCGAAGGCGACAGGGAGGTGGGCGGCAAGCTGCGCCAGGCCATCCCCATGGAGCGACTGCCCCGCGAGATCCTGGACAGCGAGGTCAACCGCATCAAGGAAATGGGCGCGGATATCCGCGTTTACCAGAAGATTGACAAGACCGCCTTCGACGCCATGCAGGCGGATTACGACGCGCTGGTCATCGCCAGCGGCGCCCACAACCCGGTGGTGATTCCTTTCCCCGGCCACGAGCGTCTGGTCAAGGGATTGGATTTCCTCAAGGCCATCAACAACGGTGAAAACCCGAAGTTGGGAAAAAAGGTGGTCGTCATCGGCGCCGGCAACGCGGGCATGGATGTGGCGCTGGGCGCCTATGCCATGGGAGCGGAAAAGGTGACCGCCATCGACGTGCAGCGTCCCGCAGCCTACCAGAAGGAGATCGATCACTTTAAGGCCCTTGGTGGAGATATCCAGTGGCCGGTGTTCACCGAGAGAATAGACGCCGAAGGGCTGCGAACCAAGGACGGCCGCCTGATCGAGGCCGACACGGTTATCATTTCCATCGGCGAAAGGCCCGATCTCTCCTACGTGCCGCGCGAATGGCTTACGGATCGCGGCATGATGGACGTCACGGAGTGCTGGCAGTCGATCCGGAATGAGAAGGTGTTCGCCATCGGCGACACCATCAAGCCGGGGCTCCTCACCAACGCCATCGCCGGCGGCCGGGAGGTGGCGGAATACATCGACGCTTACCTCAGCGGCTGGGAACTGGTCCCCAGGAAGAAGCCGGAGATGATACCCCAGGAGAAGCTAAGCCGCGAACTGTTCATCCCCCAGAATCGCAGCCGCTTCCGG
>Ga0265295_1007428_pt1 | contig 12641 bp, 7 predicted proteins | sample Munlansysbiofilm_FD_192503 | JGI IMG/M metagenome (GOLD analysis project Ga0265295, IMG submission 192503) | Leachate microbial communities from a municipal landfill in Southern Ontario, Canada - Methane capture system biofilm | ecosystem: Engineered > Solid waste > Landfill > Unclassified ... | reverse complement strand
CTATTCCCCCATGATACCGGTTCATTCTTATCATGATAGTCTCTTTGATCGATGATGGTGGTTGTTAGTAATAAGACAACATCATCTTCCTTATCGATCACTTTCCATTCATACTTGCCAAACTGAACAATATCGCCAAAATTCATATTATAATCTCCTCACTCTACATAAACTAAGCACTTTTATAGCAATCCAATCTAAAGAATTAGGATTACATAAAAGTGCTTCATTTATACTTCTTATTTACTATTATTACTGTTTATTTCACTAAAGTCAATGATTATCTTTTTACAATGACTACACATATAAGCTTTTGCTGGATAATAAGCACTAAAGAAACCATTACCTTCAAACATGCGAAGCGCTCGATACAATTGTATCAAAACTATGTTTTTTATGTGTCTAAGGTAACCGATGCTAATACAATTTAGCACCCTACTAATATTTTAGCACCCCCTAAAAATGTATTGTAAATTCTACAATAATAGGTCAATCTGGTTTAAAATTGGGATTTTTTTATAAACTGTTTATGAAATCATCACTGTACCAATAATGACCATTATCTTCTTTTTGCTTGGATACAGTTGGCCAATTGTCAATAACATATTGAAGTATTGTTTTTTTAAATGGAATGTGAATACTTAGAACATTATTTAGCCAAGTAGGGCACATTTTTTCATCAAACCTCGAATAATCTTTTAAATAAACAACAGCTATAGGTATTTCTCTTCTAATTGCACTCTCAACTTCCCACTTAACGAATTTAGTCAAATATTTTGTTTTATCTCCAACTAGCAATACAAACATTTTAGAATTTTGCATCCTTACCCTTAGCTGAGATTTTATTGATTCTTCTTGTGAGGAATCTCTTGCGGTATTTAAATCATGCGCATTGTGAAAATCAAAATCATTATTATCATTCGCCTTCCAAGCCTTCATCAAATAATAATAGGTTATATCGTTATCACCATCAAAAGCTACATATGTTTTGTTTCTATAAGCCATGCTGTTTCTCCTTTTTTAAATTACATTAATTGTAAAAAATCTAGATCTTTAATCAAATATTGAAATTTTATCTCTATCTTTGTGAAAAACGATAATATTGATTTGGCCATTTATCTTTTCTTCGAAAGCAAAAATACCAGATTTTATCAACTTTAAAGATTGTTTATGAGTAAGTTTTGCTCTAGAAGTTCCCGTCCCCATAAGTGGCATATACAGAGGAAACCCTTGTCCATTTTCATCATAAAACTCAATAAGAGTTTCGACAGCCTTTCTAATATTTATTTTATTAGACTGTGCATTATTTTTCTCATCAAATTCTGAAATTGCAACTAAATAAAATATAGTATTACCAGCATTAAGTATCGCAACAGTTCCTAAATCATATTTTTCCTTATTTCCGCGTCGTTTTTCATCTTCACTGTAAATTTGAACTGGTTTTCGATTTTGTAATTTTAAATTCCCACTTATTCTTGAATTTAGTTCATTGACAGTAATTTCATATTTTTTACAGAATTCCTCTATCCATATTCCGTGTAATGAATTGGGTGAAACAAGAGGGTTTACTACTTTTTCGCCTCCAACATCAACAATTGTTTCAAATGTGTCGTTTACAGGTATTACAATTATCCTCTTGTTTTTCTCTTTCACTTTAAAGGCATATTTTATTAGATCTCCATAACTTGCAAATACTTTGTTTTTTCCATTAGACCATATTCGATTTTTCTTGAAAAAAAACAAAATTAAAATCATACTCATTATGAGCGAAAGTACTAAAATTGATAAAATAATTCCGGTTTTATGCCAAATATTAGTTATACCAATATCTTCTAAAGATATAAAAGTCACCAATATTGCAAAAACTGAAAATACTATACCGCTAATCTTCAAAAATAGGTGAAAAATAGGTTTAAGATTTAATTTTACTTCTGTTAGATAAGTCATTTGACATCACCTCTATTTTTTTTGTCTAAATTAATCATTTGCTGTATATGACAATTTATTTTATAAAACTATACTGTATTGTTAATTCATAAATTCTATTGACCAAAACAATTCATAGTAATCTACTTTTTGATCACAAAGTCACCAGTAATTAGAAAGTTCTCAGAAATATTTATATCTACAAGGAAATCCCTTTTTTTCACAAACCAATCCATTTCATTAATATATCTTTGGCTTACATGATAAAAAGTTTGATTAGTGGATCCAACAAGGTTTCTTACTTTATCGATTTCACTTTCAATGAATTGACCATCAATAATTAGATCCACTGATGATATCAATGCTTCTGTCAGTTGTTTTATCTTATAGCCTGTGAACAAAATTACACCTAAATCAACATTGTGGAGTTCATTCGACAGTTCACCTAAATGTTTTTGAAGTGTTGGTTCTCCACCTAAAAACGTTACTCCTTCAATAGCATTTTCTTCTTTTGACCTAGTTGCAATATCAATGATTTCTTGTAACGACATGATGTGAGCCTGTTTCATCTCTTGCAACTCAGGATTACAACACCCAGGACATCCTATCGTGCAACCTTGAAACCAAATGGCCATTCGTTTGTGAGGACCTTCTGCTTCAGTACATAAATTGATTCTTGCAATATTAAATAACATCTCACTCGAATTCAAAACTAAATTCCAATCCTTTTTGATTTGTCTTGACTAATATCGATTGACCTTTAAGAGCTGCAAGTTCTTGTTTGTTTTTAAATAGATACATCGCAAGTTCATCTAGTAACTTATCATTAATAGCATTTAGAATGTCACGACCACCTTTGCTAATGTCCGCATCACTTAGAATATAGTTTACAAACTTCAGTTCATCTTCAAACACAAGATCTATGCGATATTTTTCCAATATACCCATTTGAATCGGTCTAAGTTTTGAACGAGCAATCTTCACCATGAATTCTTTGTCTTGAATGAAATTGAACGGTACAATATTGTTATATCCTATACGACCAAGAAGCTCTGGTCTTTTGATTTCATTGTCAAAATAGTTTTTAACGATTGTGATGAATTCTTTTGCAACTTCTTCATGATTAGATGAAGGTTTAACTTCACTTGCACCTAGGTTAGATGTGAAAATGATGATGCTCTCACTGAAATAGACCGTTTCACCTTTACTGTCAGTTAAACGTCCATCTTCTAGGATTTGTAAAAATATATCTAGGATTCTTGGATTAGGCTTGGCTGCTTTTTCAATTTCATCAAAAAGTATGACACTAAAAGGTTTTTCCTTAATGGCATTTGTCAATCTGCCACCTTCCTCATATCCTACATATCCTGGAGGTGCTCCAATTAATTTTTGATCGGAGTTGTCAGTCCCATATTCGCTCATATCAAAACGAATACATGCTTGATCGTCACCGAATAAAAATTGTGCTAAAGTTTTAGATAACTCTGTTTTACCTACCCCAGTAGGTCCAACGAAGAATAAGATTCCTTTAGGCATCGAACGACTTGATGATTTATGAAGACCAGTTAAACCCATATATGCTTTAACGATGATCTTTTCAATCTTTTCGATTGCTTCATCTTGACCAACAACGCGTTCGGATAACTTTTTCTTGATGTTTTTAACATCGTTATAATCCAGTTTTTCCCAAGGATTATCTTTTTCACCATATTTAAACAGGTAAAAAAGCTTATTGAAGGTCATCTTACCTTCTTTTCTAGATAGTTTTGAAAGTTGAATAATCTCACGATTTGTGAAATCATCGAGCATATCAATATACTCACTTTTTTTCTCACTCGTAAGAAGAGTTTCGCCTGGTTTTAGTTTAATATCAAAAGCTGTTTCAATCTTAGCAAGCATATCTTCTCTTTCTAAACGATCAGGCTTTTGTAGGGTAATCGTTGTCACTTCTGGATTAGATTGGTAGAAAGAGATTGGAAACATCGATAATTTATTGGCGATTAAGATGACAACACTACCATTGGTGTCTTCTGATAAATAATCTACTTTACGGTCTTTGATCGCCTTACCTAATAACGTTAAATACTCTCTTTCATCATCCATCAATTGATTACTATTCCCAAATAGATAATCTGCCCAATTAAGTACAAAGGCTACTTTTCGTTTTGGATTAATCATATTTTTGAAGACAAGATTAAAAATTTCTGCAGGCTTCTTAAATAATCCTGACCCAGTTTTTTTATCGTCTTCTTCATCTTCAAATTCATAGGTATCGCCTTTAACTTCAACATCATCAATGAGATCAAGTTTCGTTAAATCGCCATCAACGCCATCGACTCTATCCCAATAGATTACATCTTCATATGCCATATCATTAAGCATATCCATTAAATACTCTTTCAACGTGACAATACGTTTTTTTTCGTTTAAAAATACATCTCCAACATTGCCTTCAATAACAACGGCTCTCTTAATTCCTGTTTCTCGTTTAATACGATTAAAACTCGTTTGTATTGACATGATTACCCCTCCTAATTCGTTCCTTTATTTCTATTAACTGCTTGATACTTCATCGACTGATTTTTATCCGGATTACTCCAATTATCAACTTGTTTAACTATTTTTATGTCATAAATATCCGCTAAATCCTTCATGAAAGGCTCAATGTCTTTTTGACATGCTTGACCTTCATAGCCATCAAACTTATAGATAAATTTTCCATCTAGATAAATACGGAATTCTGCTCTTTCCCCACTGACCTTTTGTGCAATAAATCTAACTTCATTCTTCTCACGGTCAATTTTAATATTCTTCTTATCGACAATAAACCCTCGTGTTTCAACTGTCTTCATGATGACTTTCAAGGTTTCTTTGCGAACAGATTCTCCAATAATTTCTGAAGTCGCTTTATTACGAATAGCTTCTATATCAGATATATTTTGGATCTTTGATGAAGAGATGTTTTCAATCACTTGATCATCTACTTTAGCGTCTTTAAGCTCTTGCTTGATTTCCAACATGATTTTGTCTTTATGTTTTTCAAGTGATGTTTTTAGTTCCTCATCCAATCGGTTTTTTCCTAATAGCTGTAATTCTGTCCATGACTTATTTGTGTTTTCTCTTTGTAATGCAACTTGATAGATACTTTCTCTTAACATGAAGTCATCAATTGTCTCAAGTTTTTTTAAAATATCTTGACTAATACTAATAATGCCTAGTGCTTGATTATTTAGGGTTTGCTGATGTCTATTTGTGGCATTGATAAGTTCATCATCAATCAAATCTTCCATCGCATTTAAGCGATATGAGGTTAAATTATTGACTATTTTTGATAACTTATTCGCATTATTTGCTATGCTAGCATCTCTAGTTTTCGCATTTGCTTTGGAAATGATTTGATTGAGCTCAGCTGTAATATTTGCTTGTTCTTTTTTTAGGAATGATTCATAAGAACGAACTCTATCCGTGATAAGCATACTAGCTTTATCTCTAATTCTCGCCAGTAGTTCATCAATTTTGCATAATTGTTTAAGTGCTTGTTCACATGTTGCTCTTGCTGCAATGGATAACGCTTCATAATTTATGGTTGCTGCATGACTCATGCTTTCAATACCTCCTTGAATACGATACTTGACCATTTGATTAAATCGTTTGAATCGATTTTTACTTCAATATTGGTTGGATGAATCAAGCTATTTCTTGTTCTTCTTAATTGATGCAATTCAGGAAGGAATATTTTCAATTCTTCCATATCTTTGAGTTCATTTATCATAGATTCAGTGTTCCCATTTAACTTATACTGATTTTTGAGTACCCACTCGAGTTTTGCAAAAAGATATACAATGGCAGTGAAGTACTCTTTTTTGTTAATTTTAGATGTTATAAATGATTGATCAATACCTTTGGGATTAGTTGTAGCATTTTTCTCTTCTGTAAACACACGACTTAAATACTTGAAATGCTTGTCGAATTCTTTCAGTTCTGGAAATGCACTGACATCAAATTTCTCATACTTGAGTAATTCTTCAAGTTTAGTAGAAAATCCACTGTAAACCTCTTGAAACTTTGTTCGGTCGATATCTTCCTTAATAACGAACTCGTGAGGTTTTCTAATATCTGTTAATCCCATCAGTTGATTCAAACTGAACTGAATTGTTTTGATCAAATTTGAAAAGTTACCTATTGCATTTATTTTATCATTATTAATGATTTTTTTGGTGAACTCTTTTAAAACATTGACTTGAGCAAAGATGTCACTGAGTGAATAATTCAGCGATTCTAATAATTGAAACAGTTTCTCATTCTCTACATTGGGATTGCTTTCAATAATTTTGTGAATCATCGTGATATTTTGTATGTTCAGGTGTTTAATTAACCAGCCACCTATAGCGATCTGATGTTCTATCGTTTTTATCGGTAAGGTCTTGAAGTATTCATCAAATAAATTCTGTACCTTTCGGTTAAACCAATTCTTGATAAATGTGATGTCAGTTGTATCTTTAATTTCTTTTAGAATGTTAATACTTTCTTCGGTATCTTTGGTAATGTATTTATCCATCATCAATTCTAGAGATTGTCTATCATTTAGGGTTTTGAAGATATGTATACATTCTTTTGCATTTTCAATAGAATAAGTCTTAAAAATCTCCATCAGACCATTTGTCATCGCTTTTCTCTCATCATCCTTAAATGTGACTTCAACTAACACATTAATGTTTATAATCCTCTTTGTTGACTTTTTGATTAGAGGTGTTTGCACTGGCATGTATGCATATATTTTTTCTTGACTGTTGATGTGTATTGTCTCAATATTCGAGTTAATCTTTGATATCAACGAGCTGGCTTGGATGACGTGTGTTGTTTGTTTAGGCATGTAATTTGATTTTGTGAATATGACTGATACTGTTTTATTTAAGATTTCTTCATAATCTTCAGGAAGCATAAGAACACCATCACTAATGGTTTCAGCCTTAGACAGTGAAGGTTGATTACCTTTAAATTTGAATTTTCTCTTCAAACCAAGGCCATCTGATATTAATTGATTATCATAATATTTATCAAAAAATGATTGTAGTCTATCATTACCGAGCTCAAAGTCAATCGTATGATTCTCGTTATCGATGGATAATGCAATGGGAAACGTTGTGTAAAAGTATTCGTTATTCATAATTGAAACATCGGTAATGATTTCATCTTTTTTGACAATAATGCCTTTGCCTTTGACACTATTAAGATACTCTTCTAGTTCACTTACGTTCCTATATTCAAATTGCTCTGCCAATTTATTGGGTAGGATGGAACTGTCAATCTTACCTACTTTCCAATCTGAAGGGATTTTATCCATTAATTGATTATGTGCTGGATCATAAAATAACTCTTGTTTAGACTCTATCGTTTTACTTGCTGGAATAAGTTCATCTTTGAACACTTTTCTGCCTTTTTCAGTAAACACAAAATTACCAACTAAATACTCAGCAAAATGCGCTCTATTATACTCATAAGGGGTGCATCTGATAATTTCCAACTCATTGATTAAGTTATAAATTTCATCAGCAAAAATTCCATGTAAATCACTAGGTACTCCAAATTGAATAAGTAGATTGCTCAATTTTGTTCTTTTGTTTGCTGACTCATTAATTAAAACTAAGATGATATAACTTATCCCTGTAGGCTTCGATACTTCTGTATGATGGATGAGTGTTGTCACTTTCACAATGGGAAATGGGAAAGAAGTTTCAAACTTGTAAATACTCATTTGCTAGTCCCCCTTTCTTTGATGATATCGACATCATCTAGTACTTTACCGTAGGTTTTAATCGTATCTATAACTTTCTCATAGACTCTGAAATTCTTTTGATCATTATTGGAATTACCCATAACATCAGGTAAATCTATAACACCTTTTTTCATCAAGTAATCTTTGTTTCCAACGATGATCAGTAATCTACGCGCTCTAGAAAATGCGACGTTTATTCTTTGGTATGCTGTAATAAATCCAGGATTACTCTTGCCCGGTTCTCTCGGATTTCTAACCATAGAGACGATGATAATATCCCGTTCATCCCCCTGAAAATCATCCACTGTACTCACAATTAACTTTGAATCACTGTTCTCATTGAATGATTTAAAATTGGTTAAGTTGTTTGATTTACGCTTCTGCTTGATAAGCTGTGCTTGATCACCATATGTACAAATTACACCAATGCTCATGCGTTCATCAATTCGCAAGTTTTTATTCACTCTTGGATTAAAATCTTTGTTTTTTTGATATGCTTCGTCAATTTTCTTGAGAAGTTCAATCACAATGTCCGCTTCACCCTTGTTTTGAATCGATGTGGAATCTTCAGAGCGGCTTTCATAATCTTTGCTATCAATAAAATAGATATGTTTATCTTGTTCAATAATCAACCTTTGATTGCCTTCAACATTTAAGTAGTGTTTCTTATGACTGTTTTGGGCAACATCACCTAATTCAAGATTTTTATTATAGAAATGATTAAACACATTCATAATATGTTCATGGCTTCTGTATTGTTTTGTCAACATAATCTTATAATCATTTGGAACCTTTTCAAACAGCAACTTGAAGAAACTATTCTCATACATTTCAGTATAACGCTTGTTGATTGTCGGATTGATTATGTCTGAGTCTAATCCTTCGTAATCCTCATCTCTAAAATTCCGATACTCATACATTGGAGGTAACTGACGATGATCACCGACTAGAATGACTGTTTTACCATACAAAATAGGAATCAATAATTCAATAAAGCTTGATTTACTTACTTCATCAATAATGACAACATCAATGCCTTGTTTTCTAAGATCTAGTTCTCCTAAATTGTAATCTGCAAGTTCAGACATTGATGTCCCATCAAATCTGTCTCGACTGCTTGTGGTTGTTCCAAATAAATTGACTGTATCAAATAATGGTTTTGTATAATATTTTCTGTCTTCAAGTATAATCTCTTCTTTTTGAATATATTCGCTTATTTTTTTATAGACAGGTATCTTTGTACGATTTTCTGTCTCTTTTTCGTTAAAGTTCAATTCCAAATCTTCCCATTCACTCTGAATGAGTTGAATTGCTTCATCTACTGTTTTGTAATTGGCAACAATGTCAAATTGCTTTAAGAAACTTTCAATCTTAATTTCTAGTTTATTTTTGCTTTCTTGATAATCATGGTACGATTGATTCTCACGTAAATCTGCAATTGCATTCGAAATATCTTTTAATTTAGAGTCAATTTCAGCTATTTGAATGTTAATTTTGGCTATTTTATCCTCTTGTTTTTGGGCTTGGCTGCTTAACTTGTTGGTATGCTCATTTTTAACTAATAGCAAGTTTGTTTGGAGTTTATCCAAATATTTTATTGCATCAAGTTGATGATTACTTATCCAAATTGCGTTAAAAATCTTCCCAATTGTCATTCCTGATACATCAAGTTTATTATCTAAATTCTCCAGTTTATTTTTAGTAATAACTAGTTCTTTTTGCTTTTCTTTAATCTTTTCAGTAGTTGTATCTTCATTAAATTCAATTAATTCTAAAATCTCCTTACGTAGCAAACCCATTTTTTCTTGTAGTTCATAAGATGTTTTGTTTGATTGAATAAGATTCAGCTCGCTAGCTATTTCTTGGTGTTTGGTCATGAATACTGTCCGAATAAAATCATCCATATTACTCATATCAAACACTGAATTATCAATTTGACTTCTAATTGACTTTTTATATTCATTGATAGTCTGCATATCGAGATCTTCATCGTAGGCAAATTGGTGGTTTTGAATTCTTTTATACGTATTTACATATTTGTCTTTATCATAGACATATGATTCTTTTTTATCAGAAAGTGAACTTCTCTCTTCTTTCAATTTATCAAATGAACGTTCATATCCAACGATGCTTTTTGCTATTTCATCACTTTTGGTTTTATTCTTATTAAGTAGTTGATTGAGAAGTTTTAATTCTTTAAACTCTTGATCAAACTTATCTTTATATTCCGAAAAGTTTTCATAGGATCTTATTGTTTTTTTCATTTGTTCAGCAATATTTAAATAGAGATTATCTACTAAATTTTCAGGACTAAAATCACTATCTTTACCAGACTGCGAAGTCATCAATCTAATCGGTCTAATCTCAGCTATTTTTGGTAATCGCTCAAATACATTATCTATTGCCTTATGTGTTTCACTTGAAATCAAAACCTTTTTTCCATCTTTAATCAAATGACCAACAATCTCTGAAATAACTTGTGTCTTACCTGTACCAGGAGGACCTTGCAGCAAGAAAACACCATTACTTGTTACAGCTCTTTTCACAGCTTCTTTTTGTTTGTCATTTAGTTTTTCTAGAAACCAGTTCCACTCACGATTTTGATGCATGTTTGGATTCAGATCTTCTGGAGAAAAGAGAAAAGTTGATAAATATGGATTTTTTACATTACCTTCAAAAAATGATTCAAGTGCATTTCTTTGTCGGTCAATTTTTGCTTGTTCAGCTCGATTATTATAAATTAGATAGCTATATTTCTTATTGTAAAGCGCACCAATCACCCCAGATTGATTTTCTGGATTAGTTTTAAAATAAAGAGAAAACCGAACAATTGTATCATCATGTATACGTTTTTCTATTAAAATCTTTAATTCTTCCTCAAATGCTTGTTTCTTAGTAATCTTATCTTTCCTGATTGTGTCTTGGTAATATATCTCTAACTGCTTTTTCGTTTGGTTAGAGAACTCACTTAGGCTTTTCTTAAGTTCGCTTTGTAGTTCATTATCTCTTGTTTGAATTAATCTTTCGTTTCGATCAACATACATTTGTCTAAGATCTATATTCTGGTGAGCATTTTTGATTTTGTTATCAAGCTCTTCTTTATATTCATTAATTTGCTTCTTAAGTAATTCTTGTTTATCTTTATTCTTCTCGTTTTTTAGTCTTTGGTCAATAGTGTTAATCTGTTGGTCAAAATCTTTTTTAAGTTGTTTTTTTATATTTTCAATAGCATTGTTGTACTTTTGCTTAATCGAATGGTCATTCATCTCCTTGATATCATCATCAAGCTTGCTATTAATCGAATCGCTGTATTGACTTAGTTCTCTATTTAACGCTGTAACTAATTCTTGTTCTTTGATTTTCAAAGCTACAGATGTTTCTTTTTCAATTTTCTGTTGATATAAAGTGTCTATTGCAGCAAGTTGATCCTTGATCATTTTTGCATATTTTTGTTCAAGATCTGTACAATCCGGTTCAATTTCACACTTAATAATCTTAAAACGCTGTTCTAGTTGAAAGCTATTTTTTATTTGTTCGCTATATTTTTCATTTCTAGGAGGAATTTCTGATAATGCTAAATTATCACGAGCAAAAGATCGAATACTTGTTTCGATTTTGTTTGTTTTACGATTCCCTTTCTCAGTTTCTTCTTCTAAATATCTTAATCGATTGTAGTCAATATCTACTTTTATTAAATGAAAAGGTTCGCTATCATCTATTTGATTTCCTAAAACAATGAGCTCACCTTTAGAAAACTCTTGATATGAGTCAAGGAGATTTGCATCATATAATTCAGTGTTCTTTTGATATCTTCTTCTATTTATCGAAAAGCTTTCTTTGTATTCTAAATTTGAAATTGTGAAATATCTCTTAGTTTGAGTATTTAAGTAATATGCTCTGAAATTCAAATATTTATCCCATTTTTGATAGAAGCTGGTGACAACTTCGAAATTCTTGACTGGATAACTATTTTGAATTAGATTAAGTATATTATTTGGTGTAAAATAAGTTTCGTTATAATCAATATATTGTATTGACCATGCGTTTCTTTGAAGGGCTGAACAGGTATAAGAATTGAATATTAAAGTTTCCCCATACTTTGTAAATCCTTCATCGATTAGTTCTATACCTTTAACAGACAGCATCTTTAGTTTTCCACCTTCAATGATATCACCTATTAATATGACACTCATACTATTCGGTAGTTTTCTGGTTAACTCTGAACCGTCTGCTCTTATGACTACGTTTCTTAAAAAGTTAGCAGTTGCACGCTCTTCAACTTCTCTTTTGTAATTTGGACAGGAAATATAATATCGTTTATTTAAACCTGATGGAAAAGCATTCTCAATGAAGGTCCTGAAATCACTAAATCTCATGTTTAATGGAAGTCTGTTATTAATTAGTTCGAATTGTTCCATCAAAGACACACTATAGATATTTTTGTTTTTGTAGTTGATTCTCTCTTTTGCTTCAAAGTTTGAATAAAAATCTAAAAAAATAACCGGCAAAATGAACACCTACTTCCTTAGAGCGTTTTTAGAAAATACTGCATAAACTTGCAGATAATCTAAAAAGTTCTTAATTTCAAGAGAGTTCATCTCACGGGTAATATCAGAAATGTTATCAATGATTACTTTTTTTGTAATGTCATCTAAATGCTCAAGTTTCTTTGTTATTGACGCTATATTTTTATATGATTCCAGCTGTGCAGTTGTATCATTATATCTTTTTTGAAGTGTTTCTATGGCAATTGTTTCTTGTGACGTTTTTTCTTCTTTGTCATGGAAAATACTATCAATTCTTTCAGTATACTTGACTAAAACATTCTTATCGTTTTCGTCTAAAAGAAGCGCTAGATCATTGACGGTTTCTTTTCCAAACAAATAAAAGATCTTATATTGTTTGTCATTTGGAATTTGATCAAAAGTATCAAAGTTCC
>Ga0265295_1007426_pt1 | contig 12642 bp, 8 predicted proteins | sample Munlansysbiofilm_FD_192503 | JGI IMG/M metagenome (GOLD analysis project Ga0265295, IMG submission 192503) | Leachate microbial communities from a municipal landfill in Southern Ontario, Canada - Methane capture system biofilm | ecosystem: Engineered > Solid waste > Landfill > Unclassified ... | reverse complement strand
AAGAAAATAGCCATAAATAAAATATATCGCGGAGGAATCCATGAATCTGCAGAAAGTCCTTGCCAAGCCTGATGGAAAGTGGTGAATACATGATTCGCCGTCTGAGCTTTGCCTTGCTTTTCTTGTCTTTGTGCGCCCTCGGTGCGCAGATGGTGAGCATCGGCAGTGGGAGTATCTTGCATCAAGGGCTGCCGATAGAGCCCATGGCCCGTTTTAGCTATACGCAGCAGCTTTTTCTGGCCTCGGAGATCGGTATGGCTGGCGAGATCACGCATCTGGGCTTTCATTACAATGTGCAGAGCAATCTCTTTTTTGCGGGCAATAAAGACTGGAAGATCTATCTGGGGCACAGCGATCTGAATATAATGCAAGATTGGATTCCCGTGCAAGAACTCAGCCTGGTCTATAGTGGCACCTTGTCCCAGGATTACTTTGACAATTCTCTGCCGGGCAGCGGTTGGCTCACCATTCCCTTGCAGCAAGGCTTTTTCTATGATGGCCTTAGCAATCTGATCCTGGCGGTGGATGAGAATACCGATGCCAATGGCTCTTCCAGCGATGACTTCTTTTGTCAGGATGTGATCAATATCCGTGCCCTGAACTATCAGAGTATGAGCATCAATCCTGATCCGGAAAACCCTCCTGAGACCATCAATTACAAGCATTTCCTCTCCAATCTCAGGCTGCATTTTGGCGGCACCCAGCACAGCGATGCTCCCCGAAACTTGTATGCCTATTATGCGGATCAGGCTATCCGGCTGTTTTGGGAAGCACCTTTGGAGGGTATTCCCGAGGCCTATCTATTGCACAGAGACAGCCAGACAATCTTTCAAACCACTTCCCTGGCCTATGACGACACGAGCATAAACTCTGGACAGACATATATATACAGCGTTCAAGCCCTCTATCCGGGCGGCCAGCTCTCTCCTCACTCCAATTTTATCAGCATCACAGTGCCGATGGATGGTGCGGAAATCATTCTGTTTGAGAGCTTTGAGCACTGCTCTTCTTTTACTCAGCAGATCCCCGGCTTTCAGAATCTGGATCTGGATGGCTCGCCTACCTGGGGCTGGGATAATCTGGATTTTCCCTCTGAAGGCAGCAGCATGGGCTGGCTGGTCTTTGCTCCCGCACATACCACTCCTGCCCTTACGGATATCCCTGTGCCCACGGGTGCTAAGATCTTGATGTCTGCCAGTGCGATGACCCCGCCCAATAACGACTGGCTGATCTTTCCAAATCTGCATCTGGGGGCTTCCGCCAATCTCGCCTTTACCGCCCGTAGCTTTACCGCGGCCTATGGCCTGGAGCGCTTGCGGGTCTTGATTTCTACTACCGATAGTGCGCCGGAGTCCTTCAGCATGCTAAATGCAGGGGACTGGCTCAGCCTCCCCGCCAGTTGGACAGATTATGATTTTGATCTGAGCGCTTATGCCAATCAGGATGTCTATCTGGCTTTAAACGCAGTGTCTTTGGATGCCTTTGCCTTGTTCATAGATGATATCAAAGTGCAGGGGATCGGGGGATATCTGGAGGCTTTGGATCAAACGCCGCCGGCTCTGAGGCCTTATCCCAATCCCGCTCATGGGGATTTCTCATTGAAAAGTCAGAACTATTTTGATCTGAAACTCTATAACCTGAAGGGTCAGAGAATTGCTTCCTATGAGGGCATCAAGGATTTCAATTCGGCCCAGCTTAGCTTGATCCCCGGCATCTATATAATAAAGCTGAAGCAGGATGGTGTGCAGCATATCTATCGGCAGATAGTCCTGCCCTAAATGCAAGCTATCAATGATTTTGTAGAGCGTCTTCAGCTTGATAAAAGGCATCGCGAGACCATCGTCTCTACTAATATCGCTCCAGCCAGAGAGCCTGTGTATGCAGACTTTCCGGCACTTCTGAGTCCACTCCTGATTGATCTTTTAAAAGTTCAAGGCATTTCCCAGCTCTATTTGCATCAGGCAGAGGCTATCAAGCAAATCCTACAGCGGCAAAACGTGGTGATCAGCAGCGGCGTGGCCAGCGGAAAGAGTCTGTGTTATCAATTGCCCATCTTGAATAGCCTGATCCAGGATTCCAAAGCCAGGACCTTACTGCTCTATCCCACCAAGGCTTTGGCTCAGGATCAAATGCAGAAGATGACCGAGCTCTGCTCTGCACTTACTGCCCAAAGCGGGGAAAAGATCTACAACGCAATCTACGATGGCGATACCCCCTCTCAGGATCGCAGCCGCATCCGCAAACAGGCCAATATCGTTTTCAGCAATCCAGATATGCTGCATCTGGGCATATTGCCGAACCACAGTCTCTGGGCCTCATATTTTGCCCGCCTGCAATATGTGGTGATCGATGAAGTTCACTATTACCGCGGGGTCTTTGGCTCGCATTTTGCGAATGTGATCCGCAGACTCAAGCGCATCTGCCAGCTTTATCGACAGAAGCCTGTATTCATCTGCACTTCAGCCACCCTGGCCAATGCTCAAGAGCTGGCAGAGGAGCTCATCGGCGAGGAGGTAATCCTGATCGATAGTGATGGCTCGCCCATGGGCAAAAGGATCAATCTCATCATCAATCCACCTCTGGAAAACAAGAATCTGGGGATCAGGCGCAGCAGCAGCGCAGAAAGTGGTGCTTTGGCCAGGATGCTGCTTCACTATCCCTTGCAGAGCATCCTCTTCAGTGCCACGCGGCGTAGTGTGGAAATGCTGCTTTTGCACATGCCAGAGAAGTTTCGGGACAAAATCGCTTCCTATCGCAGCGGCTATCTGGCCCAAGACCGGCGCGGGATCGAAAAGAAACTGCGCGAAGGTGCACTCAAACTGATCATCAGCACCAATGCTCTGGAGCTGGGCATCGATATCGGCGGTCTGGATGTGGCACTGATAAACTCCTATCCAGGAAGCATATCCTCTGTGCGTCAAGAAGCTGGCCGGGCCGGGCGTAAGGCAAATACCGCTCTTTCCATTTTGGTAGCGGCGAGCAATCCCCTGGATCAATACATCTGCCAGCATCCCGAATATCTCTGGGGAAACAATCCCGAACACGCTCTGATCGATCCCAATAATACCGAGATTTTGTTGCAAGAGCTGCTCTGCGCCATCAGTGAGCTCTCACTGAAAGAGGGCGAAGACTTTGGCAATATGAGTTTTATCGAGCTCTCTGGCTATCTGCAAGTTTTGCTGGATGAAGGCCGCATTCGCAAGGTGGGCAGCAAATATCTGGGGCAGGTGGGTGAGTATCCCGCGGCGGAAGTATCCCTGCGCAATGCCTCCAATCAATATCCCATCCTGGCCGAGGGCGAATGCATCGGTTTTGTGGATGGGGACAGTGCTCTGTGGATGACTCACCCCAATGCCATTTATCTGCATTTGGGCGAGACCTGGATCGTGAAAGAGCTCGATCTTGAGAAAAAGCTGGTGCTGCTTGAGGAGATTCAGACGGATTATTATACGCAGGCTCTGCAGCAGACGGATCTGATCCTGATCAAGCTGCTACGCATCCATGAGTATCCCTGGGGTAAAAAGTACTTTGGCAGAGTGAATGTTCAATGCCAGGTTACCGGATTCAAGAAGATCCGCTTTGGCAGCATGGAAGTCCTGGGCCTCGAGGACTTGGATCTGCCTATGCAGGAGCTGGATACCATGGCCTGGTGGCTCTCTTTTTCGCAAAGCATGATCGAAAATATCCGCCAGCAGGGGCTCTGGAATAGCGATGTGAATGATTACGGTAAAGACTGGAAGCGCATTAGTGACGAAATCCGCAGACGGGATAAGTACCGCTGCGTCAATTGTCAGGCTCCGGAAGACGGGCGGGCTTGGGATGTGCATCACCGTATTCCCTTTAGGAAATTTGGCTCCAGTAAGCAGGCCAATCAGCCAGAAAACCTCATCACCCTTTGCCCTCGCTGCCACCATCTGGCCGAACAGCAGGTGCGCATCCAAAGCGGGCTTTCCGGCCTGGGCTATCTGCTGAGCAATCTGGCCAGCTTCTTTGTGATGTGTGATCCGGGGGATTTGGGCTTGCATTATGAACCGGAATCTCAGCTTGCCAATGGGGATCCGGTAATCGCTCTTTACGACAAAATCCCCGGAGGTATAGGCCTGTGTAAAAAACTCTATGAGATTCAGGATCAGCTCTTTAAAGCTGCCTTGGAGCAGATTGACCACTGCGCCTGTGAAGAAGGCTGTCCGGCCTGTGTGGGCCCCGTTGCCGAACAGGGAGTGGGCGCCAAGTCTCACGCCAGAGCGATCCTGGCGGAATTGGTCAAACCCAGCGAATAAGAGGCAAAATAAGCAATATTATCAGCTCAAGTCAGGAAAGATATTGACTAAAGAGCTGATCAAATTTATCTTGTCTGCAAACGAATATTAACAGAATACAAGGAGAGGAAATGCAAGTTAACCCCTTATTACGCAAGGAAAACACTCATCGCTTGAAGGCGATTCCCTTTGATGAAATCAAGCTGGAACACTTCATGCCGGCCGTTGAAGAAGGCCTCAAGATTGCCAGAAGAGAGATAGAAGAGCTGAAAAGCAATCCTGAAGCTCCCACTTTCGAAAATACCATCCTGTCACTGGTTAACGGCGGCGTCGAATTGGACTATGCTACCACGGTGTATTTTAACCTCTTAAGCGCCCATTCCGACACCGAATTTAAGGCTTTGGCCCCTAAAATCTCTTCCATGCTGGCAGAATTTGGCTCCAGCATTGCCACCGATCCCAAGATCTTTGAGCGGGTCAAGGCTGTGTATGATGCCGAAGTTTTGGATCGTCCCAAACCCACAGTTCCCCAAGATTTTAGCGACAAAGAGGCACTCCAAAAAGCCGAACGCTATCGCCTGATCGAACGCGAATACAAGAGCTTCATCCGTGGTGGCGCCATGCTGAAGGCTGAGGACAAGAAACGCTTCACCGAAATCGCCATGGAAAGTGCCCAGCTTTCTCCCCGTTTTAGTGACAATGTGCTGAATGCTACAAATGCTTTTGAACTGCATGTTACAGACCCCAAAGACGTGGAAGGCATCCCGGAAGGTGCCTTGGAAGCGGCCGCATTTCTGGCCAAAAAGAAAGGCAAGGAAAGTGGCTGGAGCTTCAGTTTGCAGCCTTCCAGTGTGACTCCGCTGCTTACTTATTGCAAAAACCGCGAGATCCGCAAGAAAGTTTCCACAGCGTATTCCTCCCGCGCTTTCAAAGACGAATGGGATAACCAGGATTTGGTAAAACGCACCCTGGAGCTCAGAAAAGAGCGGGTCTCTCTCTTGGGCTATGCCAATCACGCGGATTATGTTTTGGAAGATCGCATGGCCGGCTCCGTGCAGACCGCCCGAGACTTTTTGGACCGCATCTATGAAATCGCCTATCCCGCCGCCCAAAAAGAGCGTGATGCCGTAGCCGCTCTGGCCAAAGAGCTGGATGGCATAGAAGAGCTGCAGAGCTGGGATTGGGGTTATTATAGCAATAAACTCAAAGAAAAGCTCTTTGCCTTTGATCCGGAAGAGCTCAGACCCTGGTTCAAAGTGGAAGACGTAATTGACGGCCTTTTTACCGTGGTGAATAAGATCTATGGCATCACCATGAAACAGGTGCACGATGTGCCTGTGTATCATGAAGATGTCACCACCTGGGAAGCCCATGATGCCGATGGCAGCTACCTGGGCCTGCTCTATATCGATCTCTTCCCTCGCGATACCAAACGCGGCGGTGCCTGGAAGACCTCTTTGCACGGCCAGGGCATGTATGCCGATGGCATGTGGAGACCGCAAGTGATGATCGTGGGCAGCCTTACCCCTTCCACAGACAAGACTCCTTCACTGCTGCGCATGGATGAAGCCAGGACCGTATTCCACGAATTTGGCCATGCCCTGCATTCTCTATTGGCAGATGGCTATTACCACAGCTTGTCAGGCACTTCCGTGCTCTGGGACTTTGTGGAATTGCCCAGCCAGATCATGGAAAATTGGCTACTGGAAGAAGAGGCACTGAATCTCTTTGCCCGGCATTACAAAACCGGCGAGCCTATTCCCAAAGAACTCCTGGACAAGGTGATCGCCGCCAAAAACTTCAATGCAGCCACCGCCAATATCGCCCAATTGCGTTATGCCAATCTGGATTTTGACTGGCATGTGACCGACCCTGCCGAAATCCAGGACGTGGAAGCCTTTGAAAAGAAATCCAACCAACGCTTTACGCTCTTGCCCCCTGTTCCCGGCACCAATAGCTCCTGCGCCTTTGCGCATATTTTTGCCGGAGGCTATGCGGCTGGATACTATTCCTATAAATGGGCCGAAGCCTTGGATGCCGATGCCTGGAGTGCCTTTACAGAGCGCGGGATTTTCGATCAGGAAACTGCCCAGAACTTCCGTAAATTCATCCTCTCTCGCGGCAATGCCTTTGCCCCGGATGAGCTCTTTGAAGCCTTTAGGGGACGTCCCCTGGATGCCGATGCCTTGCTTAAACGAGATGGCCTCTTGTAAATAAACTAACTATAAATAGCGGAAAAGGGCGTGAGTGATTACGCCCTTTTCTTTTGAAAAGTAACGCTGGCTTCAGCCGGCCTTGGGAGAAAAATAGTCACACGGATTTTACGGATTGAGGAGTTGCTGGATTGCAGACCTCTCGTCTGCAGAGCAGGGGACCTGCTCCCTCTTTTCAAGCCCGTTCCCCTTTCTATCAAACCCTTCGGTCTAATTCGACACGAGACAAACCAAATCCAGCAGGACAGCTTCTGCCGTCCCTAAAACTTGCGCCTCAACAGATTGGCATTAGTAACCACCGTGACAGAGCTCAGCGCCATCGCCATCTCTGCGATCACCGGATGCAGCACCCCAAACGCAGCCAGCGGAATGGCAACAAGGTTGTAAAAGAAGGCCCAAAACAGGTTTTGCCGAATCTTGGCAAAGGTCTGTTTCGAGAGCCTGAGAGCCAGGGGAATGAGCCGCAAATCTCCGCGCAAAAGCGTGATATCAGCGGCTTCGATGGCGATATCCGTGCCCAGGCCCATCGCAATGCCGATATCGGCCTGTTTGAGAGCGGGCGCATCGTTGATCCCATCCCCGATCATAGCCACCACCCGGCCTTGGCCCTGCAAGTCTTTCACCTTTTGGGCTTTATCGGCAGGGAGCACATTGGCCATTACATTGTCGATGCCACAGCTTTTGGCAATAGCCTGGGCGGTTTCCTGGTTATCACCGCTCATCATAATGAGCCTTAGTCCTTGTTTGGATAGGGTTTGCACTATTTCAGCAGCTTCTTCTTTGATGGTATCCGCCACATAAAACACAGCCAGGATTTCCGCTTCATCAGCCAGATAGATCTTGCCGGCATAGGCCAAATCCTGTCCTGCAGGAAGTTCCGGTGTGCGCAAGCCAAGCTCCGTCATCCAATTCAGGCTGCCCATCAGATACTTTTTACCGTCTATAATTGCGCTGATACCGCGTCCTGCACTGGCCAGAAATTCCTGAGTGGGCAAGGTTTGGATAAAGCGTGTCTCAGCGGCATTTTTGATCGCCAGAGCCAGGGGATGTTCGCTATGGGATTCCAGGCTGTGCGCCAGACTGAGGTTTTCCGCTTCATCACCCTTCAGACTCTGGATTTTGATCAGCTTAGGCTTGCCATGGGTGAGGGTTCCGGTTTTATCAAACAGTATGGTATCCACATCTTTCATGCGCTGCAGAGCTTCTCCGCTGCGTATCAAGATGCCATTCGTAGCCCCAATTCCAGAGCCCACCATCAAAGCGGTAGGGGTGGCCAAACCCAGTGCGCAGGGACAGGCAATCACCAAAGTGGCGATCGTGGCCATCAGCGCTGCGGCCAGACCTTTTGCGGGCAAAGAGAGCGGGATGAAAGTGGTGATAAAAGCCGCCACTGCAGCCATAAAGCCGGGGAAAATCAGCCAGGAAAAGAAGACCACAAAGGCCAGAACTATGATTACGGGCACAAAGATAGCGGTGACTTTATCCGCCAAAAGTTGGATGGGCACCTTGGAGTGTTGGGCCTCACTCACCATCTTGATTACCTGGGCCAGGAAAGTCTCGCTGCCCACCTTGGTGGCTTTGGCCTGAAAATAGCCTTCCAGATTGATGGTGGCGCCCAAAACAGCGTCGCCTTCACTGCGGGTCACAGGCAGGGATTCTCCGGTGGCGATGGATTCGTCCAAAGAGCTGGTGCCGCTTACGATCACGCCATCGGTGGGAACTTTGGTGCCTGGTTTCACGATGAAGATATCTCCGCTTTTGATCTTGTGAATGGGCGTTTCAACTTCCGCACCATCTACCAGTAATAAAGCGGTTTTTGCTCCTAAGGAGACCAATTTGCGTAAGGCCTCGGAGGCTTTGCCACGGGCTTTGCTTTCCAGATAGCGGCCGGTGAGGTAGAAGGAGATAATCATGGCGGCAATTCCGGCAAATTCATGAGCTGCAATATCTTTCACCACCAGAGAAAGTGGGGTAACCAAGATCGAGGCGATGGTGCCCATAGCGATCAGCACTTCCATATTTGCGGCCCGGGCAAGCAGAGATTTCCAGGCTGAGCTATAGACCTCACGGGCAGGGAATACCATAGCTACCAGGGAGAGCGTAAACATCAGCCAGGCATCGATCTGATGAGAAAATATCCGGCCGCCGAAAACCGTATGGGGCAACATATGGGGGATCATCAAAACCATGACGATAGCGGTGATAATCCAGCTTAGAGTCATGCGTTTTTTGGCAACGTGCATCTTCGATATCTGTTCGTCTTCTCCCAAGTGCAGAGTGTCCCGCACCTTAAAGCCCAAGGCTGTAATGCTCTTGAAGATTTTATCTTGATCCAGCTTGCGCTCGTCAAATTCCACCATGGCTTCTTCCAAAGCCAGATTTACGTGCGCACTCGTTACACCCGGAAGAGCGGAAACGCTTTTTTCCACATTGGCGCTGCAGGAAGCGCAGTGCATACCATCTATTCCTATCTGTACTTGCATTTTATACCTCAAAATTATCTAATATCTATCTGATAAATATGATATAGAGAGAGCAGTAAAAAGCAAATTGATTTTAGCCCCGTAACGCTGGATTCATCCGGCCGTACCGCCAGCTTCAGCTGGTGCGTGCAGCAAACAAAAGAATAGTCACACGGATTGCGCTGTTCAAACGGATTTACACGGATTCTTTTTACCACCGAGAACACCGAGAACACCGAAAACACCGAAGAAGAGACGAGGGCTACTGGATTGCAGAGGTCCCCGCTTGCAGAACTCTGGACCTGCTCTTTTTCATCCAGCCTGCTCACCTTTTTTCAAGGCCTGAGGCCTTGCTTGACGCGAGACGCATCAAATCCAGCAGGCCAGGTTCAGTGCATCGGGGAGCGTCACGCTAAAGCGCTGATCAATTCCCGCCACTGCCTTGTTAAGGCAATCGACTTGCTGCCAGGCTTGCTTAATTCACTGAGGCAGGAAAAGATCCCGGAATGCTCATCCCATTTCCAGCCTTCTTCGCTATAGAACAAAGAACCCTCTGCGCTGAGGAGCTTGAATATTTCTTGTAAGCGCTGTGTTGTTTCTGTTTTCATGCTATAAAGCTTTGCCTTATTAGCAGCACGTGTTCGACACGCTTGAGCTGACTAATCCTGGCACGGGGCCTTATCGTCGAATAAATCGGGATTTGCTTCCACAAATTGCTTTTGCATAGCCCAAAATGCCGAATCCTCATCCTTGCGATGGGTCATATGAATGTAGCCGGTCACAGAAACGATCAATGCTCCGACTGCATCCACAATGAGATCCCGCATGGTATCGATCACGCCCAGACGGGTATCAAATACGCCATAGACCTTTTCCAAATTTCTGGCCTTTTGCATATCTGCGTGAAAGATGACATCCACGCCAAACTCAAAGATTTCCCAAAGACTACCCACAGCCAGGGCAAAACAAAAGCTGAATAAGGCCATGAAAAGAGGACTCAGATGCACATACATACGCTTGTCCCTATTCAGGGTAAAGATCAAAAGGAAACCGATGTAGGCCAGCATGATGGCGGAGTTTGCATGCAGCATGGTGTCCCACCAGGCATAGCGGTAAAAATAGCCATAAATTTCGCCCAGATACATGGAAGCAAAGATGAAGAGCAGGACTACGATCTGAAATGCCGCCGGAATCTTTAGCTTCGAACGCTTCGCCAAAAGTGAGGGCAAGATAAACAGAATGAGGGTGAGTACGGCCGAGAAAAAGACTTCCCATTGCCGGGTAAAAAAGTTGTAGATAACCGCCATTGCCGATAGCGCGATGAATACATAGCGCATGTGGCGTTCCAGTTTGACCGATCTTGATTTCTTCATTTTAGCTCCCTAAATACTGATTTAAAGCAAACTAAAAACTTGCTATTTCTGTCAAGTATAAAATCTGCCAGGCATCCCCCCATTTTTATATGGGCAGTACTGGGTGCTGTAGTTTATTGAATAGTTACACGGATTTAGCGGATTAAACGGATCAAAAACAAAGAATATAAGCTCGAAAAACTGAATTGTCCAAGCAACAGGTGGATTATCTCAGACTTGTCTGAGATAATCCGTGTCAATCCGTTTAATCCGTCCCATCCGTGTGACCGTTAATATTTTGGGGGATGCCTATAAAATCTGCGTAACGCTGGATTCATCCGGCCGTACCGCCAGCTTCAGCTGGTGCGTGCAGCAAACAAAAGAATAGTCACATTGGAACTACAGGATTGCAGGCGTCTCGTCTGCAGAGCACGGAATGAGCTCCCCTTTTTTGTTAGTCCCGCTCCCCTATTTGTCGAAACCTCCAGCCTTACTGGATGCGAGACGCATCCCATCCTGCAAGACAATGCGCAACCTTGTACAGTTCCTTTCTTATCATCTATTTGATTGATACAGTCATTAGCGAGCCACAAAATCGTCCGGTTTTGGGTGCTTCTTTCTCATTTCTGGAACTTAATCATATCTTAATCTACCGTTAATCAAGCGTTAATTATTAACGCTTGATTAACGGTAGATTAAGACATGATCGACGCCTTGGAGAGAGGGAGAAAGGATTAAATACATATGGAAAGTCCATTCGGGCAGATTGCGTTACGCCGTATTCCATCTGAGCCAACATGAAATGGTTTTCGCAACCGAGAATGAAACGTGGCGTGTAACCCTTATAAGTATCCACCCTAAGGAGCTGGTTTTAATGCCACAAAAAGATGAAAATTACCATGCCTACGGCATTCCGTTTCTTCAAGTATCTTGAGCACAAGAGGTTCCATGCCTTAAAATAATCTGTATGCCAGATGTCGTCCTGCCGGACTCGATATCGCATATACCCCCTCCCCAGCAGTCACCTGCTGGGCTATTGGCATCCGCCTTTCGTCCTACCGGACTATATCCCATCAGCATCAGTCTTTCGTCCTACCGGACTATATCCCATCAGCATCAGTCTTTCGTCCTACCGGACTATATCCCATCAGCATCAGTCTTTCGTCCTGCTGGAGTACATCCCAATCGCATCCGCTTTTCTTCCCACCGGACTATATCTCATCAGCATTTGTTTCCATCCTACCAGACTATATCCCAATCGCATCCGCTTTTCTTCCCACCGGATTATATCTCATCAGCATCTGTTTTTATTCCCACCGGAGTACATCCCATCAGCATCCGCTTTCCCCCTACCAGACTATATTCTGAAGAAAACACTTGACATTGAGGCAATGATTTCAATCCTGTAAATTGTAGTAAAAAAGAAGCCAGAAAGCTTCCAGAAACTTTGCTCAAATAGTTCAGTCAAAATAAGGAGACCTGAATGTATTGTACGAATTGTGGTAGTCCGGTGGATGCCAATGCAGTGGCTTGTATGAAATGTGGAGCGAGCCCCAGAATCCACAAAAAGTTTTGCTCAAATTGTGGCAGTGCCGTGAATGGAGCATCTTTGGTCTGTACCAGTTGTGGAGTGGCCTTGCCTTCTTCTCTGCAACCGCAGAGTCGCATCTATTCCGACCAAAAAGATTGGCTCACCACCCTTTTATTATGCATTTTCTTAGGTGGAGCAGGCATTCATCGCTTTTATACCGGTCACACGGGTATCGGAGTGGCGCAACTCTTGACCGGAGGGGGATGTGGAATCTGGGCTCTAATAGACCTAATCACAATAGCTACAGGCAGTTATCTGGATGCACAAGGGAATCCGCTTTACAAGCAATAGGGAGCTTATCCTCTTTTTGGCCTTCTGGGCTTTGCTGGCAGCGTTGGCGGTGTATTTGATCGCCATTCCGCCGGAGCGCATTGCTTTCGGCCACAATCTCTGCATTTTCAAAGCCATCACCCACAAGCCCTGTCCAGGCTGCGGTATGAGCCGGGCTTTTGCAGCTTTTCTGCAAGGGAATATCAGAGCTGCCATAGGCTATAACCGCTTGATTGTGATAGTTTTCCCGCTCATGCTCTATCTCCTGCTGAAAAAGCTCTACTGCGATTTGCATAGGATATTCAGGCTTTTCCACCCTCAGACCAGGAAGAGAGGCAGATTAACTGAATTTATATAGATAAGCCAAGAAATTATAAAAGGAGAACGATATGTTTTGCAAAAATTGCGGCAAAGAAATTGATGACAACGCTATTATTTGTATTCATTGTGGAGTTTCCACAAATCTCAATCGCAGCGGTGCTGCTATGTACGAAG
>Ga0265295_1007424_pt1 | contig 12643 bp, 9 predicted proteins | sample Munlansysbiofilm_FD_192503 | JGI IMG/M metagenome (GOLD analysis project Ga0265295, IMG submission 192503) | Leachate microbial communities from a municipal landfill in Southern Ontario, Canada - Methane capture system biofilm | ecosystem: Engineered > Solid waste > Landfill > Unclassified ... | reverse complement strand
ACTAATGCAGCAGCAGGTGGTTTGGAAAGTTCTCCTGTAAGACCTTCCCGAGGAGCCAAATCCTCATGTCCTTGATAGTTACGAAATTGAATTAACATTCAATTTCTCCTGACACACTGGAGTTCAATGCGCGTAGATATCTTACACATATACAAGGATTTACGCGCACATTGGACTTCAAATAGTGCTTTGCGGAACCAGGCTGGCATTCCATTCCGATAGATAGCAGCTTCGCTCTGCTGCTTGAAGTCCAAAAACCCGTAAAACTAGTTTTTAACATGGCAATAGCAAGGCTACGGCGAATGATCTGGATGGCCAATCTCATTCGATTTCGCTTATTTATCCGATTTTACTCAGATAAGCTCTCATCGTCTCAAGACTCTTTTTGTTGTTCTGGTAAATCCTGAATGTCCCTCTATAATGCAGTTCATCAAGTTGGGAGTATTTGATGTAATAGATGTTCCAGAAGCCGGACAATGGCCCGTAGAAGGTTTGGTCTTCAAAGCTGATGTAGTCTTCGCCCAGATACAGGTTTTTGATTTTCCCATGCAGATATAGCTGTCTGATATCATGCATCATCCCTTCTACCGAAAGCAGCTCTTTGCCTGAGAGCAGTTTGTGGGGGCAAAAACCTTTATATATATGAAGTTTACGGAGCTTGAATACCATATACCGGACCAGCCAGAATGCGGTTTGAATGCCGATGGCAATGGCAAATCCAGTAAGAAAGAACGAAAAAGCAGTCATCTTTTCTCCTCTTTGACTCACTATATATTTACGATATTCCAAATATACTTAAGGCCATTTGCCTGTCAACAACTTTTCCTTAATAGCTTATTTTTTCCCACTCCTCCACTCCAATACTTTCATACATTTTTAGCTTGCCAAATTCAGAGCATTTTAAATAATGGCAAAAACCTAAGGGAGATTATCATGACGCATAAGCATATTGACCCAAACCTAAAGAATGAAGACCATGAAGACATGGAAGATGAGCTCTCCAGAGTGATTACTCTTGAGATGGAAGACGGCACCGAGAAAGACTTTGTCGCGCTGGATATGTTGGAACACGAAGGCATAAACTATATTGCCTTGTCCGAAGTGGACTCCATGGAATATGATGTGCTCCGCTTTGTGGAAGTGGATGACGCCCTGGAACTTAGCATTATCGAAGACGACGCAGAATATGATAAGGTCACAGATCTTTTTAAAGAGAAATTTGAAGAAATGTTCTATGACGATGATGATTATGACGACGCTGATGATGAAGATGATGAAGATGAAGACGAAGAAGATGACAAAGACGATGAAGTCGATGAAGTCGAAAAAGAATTGACCTCATAAAAAAAGTCTATCCTTTGAATCCAAGCTTGGAATTTACACAAAGACTTGTGCCTTAAGTGTGCCAATACTATTCATTTAAGCTTTAGGCAGGCTGAAAGAAAGTCTTGGTAATGCTTGGCAGTATTGGCGCTTGACCAAGATCGGCACAAGTCTGTAGCAAGGAAGGATAACTATGAATATTGCGTCATTGCTTTTGCATCCCTTTGAACTGGAACTGAAAACAAAGATTTCTCAAAGCATGATCAACGAGGCCTTGGCTCTGAAGGAACCACCGGCACCAGTCCAGAAAGTTGTCGTGGAAATCTTGAATGACATGATCAGGATACACGTTCAGACCAGCATCTTTCTGATGAAAAACCTCAGTGTAGATGCCAGAATACTCGGAATCGATCTCGGTAAAAGGAAATCTACCGTACACGTTGAACTCCTTGGTACAGCAGGCAGTATCATCAAAAAACTGCTGGGCCTGCTGAAGAGCAAAACGCCACAGATCAGTATAAATGACAATATATTGGACATAGATATCACGGAGATCTTACTGAAGTTCCTCCCCAGCGCTGCAGCCGGCATCTTGGACGACGCAAAAGTGCATATCCTGGGCCTGACCCCGGGCTTCCTAAATCTGGGCATCAAAAAGGTATAGCGACAAAGACTGCCCTTCCTTAAGCTAAACATATAAACATCCAGACAATTAAAGAACAGATTCAGGAACCGTGCTAAAGTAGCATTTTGGCATCTTGAAAAACATAGTCCAAGATTTTTTCCTTGACCTTTGTGGCATATTTGTAGGCTGACTTTAGTTGCTGATTGTTTTTTAAAATCCAATTCAGCAAGAGAAAAGATAATGAGATACATGAGGTAAATAAAGTGACAAAGCAAGAGCTAATTCCCCTAATCACTCAACAAGCAAAGACCGCCAGACAGGCGATTTTGCAGATGACCACCCTCTCTGGCAGCGGCCACCCGGGTGGATCTATGTCCAGTATCGACGTGATTTTATCCATATATAATACTATGCGCCACGATCCCAAGAACCCAGATTGGCCAGAGCGGGATCGTTTTGTGTATTCCATCGGTCATATTTCCCCTGCGGCTTATAGCGCTTTGGGGATCATGGGCTATTTCCCTCTGGATGATGCCATTGCGCAGTTCAGGAAATGTGGCAGTATCTTTGAGGGCCATGTGGAGCGTGATGTGCCGGGGATAGAGTGGAGCAGTGGCAATCTGGGACAAGGACTCTCGGCAGCCACAGGCTTTGCCATCTCTGCCAAAATCAGAGGCCTGGACTACCATACTTATGTGATTATGGGCGATGGTGAACAGCAAAAAGGACAGATTTCCGAAGCCCGCCGCTTTGCCAGTAAATTTAAACTGACTAATCTCACAGCAATTATCGACTATAACCAATTGCAGATCTCGGGCTCTATTCATGATGTAATGCCGCAAAGCATTCGCCAGAACTGGGAATCAGACGGCTGGCAGGTGATGGAAGTAAACGGGCATGACATCCCCCAGATTTTGAATACTCTGGAAGAAGCAAAATCTGCAGAAAAGCCTGTAATGATCCTGGCTCATACCACTATGGGTAAAGGCGTGAGCTTTATGGAAAACAAAGCAAAATATCACGGTTCCACCCTGTCCATTAAGCAATGTGAAGAGGCTTTAAAAGAGTTGGACATGCCTTCCGAACTGCCCAAGTATCAGAAGATGCGGGCAGAATTTACCCCCAAGCTGCCTCAGCACAAAGAACTTCAGCCCAACTTCGATCTGCAAGCAGGAGAACCCATTTTGTACAATTCCGAAAGTGATTGTCGCAGCGCCTGGGGAAATGCCATAGTGGATCTGGGAAAGATCAATCGCGAAAGCACTACGCCCATTGTGGTAGTGGATTGTGATCTGGCCGTCAGCGTAAAAACCACCGCTTTCGAGAAAGAATTTCCAGAGCGGTTTTTGCAAAGCGGAATCATGGAACACCACGCCGCGGTGATGAGCGGAGCTATTTCTATCACAGGGATTCAATGCTTTTGGGCTGGTTTTGGAGTCTTTGGCATAGATGAAACCTATAATATGCAAAGACTGAACGACATCAATCGCACCAATCTCAAGACCGTGCTTACCCACGTGGGTATCGATGTCGGCGAAGATGGCAAGACTCACCAATGTGTAGATTACATCTCCTTGGTGCGCAATCTCTTTGATACCAAGATCATCTGCCCGGCAGATGCGAATCAGACTGATCGTATAATTCGCTGGTTGATCGATAAACCCGGAAACTATGTTGTCGCCATGGGACGCTCCAAACTCCCGATCATCAAAGACTCTCAAAACGAGCTTTTCTTTGATCAGGATTACAGCTTTGAATATGGCAACGCTGATGTGCTGCGTACAGGTAAAAAAGCAACTGTATTCGTGTGCGGAACGCCTGTAGGCAGAGCGGTAGAGGCCGTCGATGCCCTGCGCGCAGAAGGCAGCTCCATCGAGCTGGTCTATGTCTCCAGCCCTCTTGCCCTCGATGCCAAAATGATCGCAGAGGCAGCCAAGCGCGGCCCCATCATCAGCATCGAAGATCACAGCATCCATGGCGGACTCGGATCCAGCCTCGCAGAGGCTCTCCTGGATGTCAAGCATCGCAGCAAGCTCACCCGCATCGGAGTCGAAGCTTATCCAATATCCGGAACTTCCCAGGAAGTTTACGAAGCCTTTGAAATGGATACCGCTGCTCTGATCAAGCGTATCAAAGCGGTTCTGTAAAACTTAGAATGATAGAAGAAGTCCCGGCCTATATCTAAAAAGCCGGGACACTATAAAAAAGCTAATATATGGCTATAAACGCAGTAATTTCACGATGAGGGAAAGACCTTAGCACACGCTATGAACAAAGATTTTCTAAAGCCTATACTTATCATCGCTGTGGCAGCAATACTTACCGGCGTAGTGGCCTGGGTAATGCCCGTTTGGAACAATGATGTTTTCACCATTCGCAAGATGCCCTGGTTTTCCGCGCTGCTCAATTCAGATAAAGACACAGATCCTCCGGCTGCCCAGCAAAAGAAGATCGCCGATACTCCCAGCCCCCTGCGTCCATTTTTGAACAAACTGGGAGCGATGAAGCCGCGGACAGGGAAAGAGCCTCTTATCGTAGGGACTAATGGCTACACGCCGAAGAAGTTGAGGATCGCCTATTTCAGCGATTCCATCATCGAGGGCGACCTCATCACCGCTCCGCTCAGGTCCGCCCTGCAAGACATCTATGGCGGTGCAGGTGTGGGCATGATGCCGATCACCTCCATTGTGGCCGGCTTTCGGCAGACCATCCGCCACGAATTCTCCCGCAACTGGGAAACCATCTCGTTCATGACCACGGGCAAAAGCGATATTTCACTGGGTATCACTGGCTATACTTTCATTCCCAGACCCTACTATCTGGATCAGAAAAAGATCGAAACCGACAGCTCGGATAACATCGAGAGTCCGGATAGTCTTTTTGCTGCGGATAGTCTGGCCACAGCTCCAGTTAAACCTATAGAAACCAAGATTGCCAGATTCTATGTGCAAGAAAACCCCTGGGTGGAATACAGAGCAGTGGATATCGCTGGTGGAGCTGCGTATTTTGAAGGCATCAAGTTATATTACAGCCATGCCACAGACAGCTCGATTGTGCAGATATCCTATGATTCAGCTCCGGCTGTCACCAGGCAGCTCAGAGCTGGTAAATCCTTGCAAGTGCTGGATATTAGTCCCAGTGCTTCGATCAAACGCATCCGCCTGACCTTTTCCAATAAAGATCCCCTGCACCTTTATGGTCTGTCCTTCGATGAAGATCGCGGTATCTATGTGGATAATTTCCCCATCCGCGGCTATTCCGGGATGTATTTTCAGCGCATTCATGCAGGGATTTTAAAGGCTTTTCACCAGCACTTGGATTACGATCTGGTAGTCTTGCAATATGGAGAAAACGTCTCCAATCCTAAGAATACAAACTACGAGAATTACAAACGTGTCATGATCCGCACCATCCAGTATATTCAGACCGCCATGCCCAAGGTGCCGATCTTGATCGTCAGTGCGCATGATCGCAGCATCAAAGACGGCACCCAATACAAGACTTCTCCAGATATCCCCATCCTGGTCGAGACCCAAAGCGAATTTGCCCGTGAAACCGGCTGCGCTTTTTGGAACCTCTATGAAGCGATGGGGGGCTACAACTCCATGCTTGGGCTGGTGAACCAGAACCCTCCTCTGGCTGGGAAGGATTACACTCACTTCACCCGGCGGGGAGCAGATTATGTGGCTGAATTGCTGCTCAAATTCTTCAAAGGGGAATCGTGAACCGTCATCGGAACTTCATGATCCTGTTGCTCTTGGCAAGCCTGGCTCTGCTTTTTGGGCTTAGTAAATCTGAAAGACAGCAGGCCCTGCTTTTTACCGAAGACGAATATCCTGAAGACATGGACACCCTGGAGGAATTTATTCAAAGCTATTATCTCCTGCTGGACAGCGATAGTTATATCAAAGAATACAGCTTTATCCATCCCGAGCACAATCACCTGATGAACGAAAGCCCCGCCCTGACGGATTTTTACCACAAACTCCTGGAGCTAAGAGCTGGACGACGAGAGCGGGTGGTAATATACCAGATCGGAGATTCACACATCCAAAGCGGTTTCTTTTGCGGGACCGCACGAAGCGCACTACAAAAGTATTTTGGCAATGCCGGCAGGGGGCTGATCTTCCCGCACAAACTGGCAGGAACCAACCAGCCGGATGATTATCAAATCTCCTCTAACAGCCGCTTCGGAAACATCTCCAAACCACGTAGTCTCAGCGGATATACGCTCGAAATTACAAATCCCGCCACCCTAAAAATCAAGACTAATTCTTTCTTCCAAATTGATAGTAAGTTTGACCAAATCAGAGTCTTTGCCGATGGCAGTGCAGATTTAAGCGATGATTCCGGCTTCCTCAGGGTCTCTCGTGAGAACAATCCGGCTTGCAGCAGCCACCTGCTCAGCTTCGCACAGATGAGAGCTGAGGCTGAACTAAAACTCCCCGGCAGCATGGAACGGCTTTATGGCCTCAGCCTGGAGCGAGATGAAAAGGGTCTGCTCTACCACAGCATGGGCGTGAACGGAGCGGGCTTTTACAATATGGCAAATGAGCAGCAATTCTTCCAGCAGATCGGCATCTTGGAGCCGGATCTGATCATCGTATCTCTGGGCACAAACGACGCTCAGGGACGCTACCGCGATGAGGTGATGAAGGCCAATCTAAAGCTCTTTATGAAGAATCTGCAAGACGCTAATCCCAGTAGCGCCATACTCTTTACCCTCCCACCGGATTCCTACAAAGGTGGCAAGCCCAATACCGCGATCAGCAGCGTCGAAGCCAGTATCCGCGAATACGCTACAGAGCACGATCTGGCCTGGTGGGAGCTCAGAGCTGTGATGGGCGGAGCTGGCAGCATCAATACCTGGCGCCAGAGCAAGATGGCTGCGCGTGACCTTTTGCACTACACCCCCAAAGGCTATATGTTGCAAGGACATCTCTTTTATCAAAGCCTGATCAAAGGCTACAAAGCTTATAGCGAAAGCGGGGAGCCCAGATGAGTACTGTCTGGCAGAGCGTCCTGGAATCGCTCAATTACAATCAGGCCAGTCCCCTGCTTTTCAATAGCACCTTCTTCCTCTTTTTCTTTATCCTCGTGCTCCTGATCTATCCCTTGGTGGTAAATCACACCCGCATCAGGGTCTGGTATCTGCTGGCCGTCTCACTTTACTTTTATTTCAAGACCAGCGGCATTTTCGTTGTGCTCCTATTGGTCACGGCTTTGGTCAATTTTGCCTTGGGTGCGGCGATCCATCGAACCGACGGCAAAAAAGGACGGAGAGCCTGGCTAGGCCTCAGCCTGCTCTGGAATCTGGGAACTCTGGGTTACTTCAAATACACGAACTTTATCCTCGAGATCGTGAATCAGCTCTTTGGCGGCTCTATCCCCATGATGGACATTTTCTTACCGGTCGGCATCAGCTTTTTCACCTTCCAGACCTGGAGCTACACCCTGGATATATACTACAAAAAGCTGGATCCCATCCGCAGCTTCACAGATTTTGCCTTTTTCGTCTCCTTCTTTCCGCAATTGGTCGCTGGCCCCATCGTGCGCGCCTCTTACTTTATCCCGCAGATTCACAAAAAGCTGGAATTGGATGAGGATACCATCGCCAGGGCCTTGGTGCTGATCTTCGCCGGCTTACTTAAGAAAGGCGTGATTGCAGACTACTTGTCTGTGAATTTCGTGGATCGCATCTTCGAGAATCCAGCGCTTTTTTCGGGCATGGAAAACCTCTTCGGGGTTTATGCTTACGCACTGCAGATCTATTGTGATTTCAGCGGCTACTCCGATATCGCCATTGGCTTGGCGGCCTTGATGGGCTTTAGCTTGCCCATCAATTTCCTTAGTCCCTACAAAGCACATAGCGTTACGGATTTCTGGCGGCGTTGGCATATCTCGCTTTCCACCTGGCTGAGGGATTACATCTACATCCCCTTGGGTGGCAACCGCAAAGGCAAAAGCCGTCAGTATCTGAACCTCGGAATCACCATGCTCTTGGGCGGACTCTGGCATGGTGCAAGCTGGAATTTCGTCTTTTGGGGCGGACTGCACGGAGTGGCTTTGATCTTTGACAAAGCCTGGCTGGGACTGAAGATAGCTCATACCAAAGTAATGAAGGTGATTGGTGTGATAGTCACCTTCCATTTCGTCTGTTTTGCCTGGATCTTTTTCCGCAGCCGCACTTTTGCCAGCGCCTGGCTGATGATAAACCGCATCATTAGCTCCTTCAACTTGAATTTGTTCAAACACTGGTTCAATGAATACCAGATTATTGCCTATCTTATCGTTATCGGTTTCCTGGCACACTGGCAACCGGATTCCTGGCAGCAGGCCTATGAGAGATTCCTGGGCAAAATGCCCTGGCCGCTCAAATCCCTGGCTTTGGCTCTGGTGATTTGGATTCTGTTCCAGGCGAAAAGCGCAGATCTACAACCCTTCATCTACTTCCAGTTTTAAGGAGATCTGATGAAATACCTCAAACCCGCCCTGCAGCCCTATCCTTGGGGCTCCCACAGCTTTATCCAAACCTTTTTGCATGTCTTTGATTCCGGCCCCCTGGCCGAAGCCTGGTATGGCGCGCACCCCAAAGCTCCTTCTCAGATAGAGGGCCGCAAGCTGGATGAAATCATCGGCACAGATCCAGCATATTGGCTAGGTATACAACAGCTTAAGCTTCCCTTCTTAATGAAGATTCTCGCCGCCGAACAAGCTCTTTCCATCCAGGTGCATCCTTCGAAAAGCCAGGCCGAGATTGGCTTTGCACTTGAAAACGAGCAGGGCCTGGCGCTCAATGATCCCGTCCGCAACTATCGGGATGCAAATCATAAGCCGGAACTGATCATGGCTTTGACCGATTTTTATGCCCTTTGCGGCTTCCGGATGTATTCTCAGATTGTGGAAGCCTTTCAGCACTGCGGAATCGAGGGGATTTTCCAGAACTTCCCGCACTTTGCCAAGGAGCCAAGTGGCACGAGTTTTACCCCGCTTTATAAAGAAATCATTAGCAGCCCGCCCCAGGCAAATCTAATAAACATTTTACTGCAACTCCCCGCAGAAGGCCAATGGGCCCAAGAAATCCTCTGGATGCATGAACTTATCAAGCTCTATCCCGCAGATAACAGCGTGATCTCCCCCCTTTTGATGAATCTGATATTGCTAAAACCCTATCAAGCCATCAGCCTTGAAGCCGGAATAGTTCACGCCTATCTCAAAGGCGCCGGCATCGAGATTATGGCCAATAGCGATAACGTGCTGCGCGCCGGACTCACTAACAAACATATCGATATCCCTGAGCTGCTGAAGGTTATGCGCATAGAGCCCTATCTGCCGAGAATAATAGCTCCCCAGCCCGTGGCAAACCAGCTTACCGCCTACCCCTCTCCCGCACCAGACTTTGGTCTGTATATCATTAGACTGCAGGGGCCTATGCAGCTACCCTCTATCTCCGGTGCCAGAATCCTGCTCTGTTTGCAAGGAAGGGCAGAGATAGTATCCGGAACGCAGAGCCTGATCTTGAGTAAATCAGAGAGCATTATCATCCCTCACAGTGAACAGCAGGTAATGCTGGCAGGAGAAGCGGAGATGGTCCTGGCAGGCTTGCCTGGAAAACAATGTGTGGGCGTTGGGCATAACGCCCAAAACAAAACCCTGTATGTAACACCCAAAACAGACCCTTAGGCATAACACCCAAACCCTGGGTGTTATGCCCAACGCCCCTACATGAGTATTCCCTTCAGCCTTCTCATACCGTGAATTGCAGTAGCCTTCCTGCATTGCTTATGCTGCACAGATGGCATAGGGATAAGAGGATTTTTCCTACTCTCTCCACGACTCAAAGGCGGTACACAGACCGCCCACTTATTCTATGCTACAGTGAAGGAAGCGGCGTAGCTTGATTTCGAAAAGTGAACAGTCTCCCGACAAATCGAGTTAAGGCTGCAGAAATTGTGCTTGACATGAAAATCAAGATTGCGTTTAGTGGCATTGTTGAGTTTAGACTATAATGAATGCACTTTATAATTGACTTAGCAACGGCTCGTGATCTTCAGTTTTAATAGGTGGAGTCCTTTTTGGGGATGAAGCAGGATATAAATTGTGTGATGCAAAGCCAATTTACAGGCTTTAAAACTACATGGGAAACATAAGTTGAAAGTCATACCAATATTCGGGACTCCTTAACTTATAGAAAAAGAAGGATATCATGAAAAAGCTTGTCTTATTGATAGGGATCTTTATTACCCAAACGTTATTGCTCTCAAACCCTGTACCAGAAGATACTATTTTGCAGGTCGCAACAAATTGGCTTGAATTACAAACAGGGCAACCCCACACATCTAATGACTGTGTTGCTTATCCGAATATATCAAATCCTTCATATTGGAGGGTAAACTTCAACCCCGGCTTTGTAATTGTATCGGCTGACAACAGCTGTATTCCGATATTGGCATTTTCTACACAAAGTAATTATCCTCTCCAAAACGAAGCTGCTGAGGATTTGCTGTTAGAGTACTCGCTCCAGATTGAAGATGCAAAAAATAACAACCGAAGCAATGCGGATACGCTTCCCATATGGAATGCCATACTCAATCAAATAATAAGCATTGCAGAACAGCATGACATAGGTTTTGAAACCCCTCAGTGGAGCGGGAATGGACCGTATAATAATTATTGCCCTTGGGATAACCATAATCTTATTGATGGGCATCATCAACGTAGCCTTGTGGGTTGTGTAGCAACGGCATGTGCTCAAATATGTAACTACTACAAGCGTTGGAACTATACATTAGTAGACTCGGATAGATACACATCTAATAATTATAATTTTGAATGTGCTATTGACTTAGATGCAGCTATACACGATTTCCCTGATTTCACTAATCTGAACGGGTATTTGGATGAGGTTGTTTATAAATATAACAACAACATTCCCCTTACCGATAGTGATAAGGCTGCATTAAGTTTTGCATGCGGAATTCTAGTGCATATACAATACTCCTCGCCAGCGTCTTCGGGAGGTCACGGTGGGTTGGCTTATACAAAATTGAACATGCATTGCCAGCTTGCAGAGGCAAGTTCATATACCAGTGAAACATGGATAAATTTGATAAAAAATCAATTAGGGCTGGATAGACCAGTTGAATATCATGGTCAAAGGACTGATGTCTGGGGCGGACATGCCTATATTATTACAGGATTTCAAACCACAAATATGAATACAACGTTGAATCTGGTGAATTGGGGGAGGCATTGGCGTCTACTTGAGTATTGGAGTTTACAACCCATAAACCCGGCAAATGATTATCCTCTCCAACATAGTATGCTTTATGGTATAGCACCTAATGCTTCTGTCAATCAAACAATCCAATTGGTAAATGGCAGTACTGACTACTCTGGAATTCATATTTATGCAATAGGTCATGATGGGGTATCTAAAACACTTACAACCGACAATGGAGTTTTCGAGTTTGGGCTTCCTCCAGGGACATATGATTTCACAATCACTGATATAGGCAACTATTACCTTCCTATCCAGATTTGTGATATTAGTATCCAAACGGGGACAAACTATATATCGCCTGATCCGATTGTTCTTACTCTCAAGCCAAATGTCGTTGTTGTCCCGACTGATGTGCCAACCATACCGGAGGCGATAGATTTAGTAAGAAATGGAGGAACGGTAGCTATCCGAAATGGAAGCTATACAGTTTCCGGATTGAACTGGCAAGACAAACACATAAAACTACAAGGCCAATCACAAAGCGGAGTTATTATTACCAATGATCCCAATAGTGGTTTACCTGCAATACAACTTTCTGGGATGGGCATAGACAATCAAGACCTAATCTCCAATGTTACTTTCTCAAATTGTGACTTAACCGGAACAGGCACTCATAGAAATGGTGCAGCTATTGAATTATGCTTAGGAGCAGCACCGATTATTACTAATTGCACATTTAACCAAAATCGAGTGGGTAAAATTAGCCCAGGATCTTTGCTTGTAGGGAAAGCAACTGGCGGTGCGGTATTCGTCAGCGGCAACAGCGCAACCTCTCAGACCAATAATACATCAAGATTTGTAAATTGCACATTTACTAATAACTATACGCTGGATGGGAATGGAGGAGGGGCTGTTGCCCTATATGGGCAAGCGCGGTTTACCGGATGTGAGTTTATTAACAACAAAACCATTATCACTGACGGAATCGAAAATCCTATTAGCAGAGATATGGGAGGAGCTGTATTTATCTATACCCGGCGAAATGGCTGCGACATTGACATTGATTTTGACAATTGCCTTTTTAACAACAACAAAGGCAGAAACGAAGCAGATGATGTATTTGTGGCAAACATAGAAAAGCTGAACACTCTACGCTTTAATGACTGCACTTTTGCAACAGATACACCTCACTCTAATGGAGCTAAACCGGCAGTTAAGTTCTTAACTGATTCCGAAACTAGCTCTGTAAATATGCACGCTCATCTGATTCTTACGAATAACAAGTTCCTGTCATGTCGCAAAGGTGCCGTCTATTTCAGTGATTACTACGGCAAGAACCGCTTAACCTTTACAGGAAATGTGGTTGCCAGTAACATGTACGAGGGCTATGGTGTTTACTCTTGGTATCCTGATGGAACATCTCCCACACAATCAAATTACTTTGCGTTTAATAACAATACGTTCTCAAACAT
>Ga0265295_1007422_pt1 | contig 12644 bp, 7 predicted proteins | sample Munlansysbiofilm_FD_192503 | JGI IMG/M metagenome (GOLD analysis project Ga0265295, IMG submission 192503) | Leachate microbial communities from a municipal landfill in Southern Ontario, Canada - Methane capture system biofilm | ecosystem: Engineered > Solid waste > Landfill > Unclassified ... | reverse complement strand
ATGTGGTAGGTTACTGCAAGGAGAGGGCGGAGGCAGGGGACTACAATGCAATGTTGTGGCTTGCCCGCATGTACCGTGACGGCAAAGGCGTTAGAAAAAATGCGTCGAAAGCGTTGGAATGGTACAAAAAAGCAAAAGACCACAATGTCTACGCCAAATTCGAATCTCTTGCAATGCTATCGAACCGGGAACGAAAGTTCGAGAACATTCCGGAAGGTTTGGTGATAGACAAACGGAAGAAAGAGCGATTGTTCGTTTACAAGTTCAATGGTAAATCCATGGGGCTCTTGGTTCATTTATTCCCATTTACGCATTACAATGTTGTTGGTTTCTCATACGAGGACAAAGGTCAAGTAGGATACAATGAAGGCTGTGAGGATTACGATAAAATTTTGGTTGCAAACATTTACGACTCATTTGCAATCAGGGACGGGCTTATATCGGAGGGCATATCAGCCGATAAGATAATCACCGCAAAAAGATACCTTGATAAAGAAAAGTTCGATGGGGACGCAATAGTATGTGACTTCGGTAAAGAGGTATCAGACAAGAAAGCATGGGTTGTCGTACCTTATGAAGGAAACGGCTTGATATGGCATTACAATTCATTCAAGAGTTTCAAGGGAGAGGACAAGTCGAAGTGCGATTATGTTGTTGATATGCAAAATCATGACTCTATGATGATTGATCATGGTGATATTGGTCGCTATAACCCGTGGCATTATTACTTCAAACCCGTTTCATCACTGACCCTGGATGAAGCATATACTCGAAAGGAAGTAATAATATCCCGCTGGACGCCCTCGAAGTCGAAGCGCACACCCCCCGATCTGCCTCTGACACTCTCTGACACGCTCAATAACAGGATAGATGCCGAATTTAAAAACTTTAACGGTTGGGATAGAACAATCGGGGTGATTGCTCGCGGAACGGATTTTGTCTCTATTCAACCATATAATCACCCTGTGCCTTTGGATGAGTATGAATTAGTTGAGATTGTGGAAGAAAGAATGAAGAACCTTGGTTTCGCACATACTTACCTAAGTACTGAGGATCAGGAGGTGTATGATTTTTTCAAAAATCGTTTTGGAGACAAAATGTTCGCCATAGAACAGATGCGCTTCAAAAAAGTTTCAACGCTCAATGCTACTCTCTTTAATAATGACATAACAGAACCATTCGGAAAATTGATTCAGGGCGAGCGTTATCTGATTGCGACGCACCTGGTCACTAAATGCAAGTTAGCGCTAGTATTTGGAGGTTCAGGTCTCATTTATGTTCGCAGGAATTCGAGTTGTATAGCAGAATGGCATGCCAAGGGGGCTTGGGGGCAATTTGGAAACGCTCCGCTAATTGTCTGCAGCCATAATAAAAACCATTTCTCCATAGACGATGCGAACTGTGAATGTCGGCCCGCAAATAGTGTATATTCGAGTGGTTGCATTCAGATGGGAGTCGACCAAGAAGTTTTCATCGAAGACGTGAATATATATTTGGACGCAAAAAAAAGATACGTTTGTTCTTTTAATGCAGAGGAACCAGATTCTATTTCCATATCAATCGAGTTGCATTCCTGGGATGGAGAAACAAAAGTTATTGAACTCAGACATGGCGACACGTTTACAACATCAACGGACTTCCGTTCCGGGAACGTAGCCATCAGACGGGGGTCTAGTTGTAATTCTGAAATAGGAGTTCAAATCGAGGAAGGAGATACTCCGACCAGTTATGAACCGTCGCGTTATAGTTGGACTCAGATATGTCTAAAGGATACCGCAGGCAACGAATATGCGCTCGAGAATATTGATTATATCGATTTTAACAAAGGTGTCTTTTCAACACAAGGTACGGAACGCATACTAGATTACGAGGAGATTCACAGGTATCATGAGATAGTGTGTTTTAAGAGGGGTTTTTTGACATACTGTAGGGGAGAATATCACGGAAATCAAGGTTTGATATCAAAAACATCCATCAGAGAAGCCGTAAGCCCTCAATGTATTATTGGAAAACCAAAGCAATTGCGTCGGTTTTCACACACAGTCAGTATGGCTGATAATTTGATAAAGGGTTCGGAGGGCGATATCGAGCGTGCTATATGCATCTATACATACCACGCAACGAACGGTGACACTACCGCTATGGGTCGTTTAGCCAGGGCTTACCGCGACGGCAAAGGTGTTGAAAAGAATCTTGATCTGGCAATCGAATGGATGACCAAGGCTAAAGAGAAAAACCTGAAATGGACCAGGTTAGAACTTGCAGATTTACTTATAAAAAGGGGAATAGAAACGGACCAGAATAAAGCCTACGCACTCTGTTCTGAGTTGGCAGGCGAGGGGCATGCTGGTGCAATGGGCCGCCTGGGCCGTATGTACCGTGACGGCAAAGGTGTTGAAAAGAATCTTGATCTGGCAATCGAATGGATGAGAATTGCAGCGGAAACGAGGCCCGTGAAGAATGAATTAATGGACATGCTCTGGATGCGCGGTAACCCTGAGGACTACACCGAGATGAGAGATGTTGCTCTGACGGCAGTAAAAGAGGAGGATGCCGGTGCAATGGGCCGCCTGGGCCGTATGTACCGTGACGGCAAAGGTGTTGAAAAAGACGTCAATAAAGCTATCGACTGGATGAGAATTGCAGCGGAAAAGAAAATTGATTGGGCTGAGAAAGAATTAAATGAGATATTAAAATCTATAGGGTCCGAGTTTGACACTAACGCCGAATAATTTATCTAGCATTATCTGGAGAATGTTTTATCGCGACTGTCTTTTACATTCTTACTCGTCTAATCTATATTGGAATCCAAAATCCCCGGAATTGAGCTACGCATCTGATGATTACTGATTGACGAGTTCGAGGTGCTCGGGGCCTTCGACCCCGAACGCCTCGAGTATCACCCTCACGCGCTTGGTCTTCTCGGAACGGACGTTCACTCCGCGGTCCTTGACGATCTCGTATGTCGCGGCGGACATCAGCGCGTTCTCCACGGCAAGGTTCTTCGATTTGCTCCTCGAGACCGTTATCTGCATCCTGCCTCGGACCATCGGGGCCAGGGATTCGATCAGCAGACGTCCGCGTGCACGCACCAGGTAGCCGGTGTGTCCGCGCTTCCCGTCAAGTTCGTTCTTGAAGCCCGAGCTCGACAGAAGGTAATATGCTGCGCGGTCGGACGACTGGCCATAACACATAAGCCGTAATTCCCAGATGACTAGCTACAATCGTGTAGCTACATTTTTCTGAGCAGGTCTTGTTTATATTTGACAGTTGAGCACCTGCTGATCCATCGACGTTTTCTGGGACACCTTACGTGTCGTTCCTGTTCGTCCCAGGGGCTTTCAGCCCCCGAAAACGCCCGAAACGACCACCACATCCCTGAGAATCCGTGAATTCAGAGCCTCGAAGTTCAATATGCGCGCCTCGTAGCCTGCTTCCGGTCGTAAATATATGTAACTGTCAAATTTTGTAAAGAGGAGATATGAATTTTGTTGAACGTTTCCTCAGTTCCGGCATCTCATACGTACCATCGAGACGATTGCCTGAGCGAGTAAACACAGCAGAAGCGTTCCTTTCACCGAGTTCTCAGACCAAACACGCATAGGTTCAGGTCGATACGGTTCTTCAGCGAGTCCATTAACTTCTCGACGGTATCGCGTCTTCGATAGAACGAGAACACTTCCTTTGCTGTCAAATTCGAACTGCATTCAAATTTGAAAAATCCTTCACGATGGTTGGACAGCGCATCGCGGACGTACTTGAAACTATCCACATCGTTCGATAACAGCTTACCCTAAACACCGACGTTCAGCGAGATGAGAGGATTCTTCAGCCTCTTGATGACGGTCTTGGAAATACACAGTGTCCCGTCGCGTTTCCTGCGCACCACATCTTTGGCATCCTCGACGCACCTTCATGAACGGCCGCCCAGAGCGGCCATCTTGTCATGATACAGTTTTTCGGAGAAGAACAGGTACACCGTACGTCCGGAGGCTTCGAACATCCTCCGTTGGCAGTACACACCGTCGTTCTCGTCGACGCATATCGCGCCGTCCTTTCGGAATTTGGTTATCCGGAGGTCGTCGCTTTTGTTCATCCGCTTCCTGGTGATGTAATTCATATCACGTTCGGCGATGCGGTCGAGGACCTGCTTCGCATCCCCTACGGCATCGAACACGAACAACGAGTCGTCGCGGAGGTCCCCGATTGATCTCGTCGACGATTTTCACGAACTGCACCGAATCGGAAGCGTTCACCGCGATCCACTGACAGACCGATCGGTATATTGATGGGATCGCGAAGCTTCGCAGCGCCGAAGTTAACCTGCCTCAGATCGGGACGTCTGTCCCCGGAATAGCCGAAGTCATACAGCCCGGTACCTTTTGCATACACTGAGACGGACGCCGCATCTATATTCACGTCCGTGTGTTCCAGATCGTACATAGAGAACAGACTTTTCCAGAGATGCGTCAGAACCTCCGGCATGATCTCCCCGGTACGCTCGATGGCACGATTGAGCATACGATGACTAACGTTTCCGCGGATACCGATCTCGTTCCTGACCTCGGACGATTCCAACCATCTTCCGCAGCCCTTCACGGAGAAATTCTCCGTCAGACGGTACGAGACGATAGCGCATATCGGCGGGAAAAGAGGGTGCCCTCTGCTCTTGGCATCGTCGAAAATTATGTCAAACCCCAGTTTAGCAAGATATTCCTTGACGAAAGCGATGGTATCTTTCGGTACCGATTTATTCCTGTTAGATTCTAGGATAAACGTCCTGAGCCGAAATTGTTTTGTTATCACAAATAAACCATTTGCTCCGGACACTTCTATGTTATGGCCAGTCGTCCGACCACGCAGCATCCAATAATTACCTTCTGTCGAGCTCAGGATATAGTACAAACCGCAGATTTAGATATGAGGGATTGTATTTACCCGACATTGAATCATATTACGTAGTCATCCTTCTATCTTTTGCTATTGATTGAACTATTTCATCTACGGATACAATAATGCATGACACTTTTCCTTTCATCTTCTCTTTGATTGCTTCCTTATTTTGTAAATCTGCAATCACAATTGCATCAACATTCGGGAATGATTCACAATCACGGGGATAAAACTTGAAGGGCAATTTGCACTCATTTTCAATTAAATATTCAATTTTTACATTAGATGCGTCCGAAAGTAAATTCAGTATCGCATCAGTCGGGTACATGTTTCCATAAATTGCAATTGTTTTTATTCCCTTATTACAGAACCATTCTTCCAATATTCTAGCGGATACTTCATTGTCAAACAAGTTTTTATAGAAATCCGCATAATTTTTCCATTTATTCAAATTTCTTAAACCCTCTTTGTAGCTTTCCAGTTCGTAATTGGAGATTAGTTCTTTTGATTCCCTGATTATTTTTTTTGAAGATAATGAGTTGCGTAACCACGTCATGGATTTATCTATTTCAGGCTGTAGGCGACTGTTGATACGACCATAATCCAAATCGAATGCGGATTTAACCGATTTTATGTCGCTCACTGAATCAAACATGACGTTATCAATTCCCGCGATAGCGGCAATAGATTCAAAGCGAGACAGGCCGCGTGTTGGATTTTTAATGCATAAAAACGGTTTGTTGAATATCAGAGAAAAGCACAGACCATGATATGAATCAGTAATTACTAGTTCAGAATGGTACAAGCAGCTCAACCACTCTTTTAAGTCAGGATTAGTACAATCGGATATGCCCAGTTTTTCTGCATTCTCTTCACAGTTAGACTGACGATCTAATACAACAACTAATTTCATCTGCTTACTTTTTGATATCTGACGTAACTTGTTTCCGATTTCTTTTGTCGGAGAAAGAATATATGCAAAGATATAAGGTTCATCATAAACCCGATCTGATGTTATTTTTACATATTTTTCTTTTGGGCAAAGGAAAACTGGATCTAAAACCTGAGTGGAATCAACGCCGAATACATCCCTGCATATTTCGACTCCTCCTTCTTCGCGAACAGATATATGATCGAACGATTTAAGAAGTTCAGTTTGTTTACGAATAACACTCGCAGGAGCTTTATATTTTGAGTGACCAAAAGAGGTCGCGTAAGATATTTTTTTACGGTATGGGCGGACAAAATCCAGAAAATAATGGTATCCGACTTGTTTCGAATCGTAATAATTCCATAACTGGTCAGAACCTACTACGAACTGAGCTATGTGATTGTTCAAATCAGGAAGGTCGGAAAATGTGCGTCGAACACTAATGTTGTAATGTTCCTCTGCGAAACGCCTAACATCGCTGTCTGGTATTGGTGGAAAGGGTTTATTTTTCCAGGGCCATTCCAACATTAAGGTATCGTATCCTAGGCCCTCTATTACCTCATGAAGTGCATATCCAGTTAGCGCACTACCAAAATTCTTGCCATACCACCAGGAAACGATTCCTACATCAAACCATCGATCGTTTATTCTGCGCAATGAATCGGAAAAACCATGTGATCTTAGCAACTTAAGGAATCTGTCGCGTTCAGGATGGGTCTTAGAAGAACCAAAGATATTCCAATTTTTTGCACGAGCAAGGTTAATATCCACTTCTTCGTAAAGTACAAAATCATTTCTTATCTTTGAAAACAGTTCTTCGCCTTTTTCATTGTTTATGAGAATTAAACTTGTTCCCAATTTATCATCCAGATGCGGATGAGTATCGCCGATGCCCCAAAAATCTGCCAGTGTAATGTCGCCCTGACGAGGAAGACGGTTGAACAAACATTCTCCGCAAGACTTTCTACAGGCCATTATCGATAAAAATGCCTTATAGTATGGGCACTCCCAACTTGGGCGATAGTACTCGGTGCCATCTGAAAAAGATAATGACATGGAGTGGGTCCATCCATGAACGCCTTTATATCTGAATGAGGAAGTTTCCAGTTTGCTTTTTGATATTTCATTTACAAATTTATTGAAAATATCCGATGACGGCACACCGTGGCACGCAATATCCGCAGTTGTCAGTTTTTCGTATTCTTTACCCAAATATTTCTTCAGACCAGCAACTTGACATGGGCAACCAACAAAAAGAACGCAATGTCCGGATTTTAATTTTTCTTTTATCTGAATGTATGTTTGTCTGATTTCGCTCTGAACGTATTTCGATTTTTGGAGTGATGGTAGCATTTCCTCGCTATCGATAAGCGTGTGATATACGGTGATGTTGTCCTCATCAAATTTCGCACCACAAACTAGGCCGCCCTCTGACAGTATTTTTCTAGCGATAATCCCGAACACTCCACCGGATGAGCTGTTTTTTCTGAGGTCGTCGTCTCCCATGGCGGCATAACATACAGGCGATGGATTGTTGTTGTAAATAGGGTTTAAAACAGGACATGCGCGCATGCACTTTTTACATGAAACACACGTACTTGTTGATATATGAGGATATAAAAAACCATCATCGTCCTTTACCATACTAATTGACTTGGTGGGGCACGTATTTGCACAGGATGAACATCCCGTGCAAGATCTTTCTGGTAATTGAATATCTTCTGTCATAATTCCTCATCGTGCTCTTCTGTTTCCAAATAGCATCCGGACTTACAAATGTTTTGCTCCAAATAATCCCTGGCCCATGATATATTTTTACGAATAATCTTTCCAGGGTTGCCAACCACAACAACATTGTTCGGACAATGACCTTTGAAACAAGCACATGCACCAATTACACAACCGTCTCCGACCGTTGACCCAGCTAGCAAACAGGATCTCTTTCCTAGCCACACATGATTCCCAATAATTATGTTCTTTTTTGGTTTGTTTGCATAAGGGCCGTTGATTCTTTGTTGGGTAGGAATATCAAATATTGCGTGGCAATCTCCGCACAGTAGCATAACGGATTCTGCGAGCATGCAATCCTCCCCTATTTTTATTAATTCCTGATATCCGATAGAAATCTGAGTGTTGCCATATATCGTTGTATTATTACCTATATTCATTTTCGCATTTTTGTGAAAATCGACAACGATGCCTGTCAATTTACAATTTGAACCAGTAATTAATTCCCAATTGTCTGAAAAGCACGTGATTAATCCCGACAGACGCGTATTGTTACCAATCGAAATTTTCGCTTTATTTCTTAACTTGATATTCGTCGGGGACGGACATATTACTCTATCGAAAACAACATCGTTGCAAAATCCTAGTATTGTCATTCTACAGTTCAGTGGGCAATTAACTATTCTATTGCCGTATTCGTCCTCATATTTTTCAAATGGTCCAGATAGAGTTATTGGGGAATGCTCAAAAAAGGCACAATCTAACGCAGGGTCAAAACCATATTCGTTTAATAATTTCTGAGTGGCTTCATTGAATTTCAGTTCAGTCATAATTATGAAAAATCTATCGCTCTGACCAGCTATCTCTTTGATATGTTTTACTTTGGCGCTATTGTTTTTCTTATTGTCCGTTGTAATTTTTAATACAATTGAGATTCCGTATACTTCAAATAATGTGCTTTTCACTCCTTCATCCACATCTCCGCATGAAACAATGGCACGCCCTAAAGACTTATTGATAATATTTTCAACAATCGTTTTTATTATATCCTTGTCCATTGTTTACCTCAACTTATTTTATCTAGGAAATTGTGCCGTTCGGTCACATATACTTCTACTATTCTCAATAGGGACCGTTCACACGTGGATACATCAATTATTGAATTTAAATTTAATATCTTACACCAGGTTCCACATTCGCTGGCCATCCCTTCGGGATCTTCCGAGTGTCTTTTTACACAAGGGCGAGTGTTATTGACAATCATCTTTATCATATAATCTGAATTCAACATTGATATCACTTGTTTTTGCATCCATGAACATCCCTGTTCCTAGGACTCTTTGACAATCTCAATCGCCGCATCTAGAATCATATTTGCCTGCCAAGTGGCAATCTTATCGGGAATCCACATTTTATTGACTTCATAAAGGTTGTCAGGAATCATAGAGATTGTTCCGTTGCCTTTTTGAGCCTTGGCCATGAACATCCATTCGTTCATCCAGGAACAGTCACGAATATCTTTTACTAATGGATAGATGTAGTCTACTCTGAAGAGGAGTTGATGTATCGATGCGAATTTTTTCAATTCCTTGGAAAGACAGCTCTTGCGAGAATCGACTGTTATGCCTATAGGAACCATATGATAGTTGCAGTAGGCATTGTAGCAGACCATTGCAACATCACCGTTTATTGTAGAACATAAGATATCTAGCGCATTACTATCAATCAGTCGATCCGACGAATCGATGAAAAGGATATATTTTCCCGTCGAATTTGCCAATCCGAGCTGCCAACATTCGATATCGCTAATTTTATCTTGATTAAACAAGGAAACGCGGTAATCTTTGCGCATTATGTTGAACATATGCACAAATGTCTCATCATCAGTACCATTGTTGATACATATGACTTCAATGTTTTTTTTGGTCTGATTCAATATACTATTTATGCATGATTCAAACCAAAAGTAGCTGTTGTTCGCTGTAACTACAATTGAAATTTCTGGTTCTGAACATTTCTCATAATTAAGGGCATAAATATAGTCAAACATGTCTTCTTTTTCGGTGGAAAAAGACCCCTTTAAAGACCAAAATGAGTAATTGTTCCAGATTGTGCAAATCCTTTTTGAGGCATCAATGCGATTTGAAAGAGGAAGTTTTATCAAATCATTGTAAAGCAGGTCCACACTCCACTCAAGGAACCGTTTGCGCATTATTTTCATATCGCCTGTTTTAGACCACGATGCCCCTATATGCTCAACCAATGCAATATGTGCAAGGACTTTTTTCGAATAGTTCGAATATACAGTACTATTCATTATCGAGCCCTCTCTCCACCAACGATAGAAGTACAGCTTATCGGATATGAACGATATTCTGTTTGCCCTAGGGTATATGCGTAACTGAAAACCCTGATCCTCGCCGATTACTATAGATTCATCAAATCGTATATCATTATCTTCAATCAACGATCTTTTTACCAGCATCCGCCAGACAAATGGGCGCGCACCTGTTTCCTCGAAAAGCATTTCTTCCGTGAATTTCGAAAAACGAATGTCCCGTGGCGATAATGCCTGTATGAGCCACTTGCTAGGTTTAGGGGTGTCTGGAAAAGGCGTCGCACCACAAACGACTATTTCGGCCCGGTCTTTGATTGCATTATTGTACATCACACTAAACATGTCTTTGGACACGTAGTCGTCACTATCGACAAATCCAACATATTCTCCTCTGGCTACGTTCAATGCTGCGTTTCTTGCAGAGGGTAGTCCCCCATTATTTTTTGTAATGATTACAATTCTTTTGTCTTTTTCTGCAAATTCATTTAATATGTTTAAGGAATCGTCAGTCGAGCCATCATCCACACATATGATCTCAATCTCCCTGAGAGTCTGTGAAGTGAGGCTCTCCAAACATTCACGTATATATTTTGAGACATTATATACGGGGACCAGTATCGATACTTTCGGTGTTAATTTATTCATTCCCTTGTTCCCCTGATGTATTTGAATCCTAATCTTACAGCCTCTTTGAACCCGTGCTTTTCATATGCATTCTTGAATTTGTGCATTTTTGATTCGATTAAATCATATTTTTTTACACGCCTGCTTTTTATTGAGGCTGGAGGTTCGTCAGAAGTCTGATTTATTCTGTGTTGTTGTTCGACCATCGTGTCCCAAGTGCGAACTATATCAAAATTTGGTTGTTGGATATATCCAGGAACCTTGGATGCTACATTCCACCACAATATGGAATAGATTCCCTGCATGGAATAAATTGGTGAATATTCATTATAATAAACATATGATGACCAGCCGGCCTCATATTGACAGCTTCCTCTGTTTTTCTGAGAATCAAACAAATCGGTTCTATTTTTATTAATGACCTTTTTGTAAAACCAAGGGGGGCAATAACCAATATTAGGTCCACATGCTAGGTGCAAAATCTCTACTGGATTGGACACCCCCTCAGCAATAATGTGCTCATATTCGTCCTGCACATTGTGGTCCCTGAATCTTTTTAAATTCAATACAAGAAGATCGAGTATAATTTTTCTGTGTTCGCAGGTTGGATTGTCATTGCTCTCTGGGATGCCGGATATCCAAAAATCATCAACATTGCATGTACGATAGAATTCGCTTTCATCCTGTGTCGATAGTAGTTTATTGTTCAGATAAATGCACTTTCCAATCTTAGGCAGCAAGAGATGCAAAATCAGGGGATAGCAATCATCAGATATCACATCAAGGCCGTATTGTTTCAAACAATCTGTAGGGTTGATTATTTCAAAATCAAAACCGAAATCGACAGAAAGTCGCATTAGACATTCGGACTGGCATTCGTTCGGATATCCGATAATATAAAACTTGTAGCTGGTAGTTTTGTTCTTTTTTAAAATATGTGATATTATTGTGACGGCGGTAGAAAAAAGATCCCCCGTCCAGGGCATGGCAATAGGGACAGTGATTGGTTCTTTGATTAGAGTAATTGGCAGGTTTATGAAGGAAATGCCATCGTTGATTTTTTTCTGAATAAATATGCCCGTTAGCCGCTCGGAAATGAATAAACGTTTTTCAGACAGGTCGTGTCTATCCTCGTACGTCTTTAATATTTTAAATAGCCACTCACAGTATTCAAAGAATAAATCTTTTGGAAAAATGAACATGTTACAAAAGCTACCTCTATCCTGTTTTAGATAATTATGAGCGGTAGTGGAATATGAAGGGCATATCTCATCTATTATTGAGATTGCAGAATCCAGGTCGCTTACGTTATGATTATCAGCATAGTGCTTTCTTATGGAATCCACCTTTCCTTCGTGAAATATAGAGCTTCCGTCCGACAATAGTTTCATTATTGATTCTTTTGTATAATTGATGAGAGAGAAGTAATTGTCATCAATCTTATCTACAAATACATCGACTACATCTTTCATCTCTCTGAATACAAAATGCCTGCGATAATGCATTAATCCGATATATTCAGGGTTTCCAAGTTCTTCATAGTTCTTCCATGCCCAATACACTGCGGTAAGTTCGTTGTACGATGAATTTTTTTCAGAAATATTATCTCCCGTGTCATCACCGATAAGATTTGAGTGGAGCCATTTATACTGGTCGTCATTCTCAGACATTACTTTTTTTGCTAGATATCTACCAACATGTATGGGCGTTAGAATGTCATCTTTCAATAAATAATCGGGTTTATGATAGCAAATTAATATCTTGATTCTCGACCCTGTCATGTTAACACCCAATTCGCAAAGAAAAAATTACAGCGATGAAAGCCAAGTGCGGTCACCTTCAGTTATTCACATAGATATTGGCAATCAATATCTTTTTTGTTTTGCGTAATCCAATCACGTTGTATCACCGTATATAGATTTATTAAAGTCCATATGTAGACAATCACTACATAGTCATTTTTCGAAAGTACTCCTGGCACAGTCAATACTGGCCCTTATAATCTTATCCATATCGAAATATTTGTAGCACCCTAGGCGTCCTCCGAAGATCACACCTTTCTCATTCCGAGCGAGCGCCTCATATTCTTTGTACAACTCGGTGTTTTTATCATCGTTGATGGGATAATAC